>JAABUK010011942.1_pt1 | contig 11173 bp, 15 predicted proteins | sample 5559141 | NCBI WGS metagenome assembly JAABUK01 (sample SAMN10711869, study PRJNA513367) | rock metagenome | isolation source: Antarctica rocks | place: Antarctica: Victoria Land, Pudding Butte nord | collected 2016-01-03
AGAGCGGCCCTAACGGTGACAGTGAGCTCGCTTTTGAGAGCCGACAGCGAGCTCAAATCGGTCGGGGGGATGGTTGTGGGGCCTTGGCATCTGCGGGGCCTATTTCCTTCGCCACCTGTATTTTAGATTTCTAGCTTCTTACAGAATTGACACCCTTGACCTTGACGACTCCACAGCGCTGCTAGAGACCAGCGCTGCTAGAGACCACAGCTTCTGACACTAAAGCTTTCTACCAAATGCCCACCAAGGTTGTACCTTGGGCCCTTGGCGTCTTCATTTGGTTCAATCGATTCAATCGACCACTCATTGCAGTGGTGACAATCATTGCAAACTGATATATCGAGGATGGGCTGATGCCGCTCTGGCCACGATGAATCGAGTGATTCGGGCTTCTCCTGATCTGGGCCGCTCGAGAATGCGAAGGCATGATCCCAGCGATCGTGTACGGCCACGTTCATGAATAGATGCAATTGCTCTCAACCCTCTTCACTCTTCTGCGCAACTTCGCCCAGGACGATTATCCCCAGGAATCAGCGTAAACTGTGACCCGAGAAATGAGATTAAAGGATGCTGGGCCTTCTAAGACAACGGATCTAGGAGATCTTTCCCAAAACAACCAGCCGCGGGCTTTGGATATAGACAACGTCGGGACTTGAATGATGGCTGCATTGCAGCGCCAGTGGCCGTACCAAGCCAGTATTTCAGATGCTTGTCGATAGGCTCCTTTCATGTTCTCATCTCTTGAAGTATCATTCGTGGAGAGTCAGATGTAAAGCATTGTATCCCGAAGATCCGGATGAACATCGCCAGTCTATTGAGCTAGGCTGGCATTAATGACGCTGGCTCCGCCACCGCTCAATTTTAAACATGGCAAAGCGGAAAGCGTGCATGATGACTGCGAGCGTCCTCGGCATTTACCAGGTCCCAAGATGAAAACAACGCTCACGTATCATCATTTATTTAGCAACAACCAATAACCCATAGTTGGGCACTTCTTGATAACTTCCCAGTTCCTCCATGCTGGCCCCACCAGGCCCCTCGCCCCTCAGATACCTCTCCAGCACACTTGTGACACCCCAATTCAATTCCCCATTCAACCCGGCCTCCCTCGCCGCAGCCTCATAGACATCCGTTCTCAAATGGTAGCAATCAAAATCCACGTCCCCGACCTCGGTGTCGCCGTGCACGTGGAAATATACCCCATCCTCCACGTCCTTAATGGGATGATAGGACAAGCCACCCAATCCCTCTGGCGGGGGACGGGCCTTGAACTCAGCGTCGATCGAAGCCGTCGGATCCTGAGCCGGCGGAACCGTGACACTGACAAAGTGCCCGCCGTGCTTGAGGTTGAGGGCGATGTTGCGGAACGTGTCGACGAGACCGACGCGATCAGGCGCGTAATTCAGAAGCCACGCGCCAAAGACGAGGTCGAAAGGCCCACCAGCGTAGGAGGTTGGTTCTCGAGCAGTCGGCTAAAATAAAGTCGATAATCCGCTGGTAGTGCCTAGAGGAGAGCTGGCAACGGCGCTGCCCCCTCGGCGGGCCTCCTCGATCATCGCCGGCGAAATGTCCACCCCGACCACTGCACTCGCACCCCATTTCAGGAAGTCGTACGTTTAGAAGCCCGATCCGCAGGCGAGCTCGAGGACGCGTGCGTTGTTGATCAAGGGGCGCAAGGGTAGTGTGCACGTTATCGTGCTCGATGAAGGCAATGGATTTCTTGCGGACGTAGTCGTAGGGGGCTTGGATGGTGTCGTATTGGGTCGACATCGTTGCTGAATGATTTCTGACAAAGAATGGATGCTTGCAATGATGACGGGGGGCGCAGGAGGGGAGAAAGGGTATTGTCTAGGGCTTCTTGGTAGAAGTCTGATGATAATGCTGACGACTATCGCCTCGTGGAACGGACAAGAATGCCATCAAAATTGCGGTGAGAAAGGTAAGCTGGTAGGGGAGTGCGTGCCCGAGACTCCTGGCTCCATGGAGTTGAATTGGTACTTTTCCTGCCGAACAGGAGCTCAAGAACCGGTCGGAGAGCTATGTCTTGGGTCCAATGGTACTTCGCGCTGTCCAACACTTGACATGATTGGAAAGAATTCCGAGGAACAGCCAAGAAGCCAGAGCCAGAACCACGGAGACTCGAAGAGCAAGCTTTGGGTTAGAGAGCTGAGTGCCGGAGGCTCATGATTCCAGGACTCTATGCATTGGAAGGATTGTGTCTACGCCAGTACAGTTGATAATGTGATCTAATCTTATGATCTAATCTTATGATCTAATCAAGCACTTCTTCATCTTAGCAACCAGGACCAGATCACAGAGTAACTCCTATTCTTAGTAGCGCTGATCATGCAGTAGTGCTCAATATCAGTGGACCACCTTTTACCCTTCCCTTATTTACGACCCCTCTTCCTTCTCCCTACTTACCTTCCAAACTTCTTCAATTCTAGATACCTCAACGGCAGGTACATAACGCACGCAAATGCAATCGACAACCACGCCCCCATGTCCCCTCCATACCCTCTGATCTTCAAAGCAACAGGCCCTTGGTACCAAAGCTGACCCATCCCAACAATGGCGCCGGCCCAAATGTGGATATATAGAAGGCTACACTAGCAGTAAGAGCACTGGTGAAGATGACAATACAGACACAATCTACCCAGCCAAGCCGGAAGACTAGTGGCGCAAGCAGACCCGTGATGATATTTTTTGCCACCGAGTTGATACTGAACCACAATGCAAACATTTGCAGATGACCGTACAGACCCGGCAGTACACAAGTCATCCCACGAGCTTCAAGCCCAGCGAGGCTCTCCACCTTGGCGTTCCAACGGGCCTGCTTGTCTTTGAGGAGGATGGGGGTTGCAGGGACGTCATACTGATGATTCGAAGAGTCGGATGATGAGGTGTTGGTCGCGTCAGGATCAGTATCGCTGCCTGTGCTGGTGGTGACATTGATTCCGGTGGCCTCCATCAACTCACCCTCTTTCTCAACGTCGCATTCGGGGATCTGGTGGGGCACCGGGATGGTTCAGGGGATTCCTGATTTGATGGGATGGAGCGGTCGAACGTGGAAGGAAGTGAGCTGTGAGGGACCGGAGGACCCGTTTGTAACGCTAACAAGGACAATCAATGAGTGGACTTGCTCCGATTTAGACCAGGTTCTATGGACTGGCAGGTTTCCAAACCTTCTACTCTCTAGTGCCTGGTCGACCTATGGTTTCAAGAGGAGCATATTGACCAGAGTCTATCATAATTGAGATAAAACCCATGACAATCATACCAGTATCAGCGACGCCTACATTCTACCCCCACTGTGCAACAGTATTCATACGATAGGACCTGCGACTCCATCTGGCGATCGGCAGTCGTGCCAAGGCCGTCGGGCGACACGGAACCCTCGTCCCGGGTGCTCCGACTACTCCGCTTCGAGTAGTGCCAAGATCGCGAGTCTGGATCCCTATGCTACCAGGGTGGCATACGTCAGGCTTCCTGATATTGACTAACTAGAGGGCACAAGGTTCTGGAGGGATCTCCCAGAGGAGGGGCCACGGTACGTGAAACCTTCGGCTGTGCGAGGCTGCTGTATATTTCAGGACTTGTCGAGTTCTTTTCCCCTCTGGAGTGGATGGATTACCCGGCTCCTCTGGATCAGGATTGAGAGTGGGAATGAGGGGCAGAGCGAAGGTACGGGGTAGTATATAATAGGGCAATTTTGATGGTTTTCAGAATGATCGTTCTGGATTATCCCATTCAGAGATCCCTGGCTACTCTATAGCCAGATGGATCATCGTGTCTCTTACACTTTGGGGGGGGGCGCAAAGACAATTCATCTGGTTTCGACGCTTGCTTCTTCTCAACTCCCACCCAATGCTCGCTAGTCAGCCAATGCTGGCATCCCAATAAAATCAAGGAACTCCATCGCAATGCCATGCAACACAATAGCTACAGCCCCTTTCCGGGCTAAGCAATGTCATCGTCTCCCTCCTCGATTCTTCATATTTCATTCCTTCGTCCATATAATTTCTATTGCTCGGCAAAGGAATCCGTCTTCTTGATAGTCACAATCATGCGGCGATCAATCATGCCATCACAGGTACCTGCTGCTGCGGGCCTCTGCCGACCCTCTGCGCCACATAACCTCCAGCAGCGGTGTGGAAGAACCTCGCCATCACTCCGCCCATCCCACTTGCTGGGCCAGCGCTCATCTTGGCCTTCTTTGCTGGCTGCTGACTCTCGCCCTGAAAGCTGTTCTGATGACCTTTCATGCCCGGCCGGACGACACCACTCGCCGCGGCTTGAGCCGCAGCTAAGGCACGACCATAGGCGGTGGCGTGCGTCATACCGGGACTGAAGGAGCCATCGACGACCAAGACTCCTGAAGTGGAAGCAGCGTGATCGTCGATGCCAGAGGCGAAGCTGGCGGGGGTGCCGCGGGAAGATGGGGGAGCGAGCGAGGAAGAGCGAGAGGAGGATACGGTTTGAGTGGTGCCATCGGTCTGTGTACGAGAGAGGGAAGGAATATCGCGCTCCGAGGGAGGAGAGATGGATCGCGAATAAGAGTTTTGATGGGGGCAGTAGGGAGAGGGACGACGCTTGTGGCCTGCCGTGGTGGTGGGCAGGGACATGGTGCTGCTGCTCATGGTTGGGTAGCGGCCCGCGCGAACGTCTGCACCGTCGTCGATGAGCGAATGAGGAGAGTCGTACACACCAACAGCGCGGGGGCGCGGGAGGGAGCTGTCGCGGACTGGTCTGCTGCGGAGGCTCTGGGCGAGGCGGGTGTCGAAGCTGTGGGTGTAGTTGATTTGGGTGGCGTAGGGTTGGTGGCATTCTTCTTCGATGGGCAGGTTAAGGTTCCCCACTTCTTCGCATTGCAGCTCGAGCTCCAGACGGATAGAGCGTAGGAAGGGCTCGAAATGATGGAAGAGGTCTTCTTCTGTCACGCGGAGGTCGAAGTCGAGGAGGTAGAGGAGTTGTCGTTCCATAAGGTTGACCTCGGCCAGGCTGAAGCCAAACCCGTCATGCCCCTTCACACTGGTATATCTGGCCCAGTGCTTGTTCTTCGGACTCGAATCGTTCAAGTTCTTGGCAGCAAGGATCAGGGAAGCAAGGAAGATGCGGTGGACGGTACAGCGCATGCCCTTGGCAACGGGTGGAAGACGAGACCGAAGACGTTCGAGGTACACCAGGGATGTCATGAGGGTTGGCACTTGCACCGAAGATCGGTTGACGATTGAGGTGATGAAAGCTTCAAGGGAAGGTAGTCGAGGCTGCGCAAAGTCGTCGGGGCTTGCAGGAGGTGTTGAAGGGGGTGTTGGAGGCATCTCGCTTGACTGTAGATCTTGAGGCTCTTCACATCGGATGACAAGTGAGGCCTGCTTTGACAGATGTCTGACCATATGTCGGTCGACTGGTCTTTGGCAGAATTCCTCCAAGGCAGCCTTGTTCTGGGCGAGAGCGTAAGAGTCCATGTTGGCAGATAGATGATGAGGACGATGAAAAATTCGTCAAAGATTTCGCTGGTCGTAGATTGCCGAAGTCGACTTCACTCTAGAAGAACTCTCGATTCACCAATAGTGAGATCAGTTGTATAGTCAACAGGACAATATATCGTAGCCCCACGCGCTTGGATGTCCAAGGCGCAGTCTACAACTTTTGGAGATTGAACGAAGCTCCCGACCAGCAGGAATGCGAATGATGGTGAGGTTAAAAAGACTTCTGTAAGACTGCGCAATAGGCAGAATATAGGAGGCAGATCTCCTGAACTCCCAAAGAGATCGTTTCTGGATGTTCCCCCTGATTGCTGCGTATGGATAAAGCCCCGCGGGCGATCGAGTTCAGGGTTTAAGGGGATGCGCTAGTGCAATGGGGGGACCTGCGAGGCGTTCCTGACGGCGGACGGGCACCAATTAGGCAAAGACACACCGAGGCTGGGCGAAAGACAAGGGGCGAAATCGGCCTTCAACACTGATGAAGGCAAACGCTGGAGAAGGCTTGGACGGCTGGGGGAGGCAGGAGGATGTCGTGTCTCTTTATTAGAGGGAGAGGAGGGTGGTGACGGCGTGAAGGTGGGTGATGCGTGGCTCGTGAATGTCGAGAATGACCCATTCATTCTTGACGGTGGTGGAGGGTCAGTATATGTACCGCATGTAGCGCCATCATGTGGTGGAGCCTGGAAGGTCGAAGTTTCGGCGCAGGCGGCTGGTGGCTTGTCGCTCAGGCTTTGTGGATGCATCGCATTCTCAGCCAGGGTGGGGCAAGGGCTGATGGTTGGATCTGGGGCGTCGGGCGCGGTGGGCGTGGAATTGGCTGGAGGGTCCATGATCTCCGCCTAGGGGAGGCCTAGGCAGCATATTGGAACATCCATGTTTCAAGGGATGCGAGTCGTGTCGCTTTGCGCCTCTGGCTGACGGACGAATCGGCGCAGGACTGGATCAGGCAGAGCTTGTGCAGCTCGACAAGGGGGCTGGACGGCGAATGGAGGACAGATTGGGCGACAATGCTGTCATTGGGCATTATTCGCTATTCGCTATTCGCGATTCGCGATTCGCGATTCGCGTTGACCTCCATGCTTGGGCCTTGCTCCCTCCCCCAGCGTCCTTGCTCCAGCCTACCGCCGGCCCCCTCGAGCGACGCGCGCGAGAAGACGCTGAGCCTCTCCCTCCAATCTACGGAGTCCTCGCCTGGCCTTCTTTCTGCTTTGGCCGACCATCCACCTGTCCTCGTTGCGCCATTCCGACATCCCAAACCACGCCAGCCTTTGCTCGTTTCATCTTCCCTCAAACATCGGGCTCCTGAGTCCTGACCCGCCCGCGATACTGTCAGATCGCGCAACATGTGCAGTGGTCCAGCGGGAAGGGTGGACCAGTCAGCAACAATGCTCACCAGCCGTTCGCAGCTGTGGAGCGTGATTCAGAAGGCTGTCCAAGGGCCAACCATCCCTTCTCTGACTGAGCCATCTGAGCTCATTAGCCTGATGAGAATGTCCATGTGGGCGCAGTCGGCCTTCAGCTGACCCAATCAACGTGCGGCGTAGGCCATGCTTGCTTATGCGAAACAAACGTTCCAAGCCGAAAAGGTCTACCATACATTCTGTCATGCGAGGAGTGGCCGCTTTCCCAATGCGTCTTCCTCTTTGTCTCTTTTCCGGATCAATGCACAGAGACCAGAGTCGCTGCTAGACAAAAATGCCGAATGCCGAATGTCAACAACACCCGCGTAGTCACTGTTCATGCTCTGCCATCGGCTGATCCGGTGTTATCAGCAGACTTGGCTCCAGTTCAAGGTCGCATGATGCGGGATGGAGACTCGATGCTCGGGTGATCTACTACGGCTGACGACCAAGCAGTGCGAGCAGGTAGTCAGTACCACTTCATGCAGGGTGGTGTGGCGCCTGAAGATCAGTCTGGCCATACGCCAGCCAGATCCTACGAGTCCTCGGCGAGCTTCTGCATTCCGTTTCGCTGTTTCGCTGTTTCGCTGTTTCGCTGTTTCGCTGTTTCGCATGTTTGGCGTTGAGGGGCGCATGGGGCGCTGTGGCTTGGATCCTCTCTGAGCCGAGGATGTCCGAGAACCTTGGCGTTGTCCTCAGCCACAACAGTCAACGCACCCCCAGCCAGAGTTCCCTACCCGTAATCCACACGACGGAGAAGTACACAGCACCGTAAGACCTCGTCAGCAGGATGCTCAAGCTGACACTCGGGACGCAAGCGGCAAGATACTGAATATTGGTGCTTTCGGCATTGACCACACATCGGTTGAGACACCTGCTCGCATCGTCAACCGCCCGTGCATATCTGCTCAGCAAACACTTCCTTCCGTGGGTATTTCCAAAAGCAGCTTACCTTGCAGCAAACATTGACCCACAGCTGACCCCGATGCCAGCGACTCGCTCATCTGAGTCAGTCCTGCAATCTTTGGTGATTACAGAAAGCGTCCAACCGCCCGCATCAATTCTTCAGCGAAGCTTTGGGGGCTCTTCCGAATCTTCGTCCCAGTAGCCGCCCCCCAGATGCCCGCATGATGAAAAGCACAGAATTGAATTTCTTCGGTGAACCTTCTCCTGCTTGTTTCTGCGATTCGCCCGTTTCGTATTCTCTACCGACCTTTGGATCGCGACATCTCTGGATCTGTCCCTGATGCAAGGTCCGAAGGCCACATTCTCCGCTCAGCGGCATGCTGCATCTGGCCTCACCCACTCCCGGTCTCGGCGGTGGGTCCGCGATATGCTTTGCATGAGAATATCACCTTTACGGAACGGGGCAAGACACACCTTCAAGTCTAGCTAGGTGTTTTCCTTGACCGTCAAGGTTCGTTGGTTGGCAAGTGTCTGTTGCCCAGAGGCAGTATATAAAAACTGTCCTATTTACTTTTGTGGTTATGAGTTGTGCATGTCTTTCCTCATGGCGAGCATGTAATTAAATGCTTGCTCTTACAGTTGATGATGCCAGCCTCGACGAAACGGTTCCGATTGCTGTTGTTCAGGAAAGATGTCCAGTGGGATTGTGGCCTTATATCAAACCACCCGTCATGAGCCTCCATGACTACCACGAGGCCTTCAGAAAGGTCTATGCTACGCCTCGTCTCTCGAGCATGTCCTTGTAAAGAGGTTGCTCGCGCTCTTTCTTTTTCTTAACCGTTATTTCTTTCTGTTGCTCCGCTACTTTCTTAGTCACATTCACTCCTTGCAATTCCCTATCCCAGATGTGACAAAATCAAATGCCTGTGCCACGACCCCTATCATGACATAAGACTCATCACGGGTGGGTGATCCTCGCGCATGCCCGCCACCGTCGAGATCTGCGGAGTCCGTGAACATGTCGCAAGTGTCCCTGGCTACCATATGCACTGCAACAGCTTCCTAGTTGCTATCCAGCATACCATCTAGATATCGATGCAAGTCAGTGGTCCTGGAGTGATACCACAGGCTGTGCGTCTCCCACATGCGTCTGGACCAGAAGGTTTTTCCTCTTGCCGTACGCTGTGCCATTTCTGGCTGCAGACCCACGTGAACGACGGTCAAGACATCTTGAATGACCGTGGCTTTAAAGGTGTGAAAGAAAGAGCCTTCAGGCATGTCAAAACCGCGAATCAGAATTGCCAAGCAAGTACATCTAAAGCCACCTGAGGAGCGGATTACAGACATGACCTCTTTGGCAAGATTGGCAATTATGACCGCTTGCGAACGTAACGTCTATTTCCTTGCCAAATGGCGTACTGCTTCTGAAAAGAAGCTGACGATCTTTGGAGACAAAAGCCCTTGTGAACACAATGATGTCAGCCTGGAGAGCAAATGTCATCATACGGAAATGAACGCCTGATCTCACATTCGGTCTCGGAAAGACACCGAGCCCTTTGCCAAGTGGTTTGGACGATGCCCGAGCCTGGTCGAAGCAATCATGGCCAATTTCTCGGCCCACGCCCGTGTCAAGCCTGGCAACGACTCGCTCGACAGCAGATTCTTCAGCACATCAGCAGCCGACCAGCTCGCCATCGTATTCAAAGCAGCTTCACGCGCCGTCGGAGCAACATCTATGGTGCCTGATCGTCGCCCCACGATGTAGCGAAGCTGGTCTTGTCTCTTCCATGGGTCCGGGGGCGAACATGTCATCCCCCAACCAGCAGAGATGTAATACGCAATACTTAGCTGCCGCGTATCTGATCGTCCCAGTCCCATCAACTCCATGTGCTGTCGTGATCTCGTCCACCACCCCGCGTCATGTCCGGGTTCGAACGTCGGGGATCGCTCTGAACACATTTCTCTTCCTAAGAAAAGGGGGGCCATATGATGTCTCCTGGTTTTCACCTAAGAAAACACCTGAAGCCAGCTTAATCGCCCTCGTATGCGCGACCGAAAGGCGGAGTGTTTGGTTCCGAACCAGCTTAAGATATTCTAAAGATGTATCCTAGAGCAATCCCGCTGCCTTGGGGAAAATGACACGAATTGGCCCCATCCCGCCCGCAAAGGACACGCCAATGCCATGCAAGCAAACAGGGGGGGGAAGGCGCATTTGAAACAGAATCACCCCGCATAACAACAATCAACAGCAGGTATTCGCTGGTGGTCACCCACCCAACTACTAACCTGCCGGCACATGGCTTAAATACGGTTGAGCGGACGGGAAGCCCTGTTTTGCCATGTCCTCTGGTCGATTGTGAGGGGCACTGGCATGGGTCAGATGCATATACGTGCATCATTTCAGACAAGTTTGTCAAGGAGCAGCACAGCTATTCACTATGATGTCTTGTAGATAGGCAGAGAGAGAAGGGGGGAAGATATACAGATAAAAGCATAGTCCCGTCCGACCGACAGAGAATCGGTTGATGTCCAATGCCGCGGACAAGACAAAACAGAATGCATCAAGGCATGACCTATCTCACACGAAGCGAGATCTGACTGCGTCAACCGAAGCCCCTCCATAGCCTCGCACTCAGCAATAGCCCAGGAAACGAGTAGCCACCATGCCCATTCGAGGTCACCTACGGAAAACCATCATCTGATACTGGCTTCGCGGTTGCTGGAGACACATTCAAGACTCGCGAAGGCAGTAAAGAACACATTGAGGATTTGAGGGGATCTCGTGACTGGATCGATACTGCTCAGTCCCATGCCGTACTATGCTCCAGCGATGGCTCGTACATGGATATGCCGGCAAAGTGAATTCCGCAGCATTGAAGCCAAGCCAGGTGATGGTTGGTCTGGAATTTTTTAGACTAAGCCACATCCCGACGAAATGAAACACCCCACGTAATGAATTTGGGCCAAGGCACTTCGAGCTTCGAAGCTCCAAGCTCTATACCTTTGACACCATGTGACAAGTTAAGCATGTCTCAATGCTCTTAGGGCAGCTCGTTAAGCAGACAAACTTTGGTAATCGAAGATTACCGTAGGCGTGATACATTTCACGCTCGGTCAGGTTGACCAATTCTTGGGTGTTATTTTGAAAGGCTGCTCCGGTAGACGACTCAGTCTGGTCCGGTGTGCAATCTAAGACTTAACTCTTGCGTCGAACATATATACACCTTGCCTCAGCAATTAAAGAACCGATCCAAGGAGCTTCGCGTTGTGTTTTGCGCTATTCTGGCGATCTCGGAGGGGCGCGCAAGATACGTTTGAGCGGGAAAGCCCGAGTACCAAGCCGAATACCTTGGCGCGTAAGAGGTCTTACCAAACCAT
>JAABUK010011944.1_pt1 | contig 11171 bp, 13 predicted proteins | sample 5559141 | NCBI WGS metagenome assembly JAABUK01 (sample SAMN10711869, study PRJNA513367) | rock metagenome | isolation source: Antarctica rocks | place: Antarctica: Victoria Land, Pudding Butte nord | collected 2016-01-03
CGGTCGCCCTCAACGTCCTCCGCGCCAACGGCGTCCAGAACATCAGCTTGGCGCTCTACGCCAACGCCGTCAGCTTCGATCAGCTGCTCGCCCTTGGAGCCCAGTAATTAGAACTGAATGGCCCTGGTCTGTTAAGGCGATGATCCAAGCAAATAAAGACGCCGGTACTGCATCCAGTATGAAAGGTGGCCCGTATGCCGACAGCGTTATTCCACAGGTAACGCTGGCCAGCAGAAAGGAAACTCCATGTTAGATCATCGCATAGATGACGTTGCCGAGCGTACAACAGGACTGGAACGGCGCGGCTTGCTGCGCGGGACCAGCCTCGGCGCCTTGGCGCTCGGTACCATGGCCATCACCGGCCTGGCCGCGTCGAGCACGCCGGCCCATGCGGTCGGCAACAACGACGCCGCCATCCTGAACTTCGCGCTCAACCTGGAGTACCTCGAGGCAGAGTACTACATCCGCGCCTACTACGGCAAAGGCCTGGATGCCTCGGACACCTATGGCCTTGGCGTGCAAGGGACCGTCACCGGCGGCCGCGCCGTCAACTTCGCGACGCTTGCGGTCCAGCAATACGCCGCTGAGATCGCGCATGACGAGCTGAACCACGTCCGCTTCATCCGCAGCGTGCTCGGCCCGAAGGCGGTGGCGGAGCCTGCCATCGATCTCACGAACAGCTTCAACACGCTGGCTCAGGCGGCCGGGCTCGGCAGCAGCTTTGATCCGTTCGCCGATGAGGTGAGCTTCCTGATCGGCGCGTTCATCTTCGAGGATGTCGGCGTCACCGCCTATCACGGCGCGGCGCCGCTCGTGCACAACAAGACCGTTCTCTCGGCCGCGGCCGGCATTCTGGCGGTCGAAGCCTACCACGCGTCCGAAGTCCGCCTGCAGCTGCTGCAGCAAGGTATGGCGGAGGTGACGCAGAAGATCTCCGCCCTGCGGGCCACCCTGTCCGGCGCGGCCGATGACCAAGGTGTCCTGCTGAACGGCGTCGCCAACATCGTGCCGACTGACGAGAACAGCCTCGCGTTCTCCCGCACGACGCGGCAGGTGCTCAACATCGTTTATGGCGCACCTGACGCAGCCAGCGGCCTGTTCTTCCCGACCGGGTTGAACGGAGCGATCACCGCCTAGTCCGCAAAGCGGCCGCTGCAACGTCGTTGTTTGCGGTGAGCTCATGATAACGGGCAGGCGGTCATGCCGCCTGCCCGTCCCCCAGAACTATACCCAATCAATGTGAGGTCCAAAACGTTATTGTTTTGATTAAGACCGGCTCACTGCATGCGGGATCGGCCGCCCCCCGGCCGCGCCTTGCGCCCGCGCCGTCAGCCCGCCCGCAGCACGGCCCGCAGATTGCGCGCTGTGACGTCCAGGACGGCCCAGTGACCGCGAAGCTGTGCGAAATGGCCATGTGATACAGAACGGAGGTTTGTCAGCGCCTTACACGCGGCAGCGCTTCAGGCACTTACCCGGACTTTTGACAATTCGCCGCTCGACACGCTGAGCGGGCCGTGCAGCGGAGCCCGACTTTACTGGAGGCGGGACGCGGCACTTTTTACAGAAGGCGCATTTTGTCAAAAGTTGGCTATGCTGCCGCCAGCAGCAGCAAGGGAAAGTGTTCATGCCGGAGCGGGCGTCCAAGGGGCGAAGTGTAAAGAGTCGGCCTGGGCAGGTCGCAGCCGGCGCCGCGGACGGGCATGAACGGGTGAAGGATTTCCTGACCGCGGCCGAACTTGCCGCCTTGCTTGAGGCGGCCAAGGCCGGCCGGCACGGCACGCATGACCACCTGCTGCTCATGATGATGTTCCGCCACGGCCTGCGGGTCAGCGAGACCGTGGGCCTGCGGCTGGACGAACTGGACCTGGACCGCTCCATGCTGTGGGTGCATCGGCTCAAGGGCGGGCTGTCCGTCCAACAATCGATCGCCGGCGACGAGTTGCGTGCGGTCCGGCGCTACCTGGCCGTGCGGCAAGGCGATCTGCCCTGGCTGTTCCTGTCGGAACGCGGCCAGCCGCTCACCCGACAGGCCGTCAGCTACCTGGTCGCAGGTGCCGCCCGGCGTGCCGGCTTGCCAGGCATCCACCCGCACACGCTCCGGCACTCCTGCGGCTACTACCTGGCCAACAAGGGCCATGACCTGCGGCTGATCCAGGACTACCTCGGCCACGTGACCCCAAGCACACCGTCCACTACACCCGCACGGCAGGGCGACGCTTCGAAGGGCTGTGGCGGTGACGCCAGATGGCCAAAACGAAAAGCTTCGCGGTCACTGGGCCAGGTGGGCCTGTGATGAGATTCACACGTATCCTCATCCTACCCCATGATGGCGAGCGCCTACACTTAGTAAAGCCGCCAGACTGTCCCGCAATCGGGGACGACCTCATTACAACCACTTAAAGAAAACCGGCATTACACCCTGATGCGCTCGACCTCATCGGGACTCATCTCATCGTGCCGGCGGTCATAAAGCTGCGTCATGCGCGTGCTGGCATGGTTGGCCATGGCGGCAGCCTTCTCCAGCGTGCCGCCGTACTTCAGGTAGGCCGTGATCCCCGTCGCCCGGAAGCTATGGTTGCCCACCTTGGTCGCGATGCCGGCCGCGGCGGCGCGCCGGCCGATCATGGCATAGGCGTTGGCCTGGGGCAGGGGCGTGCGGGTGAGCAACGCCGTGCCGCGGCCGATCGTCCGGAGCAGCGAACCCTTGAGATCCTCCATGATCCCAGTCCGCTCCAGGTAGGCGGTCAGATATACCGGGAAGAGCTATTCGGGTTAGCCACAGATAAGGTTGTGCCCACCCGGACCGAGGCGGCGGGACAGCATTATCCTGACCCGCAGCCTCGGTTCTCCTGCCCTGTCCGTGACAGATCAGAAATCCATGTCCCCCATCCCACCCATGCCGCCGCCGGGTGGGCCACCGGCCGGAGCCTTCTTCTCCGGACGCTCGGCGACCATCGCCTCGGTGGTGACCAGCAAGCCGGCGACTGAGGCCGCATTCTGCAGGGCCGTGCGCACGACCTTGGTGGGGTCGATGACGCCGGCCGCCACGAGATTCTTGAACTCGCCGCCTTGGGCGTCGAAGCCGAAGTTGTAATCGCTGTTCTCCAGCACCTTGCCGGCGATCACCGCACCGTCCTCGCCGGCGTTCTCGGCGATCTGCCGCAGCGGCACCTGAACCGCCTTGCGCACGATCTCGATGCCGAACCGCTGGTCCTCGTTATCGAACTTGAGCTGCGCCAGGATCAGGCTGGCGCGCGCCAGCGCCACGCCGCCGCCGGGCACGATGCCTTCCTCGACGGCCGCACGGGTCGCGTGCAGGCCGTCGTCCACCCGGTCCTTGCGCTCCTTCACCTCCACCTCAGTCGAGCCGCCGACGCGGATCACCGCCACACCGCCGGCGAGCTTGGCCAAGCGCTCCTGTAGCTTCTCCTTGTCGTAGTCGCTGGTGGTCTCCTCGATCTGTGCCCGGATCTGGCCGCAGCGCCCCTTGATGTCATCGCCTTGGCCCGCACCCTCGATGAGCGTCGTATTCTCCTTCTCGACGAGGGCGGTCTTGGCCCTGCCCAGCATGGCAAGCGTGACGTTCTCGAGCTTGATGCCGAGGTCCTCGGAGATCACCTGACCGCCCGTGAGCACGGCGATGTCCTCCAGCATGGCCTTGCGGCGGTCGCCGAAGCCCGGCGCCTTCACGGCCGCGACCTTCAGGCCACCGCGCAGCTTGTTCACCACGAGCGTGGCCAGCGCCTCGCCTTCGATGTCCTCGGCGATGATCAGCAGCGGACGGCCCGACTGCACGACCGTCTCCAGCAGTGGCAGCATGGCCTGCAAGCCGGACAGCTTCTTCTCGTGGATCAGGATGTAGGGCTGGTCCAGTTCGGCGACCATCTTCTCCGCATTGGTGATGAAATACGGAGAGATGTAGCCGCGGTCGAACTGCATGCCCTCGACAACGTCGAGTTCCGTTCCCATCCCCTTCGCCTCCTCGACGGTGATGACGCCCTCGTTGCCGACCTTCTGCATGGCCTCCGAGATCATGCGGCCGATCTCGGCATCACCGTTGGCCGAGATGGTGCCAACCTGGGCCGTCTCCGCCGGGGTGGCGATCTTCTGCGTGTGCTTCTGAAGCTCCTCGACCACAGCCGCCACGGCCTTGTCGATGCCGCGCTTCAGGTCCATCGGGTTCAGGCCGGCGGCTACGCCCTTGGCGCCCTCGCGCACGATCGCCTGGGCCAGCACGGTGGCCGTGGTGGTGCCATCGCCCGCAACGGTGCTGGTCTTGCTGGCGACCTCGCGCACCATCTGCGCGCCCATGTTCTCGAACTTGTCGCCGAGCTCGATCTCCTTGGCGACCGTCACGCCATCCTTGGTGATCCGCGGAGCGCCGAAGCTTTTGTCGATGACCACATTGCGGCCCTTGGGGCCGAGCGTGACCTTCACCGCGTCGGCGAGAATATCAACGCCGCGCAGCATCCGCTGGCGTGCGTCACCGCCGAACCGTACGTCCTTGGCAGCCATATCTGTGCTCCTGTCTGTTTGTTGGTGAACTGCGTGGTCGGGTAGGCCGGCTCAGGCGGCCTTGGCGGTCGTCGCCGGCTGGCCCTCGATGATCCCCATGATGTCGGACTCCTTCATGATCAGGAGCTCCTCGCCATCGAGCTTGACCTCGGTGCCCGACCACTTGCCGAACAGCACGCGGTCGCCGGCCTTGACGTCCAGCGCGACAATGGCACCCTGCTCGTTGCGGGCGCCGGGACCGGCCGCGATGACCTCACCCTCCATCGGCTTTTCCTTGGCCGTGTCCGGGATGATGATCCCGCCCGAGGTCTTCTCCTCGGCGGTGATGCGCTTGACCACGATGCGGTCGTGCAAAGGACGGAACTTCATCTGGATCACTCCCTTTCTGGTCAGTTCAGCTGACCGATTAAGCCAAAAGTCACCGCTGCCCGGCATCAAGCGCCAGGAAGCCGGCATCAGCGCTCATCAGCACTCCGCTCCCGGGAGTGCCAACCATCTAGCTTGCAGGGGCACGGCCTTCAAGGAGCGAAAAGAGCTGCCCGGTGACGCGTAAGGGCCGAGGAGAGATCATTCCAAAAGGTGGACCCCATGGAGATGAGCCACGCTAGCCATCGCCAAGTTTACAACGTTAGGAGGTCTAAATCTCAGGACGGGAGTAGGACTGCACCCGACCCCAAGCGGCCTTTGTGGCGGGGGAACACGTGGCTGGCTCACCGTTTGCGGCCGGCCCGGGGAGGAAGCATTCTGGATGGAGACATCCGTCCCAACAGGAGACCTGCGCGGTGAAGTCCCCTCGCTCCACTTCCATCCCGAAGTCCATGCACGCGACCTACGATGCCATGGTCGCGCTGACGGACGCGTTCTGCCGCGACCACCTGAACGACGAGTATCGCGATCTCGCGCGGGCTATGACCGCGGCACTTTGTCGCAAGCGTCCAAGCCCCCTGACTTCGGGGCAGCCGCGCACCTGGGCCTGTGGTATCATCCACGTATTGGGCCGCCTCAACTTCCTGTCGGACAAAGCAAGCCAGCCTCACATGACCATGGCCGAGGTCAGCGCCGGGTTCGGCGTCGGCGAGAGCACGGCGAGCGCCAAGGCTCGGGTCATCTCGGACGCGCTGCACACGAACCGCATGGACCCGACTTGGATGCTGAAGAGCATCGTTGACCGGAACCCGCTCGTGTGGATGGCTGAGGTCAATGGCATGCTGGTCGATGTACGCGACATGCCACGCGAAGTGCAGGTAATCGCCTACGAGAAGGGCATGATTCCCTACATCCCGGCAGACCAGGAATAGCTCTTAGGCACCGGCCGGCCTCCTCATTCATCCGAAGGTCGGCTGTCCACCAAACCCGGCGATGATGTGTCCGGTCACAGGAGGAAGGCCGCTGCGAAACGCGAAAACCGCGGCACTACATTCTTCATTCGGCTTTATGCCCCAATTGCCGACTGAGGCAAGGAAACCCCCTCCTCCAGAGACAGTGCTGGACACCGCTGTAATCTCCTTCCGCGGCCCATTGGTGCTGATGTGTGAGGCCTCCGCACGAGTGCTTGCGACTATCCATATAGGTTTACGTTCGCTTCAACCGGGAGCAGCACGATGGCCGCCAAGCCCAAGAAAGCTTCGCCGACGTGGAGTGACGTAAAGGGAAAGCTGATCGAGTTCGACCGCGCCGGCCTGCTCGGAGTTGTCCAGGACCTATACGCCACCAGCAAGGACAACCAAGCCTTCCTGCACGCCCGGTTCGGCCTCGGCGGCGACGTGCTCGCGCCCTACAAGGCCCGTATCGACCGCTGGCTTTGGCCCGACGTCATCAAGAACCAGTCGATGTCGGTTGCCACGGCCAAGAAGGCCATTGCGGCTTATAGAAACGCCGCTGGACAGCCCGAGGGAGTGGCGGAGCTGATGGTCTTCTATTGCGAGAAAGCGGCACGCTTCAGCGCCGAGTATGGCATGCAGGACGCAGGATATTTCGATGCCCTGGTGAGGATGTTCGAGCAGGCGCTCAAGATGTCAGTCACCCTGCCCGTTAGGCAGCGTGACACCATGCTGGACCGCCTCGATGCCGTGCGCACGATCAGCCATAACCTTGGCTACGGGGTCGGCGACGACATGGATGATCTTCTGGTCGAGTATGATCAAAGGTGACGGACCGCCCGCTCGGTGGTGCCTTCAGGACACACGGCATAAATTGAGGATTATAAGTAACGGCCTGAGGTTCCGAGACCATGATCACCCGCCATGATCCAGCTTATGCTCCACGAACACGCTTTAGGTCCACGCTTCGGCTGGTTCCACCGGTCGATCACCGCCCGATGAGCCTCACCAGCGCCGCTACACGTCCCGCAGCGACGTCGCCAGCAGCTCCAAAGCTTCCGCAACCCGATCCAGGGCCTCTGCTGTCCCCGCTGATCGGGCCAAGGCGTTGGCGGCGTGGTTCATTATCACGTCTTGAACCGGATTGGCCGCGGCTTTCTCTGCCAAAGCGCCACGACTTGCGCGTGCAATCCTTCGGATCGAGTGCGCATGCGCATCCTCTGCGGAAGAAAGCTCGCGAATCGCGTCCGCGATGGTTGCGAGCCTCGACCTAGCGGCGGCGAGCTTGGCCGCCTGCGCCCGCGCCCGACGCGTTACGGATAGGAACCGTCTCGCGTGAAGGAATCCAAGGCCGATCATTGCGCAACCGTGGACTACGCTGCGCTTGCTGGTAACGCGGCGCGACCCAATCTATCATCTATGTTCGCTGTATCCGAGGATGACGCCACCGCCATTCGTGCCGCTTTCCACGAAGGTGGTGAGTTTTCGGCCGCAATCGAGCTACGGCGCCGGTTCCCGGGCATCACCGACAACGCCCAGGCGCGGATATGTGCCCGGACTATTGCAGGCTGGAGCCCAGAACCCCTGCCCTCGCGGCCGGTGACACGGCTGCGGTCAAAGAAGCGCGTCTAGCCGACGATTGTCACCGCGACCTTGGACGGCTTGAGCCTCGACTGCGGCACCACAGCCGGCCTCAGTTAATCCAAATACCTGTCCAACAGGGACGGACGCGGTTTCACCGGCCGCTCAATATCGCTGCGGGCCACCCACGCGTCAGTTCGATCCGATCCCTGGCGGCGCCTGCTTCCACTTAGCTCGACTTTGGACCTTTCAGGCTGGGTAGCATGCGGCTTCGGTGAGGCTGTCGAGGAGCGCACGCGGGATTGTCGCCATGTTCTGGGCGTGCGGCGACGTTGAGAAAGCCTGTGCGATCCAGAGCTGACGGCGGACGGCAGCAAGCGCGTCGGAGAAGGTGATGGCAGGCTTGGCATACCGGGCGGCACGCCTGGGCTGGACGAGGCCGCGTGCGGCAAGGTCGCTGGCCCAGAGTGTTGCGAGCGAGAACAGGGCGAGCAGGCAGGGGGTCGTGCGAGCGATGGCCAGGTCCGACCATTGGCGCTGGGTTTCGACGCCGAGGTGGCGGCGCACCTCGGCGAAGGTCACCTCGACCGACCAACGGCGCACGAACAGCCGCAGGATGGTGGTTGGATCGGCGGCCTGGTCCGTGCAAAGGAACGCCTGCGGCTCGAACTCGCCGGCCACGTCTCGGACCAGCATCCAGCGGATCGGCACCTGCTTGCCGGGGTGATACCAGAGTGCCGTGCCCGACACGACATCGAGCCGGCGCTCGCCCTGTCCGTACTAGCCTGTGACCGTGACGCGCTGCCAAGCCGTTTTCGGGTCGGCCAAGCGCGCGAGCAGCGTCGGCTGGCGTGCGCCGGACACCCGCGGGCGCCCTTTCGTTCCGGGCAAACGTGGCGGGGGCGGGTCGAACAGGCGCGCATCGAGCCGCAGCCGCGTGATCACGGCGACACGCCGGCACACGGCTGCGAGCAACTCGATGGCGGCGTAGCTGCTGTCGGCGACCGCTGTGATCTTCCTGTCCGGCAGCCAGCGCGTGAGCAGGAGCAGCAACTGCCGTGCGCGGTCCGTCAGCAGCTTGTGCCGGCATCCCTGCTCCTGGGCGTAGCGTTCAGACGGCGCCAGCGCCGTCAGAAACGGTAATGCCCAGACCCGCCCGGCAAACGGCACGGGCGCGAGCAGCATCAGGCTGATCCAGCGCAGGCCGGATGCCTTCGAAGTGGCCGTGGCTGGAGCGCACGGGATCGCGGTAGATGCCGCGCGCCTTGATCCGGGATCCCCAGCGGCGCTCGATGGTCTCGTCGATCCCGACCACAACCGGGCCGTCTGGCACGAAGGCTGCGACCAGCAGTCCGAGCAGGCAGCGTGCCGCAGCCTGGCCTGACCAGCGACAACGATTGAGCACGCGGTGGTAGTTGGTGAAGGTCGCCGCCCCGCGCAGGCCCACGCTGCTCAGCGCCGCAGCGACGGTACGCCGGCCCGGTGACAGGACGGCGCCTGCAACAAGGACCAGCAGGTTGGCCCAGGTTGGGCGGGTGAAGCACCCGGCGAACGGCGCCATCCATGCGGCAAGGAGGCCGGGGTGGGTTTCGGGGTCGGCTTGGCTTGCCATGGCGGGCTCGCAGTGGTGTCGTTGCTGCCAAACAACTCCGCACGCGCCAGAAGGATCAACCGTGCCGGCCAGCGACCCCATGCGGGAACGCATCGAGGCGTTCAACCAAGTGCGCGGCGGGGGCGTCGTCGTGCTGAAAACGGGGCGCGGCTACTCGCTCACAAGCGAGCGCACCGGCGCGCCGCTGGCCAGGCTCAAGCCGACCGGGGACGCCGACACGGTGCAGGTACTCTGGTGGAACGGCCAGCGCTGGAACGCCCCAGGGCCGTTCGGCATCGCGACCATGTCGCTCGACGCAGCTCTCGACTACATCGCCTCAGAGCCGCATTTCTGGGGCGTTGGTGCACTCGACAGATCCAGGGCGAGATCGCCCCAAGTCCCAAGCTGCTACGCGATGACCGGCTGGCGACGGACGGAATCGGGGCGCCCGGCCGCCAACATCCGGTTCAGCACCGCCACGCCGACGGCAGCCTCAGTCCGCTGGGCCGTGAAGCCGCGGGCTCGCAGACGCGGTCCGATCAGCGCCTTGTAACGACCCATTGTCGTTTCCACTAGGGATCGTTGGCCGTAGCCTGTCGTGGCCTGCCAGGCCAAGCGGCCTTGTTCCGCGATCATCGCCAGATGGCGATCACGCTGTGTAGGCGGACCCGGTTCGCCGCTCGGGACGGCCGTCGAGCGGGGCGGGATCACCACCTTGATCTCATCGTCGTGCGCGGCGATCGTCTGGTAGGTGGGCGCGCCATCATACGCGCCATCCGCCGTTGCCTGAACAATCGGATCGTCAATCTGATCGAGCAGCGGGCCGACCTGGGACGGATCATCCGCATCCTGATCCGTCAGCGTCTGCGCCACGATCATGCCGTCAGCCGCATCGACCGCCAGATGCAGCTTGCGCCATGTCCGGCGCGACTTCGCACCATGGTTCGCCTCCAGCCATTGACCCGCCCCGTAGACTTGCAGGCCGGTGCTGTCGATCAATACATGCAACGGACCAAGCGGCACGTGTGCTGGCTGGATCACCGGCAATACCACCGCCCGACGGCTGACCGTGCTGTGATCCGGCGCTGAGAGCGTCAAGCCCATCAACGTCAGCACCGACATCATGAGGCCCTCGGTCTGGCGCAACGCCAGCTTGAACGCCATGCGCAGCATCAGGCTGGTCTGAATGGCCGCGTCCGTATAGCGAGCCTGCCCACCCGGCCCAGTGCTCTGCCAGTCTCCCAACGCTGCGTCCTCAATCCACAAGGTGAGACTGCCCCTCCGGCGCAGGCCCGCCTCATAGGCCGGCCAGTTCCGCACCTTGAACGACATCTTCGGGATGTGGCGACGGCGATCGGCGTTGTGCTTGTGTGGCATCAGGGTGCTCGAACCAGAGAAGGAAGAGCATCCTACTATCCCTGGACCAGCCGAGTGCACCAACGCCGCGCCGGGCGGTCGAGCTCGTGCGCACCCTGATCTGGTGGTTTTACGCCGACCTGAAGGCCTGGACGCGCGATCCCTGTCCCCGACGGGCCGCAGCACTGCGGGCGCGCTTTGACCGCATCTTCAAGCGACGAACCGACTACGCAACCCTCGACCGGCTCTTGGCCCGGCTGCACCGGCGCAAGCACGAACTGCTGCGCGTGCTCCAGCACCCCGAGATCCCGCTGCACAAGGCCAGGTGTGGATTTGGCCCTATGCCCGGGCCGATGGCGAGCACACGGTCGACGTGCTGCGCCGGCTCCGCGCCGAGATCCCCGACGGCAAGCTCATCGTGGTCTGGGACGGTGCCCCGTATCACCGCGCCAAGGCGGCGTGGGCCGCCGCGGCAAGCCTCGGCATCGAGCTTGCGCCGCTGCCCGGCTATAGTCTCGACCTGATGCCGGTGGCGGCACTGTGGCGCTGGCTGTGCGAGGACGTCACCTACCAACATTGCCATGCCACCGCGGACGACCTGACCCTGCGTGTCGCCGCTTTCGAGGCGCAGGTCAATCAGGACCCTTGAACGGTCGCCGAACGCCTCTGGGTCAAGGATCACCGTAACAGCCTAGGTCCCGCCTTGATGGGGGCCATTGACAGGTCACGGGCGAGTACGAGTCAACGTGTCGATGGCACTGCCCGACGACACACTCTTCCGAGATGACGCCGCGACCGCCGCCGATGCG
>JAABUK010011946.1_pt1 | contig 11170 bp, 8 predicted proteins | sample 5559141 | NCBI WGS metagenome assembly JAABUK01 (sample SAMN10711869, study PRJNA513367) | rock metagenome | isolation source: Antarctica rocks | place: Antarctica: Victoria Land, Pudding Butte nord | collected 2016-01-03
ACCAAGGTGTGGTGTTCGGCGACGAGCACGGATGAGGCCCCCGGGATTGGGAATCACTCGCCTCATACTGCCAAGTCGCCATGAGATGCGCCAGTGGGTGCAGCCATTTTCTGGAATGCGTATAACCTACACGGCTGGCGTCGACGACCCGGACGAGATCCATCGCCGGATCGACGAGGCCTTCCCCCGATGCTACGAGCGGCAGCTCGTCGAGGCGAGCCGGGCGACCTCGGCCAACGCCCTGGGGAGCACGGCCGAGCGTCGGGGGTTCCGCGAGACCGTCATCGGCCACTTGAAGGACCAGCTCGAGGGCCAGGCGATTGCCGAGGCGGTGGTCGCCGAGGCCGAGGAATTGATCGGGGAGGCGCAACGATGATCCCGGCACGAATCGAGGTCGAGGGGTTCCTCTGCTATCGCGACAAGCAGGTCGTCGACCTCGAAGGCTCCGACCTCTGGGTCTTCTCGGGCCGCAACGGCAGCGGCAAGTCGTCGATCTTCGACGCAATCGGCTTCGCCCTCTTCGGTGCCCACCGCGGCGGTTCGAGAGGGTCGGAAGACCTGATTAACGCCGGCTCCGCCGAGTTCCGGATCCTCTTCGAATTCGACCTCGGGCATGGTCGCTTCCGGATCGAGCGGACGCTACGCCACGGCGGGCGTTCCAGCCGTCAAGTCTACCGCCAGAAGCCCGACGCATGGGGCGCGGAGGCCTGGCCGGCCGTCGCCGAGACCGACAAGCAGGATGGGTTCGACCGCTGGGTCAATGAGCACATTGGGTTAAACTACGAAACGTTCACGTCATCGGTACTGCTCCGCCAGGGCCATGCCGAGAAGCTCCTCCAGGCCAAGCCCAAGGAACGGTTCGAGATCGTTGCCGAGGTTGCCGACCTGAGGGCCTATCAACTGCTGCATAAGAAAGCTGACGCCCGCCGTCAGCACCGCAAAGTCCAAGAAGAAGCGGTCCGGTCGCTCCTGTCGCGAAGGCCACCCGTCGAGCCGGCCGCAATCGAGGAGGCCCAGGTTCGGCTCGCCGAATTCGAGGAAGCACGCCGCCGGGCGGCGGCGGATCGCGACCACCTCGCCGAGATCGAGGGCCTGGCCCGTGCCTGGCGGGAGCGGGCCACCGCCCGCGAGGAGGCCCTGGGCGAGGCGCGTCGGGCCCGCGAGGTCATCGAGGCGTCGGCGACGATCCGGGCGGACTGGGCCCGCCTCCAGGAGCTCGACGGCGTGCTCCCGGCGCTACTCGAACAGTCCGACCGGCGGGTCGCGATTGCCGGGTGGGAGGCTCTCATCGCCGCGAACCTTTCCAGGCGATCCGCCCTCGACCGTCGGCTCGACGAGCTGTCGGCGCTGGCCAGCCAATCGAGACGCCATCTCGCGGACGTCTGCGAGGAGATCGCTCGGGAAGAGGCCAGGAGGGGGGCGATCCTCGACCGCCAGGCCACGCTGGCGGCCCCCATCGCCAGAGCCAACGGGGCCGAGGCCTTGCGGCGGGCGGTCGCTTCGCTTGAAGCGGCCCTGGCCGACCACCCGGCCGACCTGGAGGAAGAGGTCGCCCGCCTGGACCGCGATGCGGCCCGACGATCCGAGTGGAAGGTTGCCCTGATACCGCTCGAGAACCTGACCGCGGATCGAGAAGGGCTCGCCAAGTCGCGATCGAGGATCGAGGAGGGTACGAGGGCGGTCGCCTCGGCCGAAGCGAACCTCCGACTTGCTGGCGAGGTCTTCAAGGCAGCCCAGTCGCATGCTTCGGAAGCCGGCCTGGCCAGGGAGGAGGCCGGCCTTCGAACAGCCCAACCCCGGACGAACCTTCAATCGGCCCTGGATCGGTTGGACGCTATCGGTCGCCTGGAAGGCGTGACGGAGTGCGACCGATGCGGCCAGCCTTTGACGCCAGGGCATCGCGAGTTCGAATCGCGCCGCCTGATCGAAGGGCTCGACCGAGCCCGGGGGTCCTCCGAGGAAGCCGAACGATCCCTCGTGGCGGCGAATGTCCGCGCCGAGTCCGCCGCGGTCGCGTTAGCGGATACTGACCAATCCGTCCGGGCCGCCGATTCCGCCCTAGGCGACGCCCGGCGGGGCCTCGCCCATGCCGAGGCCGACGCGGAGCGGCACCGGGTCGCCTCCGACAGGGCGTTCGAAAGCCTCGAAGAACCGTTCCGATCGTCCGTCGGGTCGGGGCCGGTCGCCGACTGGGCGACGACCACCTTCCCGAGCCCGGCCGACCTCGCCGAGGGCCGACACCTCGCCACCGGTCTGAGCGAGGCCAATCGTCGCGCCACCCAGGCTCGTTCTCGACTGGAAACGACGCGGGCCGAGCGGTCCCGCCTGGAGCAAGCCCGGAACTCCCTGGAGGCGGTCGGCCTCCGGCCCGGCGACGAGCAGGCCGAGGCCGAGCACGCCCGACTGGCCGAGGAGATGACTCGCCTCGACCGCCGCCTCGGGGCCCATCGCCTGGACGACGCCTCGGCCAACGAAGCGATCCAGGACCTGGCGAGGAGGATCGCCGAGGCCCGCGGCGAGGTCGCCGACATCGAGGTCGAGCGGGCGACCGCCATCGCGACGGCCGCCGCCTCCCAGAAAGCGTCCGCCCAGGCCAAATCGTCGGTCCCCCCGTTCTGGCTCGACGCCTTTGACGGGGCGACCCGCGAGCGGCTCGACGCCTGGGAGGCCGAGCGTCGCGACCTCCGCGACCGGGGGGTCAGGGAGGCAGCCGAGGCCTTGCCGCATGCCCACTGGAAACTGAGGATCGCCGAGTCCCAGGTCGCCGACCTCGACGCACGGCTCGCCGAGATCCCCGAGGCGGCCCGCCGCGACCCTGCGACGATCTCCGGGGAGAAGGCCCGGGCCATCGAGCGGCTCGCCACGGCCGAGGAGGACTCAAGGGCCCGCCGACGTCAGGTCGACGCCCTCGAACGAGACCGCGACGAACGGGCCGCTCTGGAAGCCCAGGCCCTGGAAGCCGACCGGGCGCTCGCGGTGTCCTCGAAGCTCGCCGAACTACTCGGCCGGGCCGGCCTCCAGCGGGCCCTGATCCGCGACGCCGAGCGCGGCATCCTCGACTGCGCCAACCCGATCCTGCGCGACATCTCCGGCGGCGACCTGGAACTCCGACTCTCGGGCGACGACTCGGCCGACGACCAGGCCCTGCTGCTGGAGGTGGTGGACCGGACCCACGGCCCGGGGCGGACCCTGGGGGTCGCCTTTCTGAGCGGCAGCCAGCGGTTCCGGGTCGCCGTCAGCCTGGCCCTGGGGATCGGCCAGTACGCCCGGGGGCAGGACCGGCCGATCCGCTCGGTCATCATCGACGAGGGCTTCGGCTGCCTCGACCGCCAGGGCCGCGACGAGATGATCGCCCACCTGAACCGCCTCAAGGGCCGGCTGGACCGGATCGTCCTCGTCTCGCACCAGGAGGAATTCGCCGAGGCCTTCAAGGACGGCTACCACTTCGAGGCCCGCGACGGGGCGACCGTCGTCCGGGAATTTCACCGCTGAGCGACGGGGCCTCACTGGCTCGAAGGAATTTCGCGGAATATTTACGGATAAGGGAAACAGGGTGTAACGCGGCGGCCTGTCACCACCAACAGAAATCACCCAGGCTTCAGGAGGAAATGACCATGATGACCGCGTCCGAATTGATCCCCGTCCGGGCCCTCAACCAGGTCTCGTACTGCCCTCGGCTCTACTACCTGGAGTACGTAGAGTCGGTCATGCCGACCAATGAATACGTCGAGGACAGCCTGTTCCAGCACCGCCGGGTCAATGACCCGGCGCTGGCCAACCGGACCCGCAAGGACGGCGACATCCTCCACACCCGGAGCGTCTCGATCAGCTCCGAGCGGCTGGGGATCAGCGGCAAGCTCGACCTGATGGAGGATTGGGGCGGCGTCGCTTCGCCGGTCGAGTACAAATTCTTCGAGGCCTACGAAGGCCGCAAGTCCACCGTCGTGACGCATCCGACGTATGGCTACAAGATGAGCTACGGCCGCATTCTGGAGGTCCAGGCCCGGATGCTCGCCGCCTACGTGCGGGGCGACGTCCCCTCCTATACCGGCTTCACCGTCCGCTGAGGGCCATCGCGGTGGAAACCTGGATCGTGGCCTACGACATCGCCAATCCCAAGCGGCTTCGCAAAGTCGCCCGGACGTGCGAGGACTTCGGGTTACGGAAGCAGTTCTCGGTGTTCGCTTGTAGACTATCGGCCGTCGACCTGGTAAGACTCCGAGGTCGGTTGTACGACATCATCGACCTGGATCGCGATCAGGTTCTCTTCATACCCCTCTGCCGTCGATGCGGCGGCCTGATCGAGTCGCTCGGTCGACCCGTCGACGACCATGACGCACGCGACGTGGTGATCGTGAGTTGATCGGGTTTTCAGGGAGCTTCGCCCCGACGATGATAGATCCAGTCCACTTCCAGGTGCGATTCCGCCTGTTGACGGGAAAGCCCCCGTTCCCCTGGCAGGAAGACCTCTACCGACGAATGATGCTTGGTGACTTCCCCGATGCCTGCGACATCCCGACCGGGCTGGGGAAGACGTCGGTCATCCCGATCTGGCTGATCGCCCTGGCCAGCGGTGGCCTCGGAGTGCCCAGGAGGCTGGCCTATGTGGTGAACCGGAGGACCGTCGTCGACCAGGCGACCACCGAGGCCGAGAAGATCCGCGAGCAACTCGCGAAGGGCGACGACCTCGGGCTCGCCCGGTCCCTTCGCAAATTCGCCGCCCTGCCGTCCCCCGAGCCCGTGGCGATCAGCACCCTCCGGGGGCAGTTCGCCGACAACCGCGAGTGGTCGGCCGACCCCACCCGGCCGGCGATCATCGTCGGGACCGTGGACATGATCGGCAGCCGCCTGCTCTTCGGCGGTTACGGCCTCGGCTTCAAGACCAGGCCGATGCACGCCGGCTTCCTCGGCCAGGATACTCTGCTCATCCACGACGAGGCCCACCTCGAGCCCGCGTTCCAGGAGCTGATCGAGGCGATTCGGAAAGAGCAGGAACGAGAGCCCGCCCCGTTCGGGGAGGGGATGCGGCTGAAAGTGATGGCCCTGACAGCCACGCCTCGGGGCCGCACCGATGGGTCGAAGAACCTGAAGATCTCGGAGGCCGACAGGAGCTTTGCCGAGGTCCGCAAGCGGATCGGGGCCAGGAAGTCGGTCATCTTGACTGACTACGACGACGAGAAGAAATTGCCCGAACTGCTCGCCGATCGCGCCCTATCCTACGAAGGCCAAGGGCAAGCCGTGGTCGTGTTCGCCAAGGCGGTCGAGACCGTTGAAAAAGTCGCCGAGAAGTTGCGGAAGGTCGTCCCGGATCGGGTCCAGGTGCTTACCGGCACGATGCGAGGTCAGGAGCGGAACTACCTGGTCAAGGGCAATCCGGTTTTCGAACGATTCCTGGGCGGGGGCGGGTCGGCGGGGGATACGGTCTACCTGGTTTGCACCAGCGCGGGCGAGGTTGGCATCAACATCTCGGCGGATCATTTGGTCTGCGACCTCACGACGTTCGACGCGATAGCCCAGCGCTTCGGCCGGGTCAACCGGTTTGGCGACCGGGACGACACCCGGATCCATGTCTTCCACCCCGAAAAGTTCGACGTGAAGGACGAGTTCACGTCCCGAATGGAAAGGACGCTGGAGCTCCTCCGGAAGTTGAATGGCGACGGGAGCTCCGACTCCCTGGGCAAGCTCGACGGCGACGAACGCCTGGCCGCCTTCAGCCCTCCGCCCAGGATGCTCCCGACCTCTGACATCCTGTTCGACACATGGGCTTCGACCACGATCCGCGACAAGCTGCCGGGCCGGCCCCCGCTGGCCCCATACCTCCACGGAGTTGAAGATCACGAACCGCCGGTCACCCGCGTCGCCTGGCGCGAAGAAGTCGGCGTCCTCGCCGGAGAATTCGGGGTGCTATCGGAACCCCCGGAGCCGGGCGACCTGCTCGAAGACTACCCGCTCAAGCCCCACGAGTGGTTGCAGGATCGCAGCGACCGCGTCTTCAAGCATCTCGCCGCCCTCGCGGAGCGATATCCAGGCAAGCCGGCCTGGATCGTGGACGATGACGGCGAGGTTAGCGACCTCACGCTCGATGACCTCGCCGACAAGGACCGGAAGGAGCAAATGCACGGTCGGACGGTCTTGCTGCCCAACTCGGTGGGGGGGCTGGAGGGTGGCCTCCTGGATGGGAGGGCGATGCCACCGGAACGGGGGAATGATATTGCCGACAAGTGGCTCGGTGAGCAAGACGAGGCTCGTCGGCATCGCGAGTGGGATATCGATGCTTACCGGGGGATGAGGCTGATTCGGTCGATCGAGCTCGACGCGGACGGCGACACGGGAGGATCGGATGGAGATCTGGCCGAGGGAAAGGACTCGCCGAAGCAATCCTGGCGATGGTTCAACAGGCCCCGATCGGCCGACGACGACGGGTCGAAGGCGAGCCGGGAACCGATGGGATGGGACCATCACACCGGGGACGTGACCGACAACGCCGGGAAGATTGTCGGCAAGCTTCCCCTCTCGCCGATCCGGAGGGACGCGGTCGTCCTCGCCGCCAGGCTCCACGACTCGGGCAAGAAACGCGTCGTCTGGCAGCGATCCATCGGCAACCCGGACCCCAAGGACTGGCTCGCCAAGTCCGGCGCCGGCATGATCCCGCGAGAGTTGACCGACTATCGTCACGAGTTCGGCTCGCTCCTCGACGCCCTCGAACACCCCGACTTCGCGAGCCTCGACGACGAGGCGAGCGACCTGGTGTCTCATCTCATCATCACCCACCACGGCCTCGGCCGTCCCCACGTCCCGCCCGACCGGGCGTTCGACCCGGAGCCGAAGATGACATCGAAGCCCGACGTTATCGCCGCGGTCGCGGCGGAGGTCCCGCGACGCTTCGCCCGCCTTCAGAGGAAGTACGGCCGATGGGGCTTGGCCTACCTGGAATCGTTGCTCCGGGCCGCCGACTACGCCGCCAGCGCCAACCCATCCCCGAGGACGGAGGACCCGTCATGAAGGAACCGGAAGCGAGCATCCAATTCGATGTCGATCCGACCAATCCCGGGCAATTCTTCGCCTGTTGCGGCCTGCTCGAACTCGCCGATCGGTTGTGGGACGGCGCGGAAGGTTGGTTCGAGCGGAACCAGTTCCATATTTCGTCAGGCGGCGGGCTGGCCGAGCTTGTACGCGTCGTCGCGCATGAACCGCTTGAACATCTCGAGAAAGACGATGCCACGGCCTCGCCGATCGGCTTCGGACCGTTGTTCGGCAACCTGCGACTGGACTGGTGGAAGGACGACCAGGCTGGTGGCAAGGACATGAAGGTCTGGGCCGGGACGATGGAAAGCGTCCGGATCGCCAAGGCCATGCAGAACGCGATCCGGGCGGACAGGTTCCTCGCGAACAACCTGTTCGACGTCGGGGTAATCGCCTACGACCCGGGTGACCCTCGGAAGAAGGTCGAGCCCTACTACTTCGATGCCCGACGAGGCCCGAACGCCCACTCTCGCGACGTCGGCTTCTCGCCCAACGACCTGGGGATGACCACGACGGCCTACCCGGCGGTCGAGTTCTTCTGTCTCGTCGGCTTGCAGCGGTGCTTGCCGGCGAAGACCTCCTCCTCTCGCGTCTTCCGATATCACACCTGGGGAGTTCCCCTTCCTCCGTCGTTGGTCCCCCCCGCCGTGTCCGGGCTCCTCCCCGTCGCGGGACGGCTCGGCTACCAATTCGAGAACTGGTACCGCACGGGCCAGAGGAAGCACAAGGCGTTCCGATCCGCGATCCCCATCACCTCCTGAGGATGTCGATGAAAGCCCCGAATCAGTTCGATCATTACCTGGGCGACGAAGGCCCGGCCGCCCTGGTCATCCGCGAACACCTGATGCCGGTCGAAGGGCGTGACGGGGTCGTCTTCCCGGCCACCTTCGCCAAAGGCGACGGGTTCCCCGGCGGTTACAACATCGACCCTCTCAACTCCACGGCCGGCCTCAACATCTGCCTGATCGACAGCGTCGGCTCGCAGGCGAACCGGATCGAGCCGATGTTCATCGAGGAGAAATACAGGTCGCTCGTGCCGCAGGTGGTCGTCAAGGCCGGCGAGAAGGAAGTGAACTTGCTCCAGGCCGGACACCGCGCCGCCGACGCCATCGTCCGCTGCTCGGAGTTGCAACAAACTTTGCAAGATGCCTTCACGGCCTTCTTGAAGGGGGACGCGTCGCCCCTGGCCCGGATCGCCCCGACCTCGCTGGTCTTCGGCGTCTGGGATTCGCGGGACACCCAGGCGAAGTTGCCGCGGCTGCTCGCTTCCACCATCCGGGCTTTCGACGTGCGGAAGCTGACGAGGTCGGCCCAGTTCACACCCGCGGCCGAGTATGTCGCCGACAAGTTGCTGGACGAGCCGGCCGACAAGGCGACGAGGGACGCCTACGCCGAGCGGGGGTTCGTTCATGTCCCCGCGACGGGCTCGCCCGGGGGCGTGATCGCCGACGGCGGCATCCGCAGGGACGCCACACTCGGCCTCGCCGCCCTCCGCCTGCTTTTCGCCGGCAAGGACGCGGAGAAGACCTCGGCCCTCCGGCGATACATCCTCGGTCTTGCCCTGACCGCCTTCACCTACAGGCCGACCGGCTACCTACGACAAGGTTGCGTACTCGTCCTCGACCCGGACAAGTCGCGAGAGTTCGTCGAGGTCCATCACGACGGCACCCGGAAGCCGGTCGCGACGACGCACGAACAGGCCATCGCCTATGCGACCGTGGTCGCCGAGGCCTTCGGAGTCGGCGAGGGCCGCGTCGTCAATTTCGACAGGGAGCGGGCCAAGCGGGACCTCAAGCGGGAGGGCGACGCGAAGCCGAGGGCCGGGAAGGGCAAGAAGTCCGACGCGCAGGAGTCCTCCTGATGCCGGTCCACCTGTGCGTCACCCTCCGCTTCCTCCAACCGGCCTACCACGGCCGGGGCGACCGGGGCGAGCCCGAGTGGCCCCCCTCGCCGCTCCGGCTGTTCCAGGCGATCGTCTCGGCCGCCGCGGCCCGCTGGAACGAGCGGACGCGGCTCGAAACCGCGACCCCGACACTCCGGTGGCTCGAGGGCCAGTCCGCGTCAACGATCATCGCCCCCGCCGGATGCCCCTCGGATGCGAGGTATCGCCTCTACGTGCCCGACAACGTGGGGGACCTCGTCGCCGGGTCGTGGTCGCGCGGTGGGTCCGGCACGATGGCCGACTACCGGACCGAGAAGGACGTTCGCCCGACCCGCCTGCAGGTTCCCCCGGGCGACCTGTTGGGCGAGGATGCCGCGGTCCATTACCTCTGGGAGATCAACGGCCCGGAAGCCGAGACCCACAAGGAGATCCTCCTCGGCGCCGTCCGGAGCATCACTCACCTCGGTTGGGGCGTCGACATGGTCGCGGCCGAGGCCTCGATCCTCTCCGATTCGGAGGTGGGACAGCTCATCGGCGAGCGATGGCGGCCGGTCTCCGACGGCGACGCCACGGGGCTCCGAGTGGCCATGCCCGGGACCCTGGCCGCCCTGATGGCCAAGCACGCCGCCTTCCTCGACCGGGTCGGGGCGGGCCGCTTCCGGCCCGTCCCGCCACTCACCACGTTCCAAATCGTCGGCTATCGCCGGGCGGCCGACTCGCCAGCCAGGGCCTTCGCGGCCTTCAGCCTCCTCCAACCCGACGCCAGCGGCTTCCGGCTCTTCGACCCCGCGAGGCAGACGTTGGAGGTTTCCGGGATGATGCGCCACGCCGCGTCCCGGACCTCGGTCGGCTGGAAACCCGAGCAGATCGCGCGCTTCGTGCTCGGCCACGGGGAGTCGGTCGGGCAGCCGCACAGGCCGGTGGATGGTCCGCGGCTCGCCTTCCTCCCCCTGCCCAGCATCGAATCTCGGGGGGGGAAGGCCGAAGTCGTCGGCGCCATCCGAAGGGTAATCGTCACCGTCTTCAACGGGAGCGCCGACGAAGACCTCCGGGGGATCGCGCGGTCCCTCTCGGGCGTCGATCTGGTCGCCGAATCCGGGCCAGGGGGCTTGCTCTCTCGCATCCCCGATTCCGACAAGAGCCTCCGCCGCTATCGCGAGCCGGCGACGACCTGGGCGACCGTCACGCCGATCGTCCTGCCCGGCCACGACGACCCCCGAAAGATCCGCCATCGGCTCCCCCGGGGCCTCGACGGGGACCCCCCGCCCGTCGACTCCCAGGAGCAGGTCCGGCTGTTCGCCAAGCTTGACGCCCGGATCGACCACTTGCTCCGCAAGGCCATCCGGCAGGCGGGCTACTCGGACGAGCTGGCCCTTCACGCCCGGATCGAATGGCGGTCCACCGGCTTCTGGCCGGGAACCGGACATGCGAGATCTTACACCGTCCCGGATCAACTCCGCCGATTCCGCCGCCTCCACGCGAGGATCACCTGGCACGACCGGCTCGGTGGACTCGTCCCCGTCCCCGGCCCGATCTGCCTGGGAGGGGGCCGTTTTCGGGGAATTGGCCTCCTCGCCTCGATGAGCCGGTGAGGCGAGGTAACGGTCTTCGCTCCCAAGACGACCGATCGGACGCGTGACCTCCGGCGGTCGATTTCCCGGATCAGTCGCGGGGGTCAAGTTGATCCCTTCGTTCGGCCCCCACGACTTCCTTCCTCCCATCGACGGGTTCTCGATAGGACACTGGCTGGCGGCGTGTTATCTTCGTCGGACGTCGCCCCTCCGCGTCCCGGGCCGCGAGAGCGCCGGTCGTGAAAACCACCTCCTGTCGCGGAACTCGACGTTGGACCTTTGGCAATTTGGATTTAAGTCAAGTTCACCCCGCCCGGCCCCTCGCGAGCTGCAAACAGCGAACTCAACGCTGTTTGTGGCTCGCCTCTCGCCCTGGAGGGCCGAACACACGGTCCCGGTTGCCGCCCCTCTCGCGGCACCCTCCCCGAGTCCTTGCCCTCAAACCGCTTGTAGCGCCGGCGGTCTTCCACGACCCAAGGGTCGTGGCCCCATTGAAGCGAGACGGCCATGCGTAGGGCGGGAAAATCGAAGGGAGTCTTCCACGACCCAAGGGTCGTGGCCCCATTGAAGCAATCCTTGCAATCTGCGAATCCAACGGCTCCAATTGTCTTCCACGACCCAAGGGTCGTGGCCCCATTGAAGCTCCTCGGCGTCGTCGAGGTCGGACAGCCTGGCCAGGTCTTCCACGACCCAA
>JAABUK010011948.1_pt1 | contig 11168 bp, 10 predicted proteins | sample 5559141 | NCBI WGS metagenome assembly JAABUK01 (sample SAMN10711869, study PRJNA513367) | rock metagenome | isolation source: Antarctica rocks | place: Antarctica: Victoria Land, Pudding Butte nord | collected 2016-01-03
ATCCTTACGACACAGACAAACGTTTGCCAAAAGAGCACAGGCTGTTTACAGTCTGCGCAGAGTGCGGCAGACAGGCACATGATTGCTGGGCTATGGGATCCATGGTCAACTTCAATTCGCCTTTTGATCAGCCGAGCTACGTTGCTTGCGTGCGTTGCTCAACATACAGGGCTCTGGTGGCTTTCATGGATACCGACGTGAAGTGGTTTGATGCTCTGCAGCTACAGGTGAGTCTGGTCGAGCCAAACATCTTATTGCCTTGTTGGAATACACTTTGCTGAATTGCTTGCCACTGCACCATAACAGGGCATGCATAACCTTTTGGTTGTCTTGGACGTCACCCTTGACTCATGTAGTTTGTACCTATCAGTTGACACACTTGCAGCAGGCAGCATGTGTCTGCCGCAAGCTGTGTTGAGCCAAGTTAATTGCTGTTCTGTATAGGGCTTAGATGACGAGCGTGAGAGGGCATTGAAGGGCCTAAACGCAACACTGGCTTGGCTGCAAGACTGCATTGTGTTGTCAGGTACGCACTCGTTCATGCGTTTGTTAGCTACAACTACCATTTCTAGCATCAAAATGCTGATGAGCAAATGCAACCATGACAGTACAAGGTCAAGCCAAACCTATGTTGTCACTTTAAAGTGCAAAGTGCCATGCAGTACGACACCACAAGAGAGCTCACTATGGTTGCTTGCCCCCAAAAATGAGGCGCCTATTCTACAAAGCCACTATGGAAGGCTGTGGTTTCATCACAACACATTCAACCTTGCAAGCTGATCACGAACAGTTGGTGCCAGGACTGGTCAACCCGCATTTGGGGCCCGATCCGACTGGCATGGATCGTGAGTGAAATGTAATACTTTATACGTGGGCAATAGAAGACTGGTAAACATGTATCTGATAATTTTCGTCAATAGGCATTCGATTCCAAGTCATGCGAACTCAATGTACACGTTCACTTGTAGTGTTCACGCGCAAGCACTTGTCAAGCTGGACTATTGGGGAGAAGTGAGTGCTTGCAGAAGGGTCTCGAAATGTTCCCTTCAGAGCTTCTGAGCAGCGACCCACAATACACCCATGGCTGCCATGTAATCAGGGGCATTTGATTTGGTGACACAGGCAAGCACATACTGCCATGTGGTCATGTAAGCTGCCATGCGCTCTGGAACCATTATGTCCCATGGGATCTTCACACAATCCTGCAAGTTCTCCACCTAGTGCAGCAATATCAGAGAGGGTGGTCATAGGCACATGCCCACTGGCCTCCCTTATTTTGAACAGCAATTCATCTTGTTGCACTACTGAATGGGTTACACCTCTCATGTTTTGATGCTTTGCATTTGGGTATCACATATGCCAATCAGGGCTGTTGCTTTTGCAGTTTGTTGTGTGTTATTGTGTCAGCGATATTGGGGTAGTCATTGCCCCCGCAAATCTTCATTAGGATAATTGCAACGACACAAGCCTGCTGCAAGCCTGTCTTGCAGAGCAGCACTGAGCAGTGGGGACTGCATTTTGCAGAAAACAGTGTTGCAGTGCACTGGTGTTGGGCCATTGCACACTTGTATGAAGAGCAAATATTCACAGGGGTAATTGCAACGACACAAGCCTGCTGCAAACCTGTCTTGCAGAGCAGCACTGAGAACTGGGGAATGCATTCTGCAGAGAACAGTGTTGCAGTGCACTGATGTTGGGCCACTGCACACCTGTATGAAGAGCAAATCTTCATAGTTGTAGTTGCAGTGATACAAGCCTGCTGCAAGCCTGTCTTGCCAATGTCATACGGGCACACTTGTGTGAAAAGCAAATCTTCATAGGTGTAACTGCAACAACACAAGCCTGCTGCAAGCCTGTCTTGCCAATGTCATACCAGCAATGACACAAGCTCACAGGGTACACATTTTGCAAAGCAGTAAGGGCCATGGGAGGGTTGGCCCATGGAAAGCTGGGATGGGAAGCAGAAACATGTCATAATTGAGTGTAACAATGTCACACCTGGCGGATCAAACTTGAGACGGAGTCAGTAGACCTGCGCAGTCAAAGGTTAAAGCCTGAAGCAGGAGCAAAATCCCCAGCATGACCTGCAACAACCATGCAACCTTTGTATCAGCTACTGAGAAGAACACATGATTGAGAACACACACCATGATCATGGTGGCCTGCAAACCAGTGGAGGCAGACAGGCTGCATGTGGCCATGCACATGGAGGAACCGCATACAGTAGTAAATACACGTCAACAACATGAGATTACGCAGCCCAGACAGCATCTCAAGGTGCTGCATCGGGGTCACCTTCTTCAGCATACCCATGTGATGTCAGCAAGGCAGAGACACAGATGGTTGCTTCATCCCAGAAAGAACCAAAAGCTTTGTTTTCCTGTCAATACAGATGTACAACCCTGCCAATACAGATATGAACTTGTGAACATAGCTGTACATGGCCAGGCAGTGACGGCAATGCTTGACACTACCTGCATACTGTCAAGAGAACAGATGTCAACATGCTCAATCAAGGCAAAGAGCACACACTGACATGAAGAGTACTGCACTCGCCGCACAAATGGCACTGTCCCACAGCTCGGTCTGCAGTTGTTTGCCTGCCAAGTCCGCCCCCAGCAGCATTGAGCATCAAATGCTGTGCCATCATCATCAAGTAGTCCACGCGTGGGCCTGAAGCACTCTCACCTGCTGCCATTGCAGGCAGCCCTGTTAATAAGGGATTTTCTGTCCTGATGTGAATTCAGAGGACGCATGGGGGACAACCTGAGATGCCCTGTCGTCCATCCATTGCTGATTGGCAAATGAACTTTTCATATTAGCTAACATGCAATCTCAAGCGCATTCCGTGCTGCTAAGGGAAACTGAGGGGAACACTGGGCATTGGCTTGAAGGTAGGGGCAGGGGGAGACCAGACTGAGGGGGCCTCCTGCCAGCAAAGGATCTTGAGAAGGAGGGCATGCCTTCCAACGCAGACCAAGATCAACAGCGAAGCTGGATCATACAGAAGGCAGCAGCTGACTACACCACTTTTGTAGCCAGCACAGCACAGCTGGCTTTGTCAATCTGTCCAGATATTGCGATTGATCATCTGTAACCAGAGGCTGCTGAACTTATCGATGAGCAGTATGCCAAGCAGCTGGGTCATTCACTGCAGCAATGGACTGACAGCACAGTAGCTTTTGCCAACATCAAACAAATGTAGCCTAGAATCAGTCGTCGGCGATCTCAGGAGGCAGTCACCGCTCATGCTGACGCTGTAAGTGAGAACTCAAAGCCACATGCAGATGCTGCTGCTCTTGACACTGACAGCATTGCAAATCTGTGCTCTGATTTGTTGCAGGTATGATTGCATACAGCAGAATCTGGCATGCTGTGCATGGATTCTCATACCCTATGAGTAATCTTGGGTGTCGGCTTTGCCTGCATCCTTGTGTTGCCCTTGCCTCCAACCACAGCATCCTTGGTACTTAGCTGTGCAGGATCTGGAGACCCAGTTTCAGTCATCTATCCTTGCTGACTTTGACGGCCTATTGGTTTCGCTGCGTGCTGCAGCCATTGTCAAGGAGCAATGGATTTACGTGTGCAACCTGGATGAGTCTCCTGCAGCTTGTGACATCTTCTCACCTTTTGCATGCTCATACATAGGTGTCTGCAGAGGGTGGCTCGCAGAAAATTCTCTCTGTCAAGAATGTAGCATGGTGTTGAAGGCTGGGCAAGGATTATTTGCCCAAAAGCCTGCTCAACGCACGCAACAAGATTGCTGTCATCTTGAAGCAGAATGACACATACCTCTCATGTACACCCCAGCTCAGCAAGTCAGGTCCAATGGCTTTCACTACTGCCAGCAGTGCAAGAGCAACTTGGTCTGTCCTTTGTCCCAATACAGTTTGTTCCAGATGAGAGGCCACGCAGTGAGCAACTAAGCAAGCTTACAAGCACAAGAAAGGTGGCAAGCGCAAGGCATCTGGTAAGGCTAGCTGACTTATGCCTGTGTGCTTTGTGATGTGCATCTTGGACTGCACATAGCACCTCCATACATAGTGCTTGTGCACACTGCAAATGCTGCATTTCCATACAGCATGGCATCTGTGCAAGAGTCATACTATGTGCAATACTGCAGCATGGCAATGATGTACTGCAGAACAGCTGAAACTTCGGAGCAGCCAAACCATTGTTAGCTGAAACTGCTTGTTATGGTACCTGCTGGTTGCTCAATCCCCGAGCAGTGGGAAATGCATTTTGCCAAAACCAGTGCTGCAGTGCAATGGTGCTGGGTCACTGCATGAACAACAAATCTTCATAGGTGCAATTGCAGTGACACAAGGCTGCTGTGAGCCTGTTCTGCAGAGCAGCACCTCACCAGTGGGGAGTGCATTTTGCCAAAACCAGTATTGCAGTGCATCAGTGCTGGGTCACTGCACACCTGTATAAACAGCAAATCTTCATAGATGCAATTGCAGTGGCACAAGGCTGCTGTGAGCCTGATTTGTAGAGCAGCACTGAGCAGTGGGGAGTGCATTTTACCCAAACCCGTGCCGCAGTGCATTGGTGATGGGTCACCGCACACCTGTATGAACAGCAAATGTTTATAGTTGTAATTGCACTGACACAAGGCTGCTGCCAGCCTGTTGTGCAGAGCAGCACTGAGCAATGCGGGATGCACTTTGCCAAGACCAGTGCTGCATTGCACTAGTGCAGGTCACTGCACACCTGTGGTGATTTGCTGTTCATACAGATGTGCAGTGACCCAGCACCATCAAATCTTCATAGGTGGAATTGCAAAGACACAAGGCTACTGTAAGCCTGTTTTGCAGAGCAGGCTTGTTTCACTGCAATTACACCTGTGGTGATTTGCTGTTCATACAGATGTGCAGTGACCCAGCACCAAAGCACTGCAGCTCTGCTCAGGGCAGAATGCAATCCCCACTGTTTAGTGCTGCTCTGCAAAACAGGCTCACAGCAGGCTTGTGTCACGGCAATTACACCTAGAGAAATTTGCTTTGCATACAGATGTGCAGTGACCCAACCCCAATGCACTGCAGCTCTGCTTAGGGCAAAAGCACTCCCCACTGCTCCGGGCTGCTCTGCAAAACAGGCTCACAGTAACCTTGTGTCACTGCAATTACATTTATAAGATTTCTTTTTTGATACAGGTGTGCAGTGACCCAACAGCAATGCACTGCAAAACTGGTTTTGGCAAAATGCATTCCCCACCACCAATGCACTCTTCAGTAGCTTGATGATGGGCATCATGCAGGAGCTTGGCCTGCAAGTCACCAAATTTGACAGCATAGTGAACCGCTTCAATAATGGGCTCTCCACGAAGTCCTATGTGCTGATCGAAGGGGGGGTGAGCTTCTTGATGCTCATGCATTCAGCTCCTAATGTTGTGTGTTTATTTTTCTGGTGTTTGACTATTTAACTGTTCTTGTAGATATTCTTCGGCAACAAGGGTGATGCTGAAAAGATGAAGACATTATGAGTACACTGCCTGCTCTATTGTTGATCATACTCTCTCCTTGACTTTGTTCCAAAACACAACAGATTGAACACGGTGTTTCTGCAGAACCACAGAGGACAAGGCTAGGTTCAAGCAGCAGTATCAATTGGCAGAGGTGTCACCTTCGTTCCACAACTTCGTGGTGCTTAGTGACACCAAGAAGGTCGTTGAGATCGTCAACAGCGAGCGCAGGTTCTTCATGCTGTGCTGCGTTGACCTGCATTACAGCCAGGAGAAGCAGGACTCTCTGTGGGCCCTAATCAAAGGTCCTTCCATCCATGAGCTTTTCTTTCACTACCTCCTCAGCGTAGACAGCAGCATAGTCAAGAAAGGACAGGCACCGTTCACTGCCTTCAAACAGCAGATTCAATCTGCACATGCCCTGAATGCCATCAACTGGATGAAGCACCTGATGACGGACTTACACTTTATTTGCAGCTGTCCTGGAGAGAGTCCGGATGGATTCAGCGCGTTGTGCCATCAGGAGAGAGATAGAAGAAACCGGCTTGTTCAGGCTGAAGCACAGGTCTGAAGCTGGGAACGAGGCTTTCAGCAACCTTGTGGGTGAGGAATGGGAACAGCATGCCTTGGAAAGGGATCTTGCAAAAAGGTCAGCTGTGAAGACGGTTGTGCCGATCCGACACGGCGTCGTGGAACTACTTTAAGGGGCAGTCCTTCAGAGGGACCACAGAAGACGACATCCTGGACACATTTAAATCGCTCAGCCTGAAGGCGGACTTCATCACGAACATTCCAACTTGCGGTACCAGCAGAAGGTGCATGGTGTTCCCATCACTGCAGGGGCTGACTTTTTTGCTGAAGAAGAAGCGGTGGATGTCAGCTGACCAGTTGGTTGTGCCATCAGGAACAGATTCACTAACATATTTTGGGGCCCAGCCCCTACACAGTCTTCTTTTTCCCCCCTAAATGATCCCAAAGTCATAGCTAGGTTTTTGAGGGAATGTTCTGAACATAGAAACACCCTGGTGGCAGCACAATCTGGACATACCCTTTAGTTTAGCTTAGACTGCGTCAGCTGTGAACACTAGTGATTTCACAAGTGCTTTAGAACATTTAGGTATCTTTGTTTGACATTTCAATCTACCGGTCAAATGGTCATGGTTGGCCCCACGACCTTAAAATTTAATGAATGAATGAATTACGATGACGAGGAGAGAGCTAATGTGTCGCCGGAAGGCGATAGCCACCTGGAAGAGACATATCCACTCCGCTGTGACGCGTCAATTTTCTTCAAGATCTTGTGTATCAACGACGAAGCATGGTCTTCGTCAGCACAGCAAACCAGACACCCCAGCAGAATCTGGCGCAGGGCTAGCTCACCAAGTGGGTAGAAGCGTTAAACAAATGCTTCCTGGCAGCTTCTAGGCCACTGACTCTACCAGTTGGTGCGCTTCTCGTCGCCCCTTGTTACGTAGCAACGTATGCTGTCTCTCAGGTAAGCCTTGACAACTGCTTGAGATAGGCTGATTTATGCAGGTCATATGGCAGAATTTTTGTGGCTCAAACGTGGCGACCAGGCTCCTGTTTGTCAGCAGACGGACAAACTTGGAAGGCTGCACATTCCCTCTGTTGCTGTAACTTTTTCGTCAGATGCCCAAAGCATCCGTTTGGATGGTATTGGTTTCAACTGGGACAGAGATGCGAAGTCTCCAGCCTATGGTTATACAGACAATAATATTTTGAAGCAGATCCCAGACAAAGGCAGGAGCAAGGCACAGCCCATTGTGGTAGACGCGACGTCTTTAGCAGGTGACGCCCGTCTGCTTCATACCTTGACATTTTGCAGCTCATTTGGTATGGCTCACCTGAAGTTACAGCACTGGCTGCAGCGTCATGATGCCTTGCTGTTTTGTTGCACACTTGGTTCAAGTGGATTTGTAGTGTTGGCTGCATCTTCAACATGATCTGATTTGGGTCAATTCGTACTTTCAGCCTTGTAAGTTTGAGGTGTCCCAGTCTGTTTCAGTGCGTGACCACTTTGCATGTGTCCTCATACAGCATATGTGCAGAATTTATGCAGCCCCTCAGCCTTGTCAGTGGCTGAAGGGGGTTGCCACACACGTCTGCATGTTGCTTGTTCTCTGAACTTCAGCTGCATTTTGACATGTCATCAGAATGGCGTCTGGTAGACCCTTAGCCTGTGCGGCTTAAGGGTTTGCTCATGACTGCGTTACCTAGCCATCGTGATTGCATCTTCGCACTGAGCAATGCTCATGCACAGTCTGGGCCTTTTCTGGCACTCAAGGGTTTGACATTAGCCTCAATGAGCACTTCGCCTGGGTCATCTGTTTGCCTGTGTTATAGTGTGTGAGATCAAAAAATTCTCAGCCTTGTTTGTGGCTTGAGGCATTTCAGCATCTTCTCCTTGATCTTTCACTACATGTCTGTCTTGAATGTGCTTTGACATCTGGTCTTAATGTCTGTGCTGTGATGCATAACTTAGGGGCTGATGTTGACTGAGGTGTGTAATTAGTTGGGTGCAATGTGTTACTTGAGCTCATGCCGACTTTTGATGCTGTTGCTGCCTGGCACTCTGCATCAACATCTGCAACTGATGCTCATGCTTTTGTTACTGAGCGCCTGAACCATGCTTGAAGCCTGTCTGTTGTATGCGCAGCTGGCACAGAAGGAGATGCCTCCATCCATGTAGTTGATGCAGGTGAGGATACACAGTGATGTACGCAACAGCATTGTGCAATGCTCCACACTCCATGCACTATCATCAAACACCGTCATGTCAGGTGCAAGAGTAAACTTTGCGCTGGAGCTATCACTCATAGACCCTATGCATTGATTGACCAGCTGCCAATGGGCTGCAGAAGTCGAAATGGTGGATGCTGAGACAGATGGTGTGCCAGTTGAGAGGTTCAAGGTGCCAAGAAACCAGCATGGCAAGCTGTGTGTGGACAGCATCAAGGAGTATTTGGCTGGCTCAGGGCAGGTGTTGAAGAGTATTGGCGATGGCTACCCTGCATGCAAAGAGGGTTGGAGTCTGAACAGCTACACTGCAACCCCTATCCAGCTCCGTGTTGGTCCAAAACCAGGTGAGGCACTACATAACTGATCACTCAGCCAACCACTTGTATGTAGGCTGGTTGCATTAGTAATTTAATGTCCGGTCTCTAGACACGCTTGTTTCACCAGAAGAGCTACTCCATGAACCATCCGTGTAGCCCTCAGGTCTGAAAGTTTGTTCTGTTGCCTTTGGGCTGATGACGCCTTCAAGGCAGTCTGGATTTGGGCCATGGTTGAGTGCAGGTGCGGGGTTCAAGGTAGCATTGGCCTATCCCACTCAACGGACCTTCTTCAAGCAAGTTTGGCGGACACTTGTAGCATGATTCCTGCTGCATTTTGCAGTTGACGATGAGGGCTATAAGCTTAAGGACCTCAAGCTCAGACGGGCCGCCTTTGTCCTGGCGTTATGCTGTGGAATAGTTTGGATAGTATACTCTGCCGTCTATGGGCATTTATCTGGCAATCCTCCCAGTGGCTAGCCCACAAAAGTTCTGCCTAGGGAAGCTCTACAATTGTGGAAAATGTAGTGTGTTCTGCAGGCTCAACAGGCATATGAGCACTCTTTGCTGTTTGTGAAACTTTGCATGACTTGTATGCAGCTATGTTGTCAGCAAGCCCAGTGAGAGTATGTTTCCAGAATGTTGCAATTTTCCTGATGTGCAGTTTTTGTGATCTTGGGTTGTTATGTAGCAGTCTGTATGTTGCATTCAAAGTTGAGATTCGTGTTGTGTCAAGCGCAATAGGCATGATGCAGCCAAGCTCTCAGACAGCATGCTGTGACGTATCATGTGAGCAACACTGGTAAGGACTTACAGCATCCGCAATGCCTGCACCACAGGCTGAAGCAATTGAAGATGGTATGCCTTGTGTTCAAAGGGTGATGCAGGAGTACGTGCTGCCTCTGTATTGACTGCCTATGTGTGGGCAGGTGCAGAAACAGGTCATCACAATGATGGCTAGTGGTACATCTGCATACCAGGTATTGCATTTTGTTGCACCTGTGAGACATGAGTGCAAGACATTGCTGTCTAGGGCTCATGGTTATGATGCTACCTTGGGTCTGCGGCAATACGTCCTGTCAGCTAACCATAGCAGACCCTTTGCATTGATAATGACCAAAGAACCAAGCATTGATTCAAATGCTGTTGCGTACTGCACATGTACGTGCGGCAGCCGCAGCAGACTGGCTGCATGTGCATCGACAAGAGTCCAGCCATGCACTACTTTACACCTTTCAAATGTTGCAGGCTCAGCTTCTTGCTGAGCAGCATGTGACAACATGACCACAGTCAGTGATGTTTCCCGGATGGCAGTGAAATGCGGCTATAAATGCCCTGGCCTAAACAGCGTTACTACAAATGCGATATATGTATATTCGCATACATACTCTGCCTGAGAAATTGCATCATTTTCATTGAAGTATGCTGCAGTCTGCTGTGCAGACACACAGTAACGCGCAAGCATTGCTGTGCAAACACACAGTAATGCGCAAGCATACTGCTGTGCAAGCGTACATTTGCTGTCGCTGTCTGCCTTGAGGTGCAAGGATGATTGGCTGCCAGCTTGGCCAATGTATGCCCAAGTCTGTTTGCACACTGTTTTGGTGCCATAAACCGTCACTGCAATTGCAAACTTCATACAGGAAAAACTGCAGTGGGAACAGCGCATCCACTCTTCACACCATCATGTGAACAGCATGATGTAGATGTCTAGCACAGACAGGAGGGGTGTAGAGCATTCCAAGACAATATCTGCACTCGGGCCTGCAAAGTAGCCATCCAGCCTCACAAGATGATGTCTAGCCCCAAGCCCAACCTACACTATTTGGCGGTTGGCGCACTGTTCCTTCTGTGCACACAAGCAATATCTACAAGACTGATTGGCAACATGCGTCCATTGTCAACAAAGTATGCGGACAGCAGGCGGCACTCTGGAGCATAAAAGTTGACAAAGAAGATGTCCATACTGGAGGTTTCAATGCTGCGGCCCTCAAGGCCTAGTGCAGATGCAAAAACACAAGCAGCAGCCCTGAAGTCTGTCTCGGCAAGTTTTCAGACTGCCTTACCCGGGTAGGCAGTTTGAACCTACCGCCACATGCCTATGTCACGCTTGCAGCAGGCTGACGTCAATTACAGCTATCTGCATTCTGCAGCCCCCTGAAGGTCTTGGCAGCTCCCTTGACGTGTTTGCATTTTGCCAAAACCAGTGCTACACTGCATTGGTGCAGGGTCACTGCACACCCGTATAAAGAGCAAATCTCCACAGGTGTGCCTGCAGAGACACAATGCAAGCTGTGCACCTGTTTTGCAGAGCAGCACTGAACAGTGGGGATTGCATTTTGCCATGAGCAGTGCTGCACTGCATTGGTGCTGGGTCACTGCACACCTGTATGAAGTGCAAATTTCCATGAGTGGAATTGCAGACACACTATGCATGCTGCTAGCCTGTTTTGCAGAGCAGCACTGAACAGTGGAATACTCTTTTTGCCATGAGCAGTGCTGCACTGCACTGGTGCTGGGTCACTGCACACCTGTATGAAGAGCAAATCTCCACAGGTGTAATTGCAGGGACACTAAGCATGCTGTGCACCTGTTTTGCAGAGCAGCACTGAACAGTGGGGATTGCATTT
>JAABUK010011949.1_pt1 | contig 11168 bp, 1 predicted proteins | sample 5559141 | NCBI WGS metagenome assembly JAABUK01 (sample SAMN10711869, study PRJNA513367) | rock metagenome | isolation source: Antarctica rocks | place: Antarctica: Victoria Land, Pudding Butte nord | collected 2016-01-03
TATATATTTAAAGTAAGAGAAATATATTATAAGGATTTTAAGTCTACTTTAATCTTAGTATAAATTATATTAAAATTTAATAGAATTATAATTTATAATATAATATAATAGATTAGAATTAAATCTAGGTAAGCTATTAATAATAAATCCTAAAATTTAATTAATTATAAAAAAAGGATTAATTTAAAGTAAAAAAGTATTTATATAACTATTTATTCTACCTCTCTTATTAGAAGTTAGAAAAGAATTTAATCTAAATCTTCTTCTATTATTATTTTATAATATTAGCTTTATATTACTCTTTTATATTACTATAAACAACTTACCTAAGTTAAGGTTACCTCTAATTATATTAATAAATTAAGTTATTTATATAAAGTATATTTATATATCTTATAATATTTATTTATATTAGATATACTTAAGTTATTAAGTATTATTAAATAGTTTATAATCTTATTATATCTCTTATATATAATCTTTAATAATCCTTCTACTATTAAGGCTAGTTAAATAAAATCCTCTTAAATATTAATCTATTTACCTAGGATTATCTTTTTATTCTAAAGGGGATCCTTTATCTTTATATTAGACTTAATATTAATATTTTAGCTAATAATAATTTATTACTACTATACTCTAAATTAATCTTTAGTACTTAGAGTCTATTTAATATATTAATTATTTTTATAGAATTTTAATTCTAGGTACTAGTCCCTAATATACTTAATAGTATTTTATTAGATTTCTCTCTTTTTATAGAAAGTTATCTTAAATATATCTTATCTAACTTAATTAATAGATTAACTAGGATAAATACTACTTAATAACTTAGTTATTATTAGGGCCTATTAAACTTATTATATTTAAGGGAGTTAATATCTTATAAACTTAAGTCTAATATAAGAAAAGAGTAATATAAAAAGGTAATATAAATATTAATAATATTAAGAAGAGAAGTAAATAGTAGAATTCTAAATTTTTATAATATAAAAGTTAATTTAGGATTTTAATATAATATAGGATAACTTAATACCTTAATAATTTAAGTTAAGTTAACTTAAATTACTAATAAATTAAGAGGCTTTTAAGTTAGTACTTATAATAGGTATTAAGTATTTAAGTTAATACTAAAAGTAGGTACTAAGTATTTAGTTAATTCTAAAAGTTAGAGTTAAAACCTAACTTAATAGTTAGTCTAGCCTTATATTACCTTAATATCTCTACTTCTTATCTATTACTATTATAGAGGATAATTATAAAGAGGATAACGCTATTATTACTAAGATAACTAGTATTAATATTATTAAAAAAATGTTATCTATTAGCTATTTATTACTAAATAGACGTCTTACTATTAATATATATAAGGAACTAGGCTAGTAAGGTATAAAGTAGTAGTTTAAGTATATAATATTATAGATCTATATCTAATTAATTCTATATAATATATAATTAATTATATATAAACGTTATATCTACTACTTTAGTATAGTAGAGTATTTATTAAATCTATACTCTAGGCGTCTAATAATTTTTAATATTTCGTAGGCTATAAGCTTAGGACTAGGAGTTAAGGTATACTAAGGCTATAATAGTACGTATCTTAAACTAATTAATAAGTATAGTATACTAGAGCTCTAGGTTATATATTTATAAGCCTAATTTCTTAAAGTTTATAAGTTTATTAGTATACTATAATAATACTCTATTATAAAGGTATTTAAAAATAATAGTAATATTATTAGTACTTTTATAAGAGTAGGCTAGATACTTAAGCCTATTAATAAATATATAGATATCCTAGTATATAATATACTTTCTAATATAGATAGTATAAGTAGTACTAGACGTCTTTTCATTAATATACTTAGGATTAAAGAAACTAATATCTTCTAGCCTTAATTTCTTGATAGGTATAATATTATTATAGTATTACTCCTACTACTACTAAAACTACTATAGCTAATCTACTTACTCCTTCTTACTACTAGCCTTATTTAGACTAAGTATCCTAAATAAGGTATTGAATTTAGTATCAATTTCTACTATTATATTTCGCTAATTAAGTACATTAGTAGTATTAAGGTAGATGATTAGAGAATATACTTATTTAGCGGAGAAACTAAGTAAAATTATAGGCTTTTATAGACTTTTATCTATACTATTATTAGAGTTCTCTAAAGACTTCTCATCTTTAGTAGGAGGATTAGTAGAAGGGTTACCTTTAGAACAGATCTAATAAGATATACTATTAACTAGCCTAGTAAAAGGATTAATATATAATTAGTTAGTTAAAGACTTAAGGAGTATAAGTACTAGTAAAGAAGCGAATTAGGTATTAAGGTAGGTATATAACTTAGTAGGAGGTCTAAGTACTAGTAAAGGAGTAATATTCTACCTATTCTTATAGTAATAGTCTTGTACGTGAGAGCGTTAATATAATAGTAAGTGGAAGCGACTAAGAAGTAGTACTATATATAGGTATTACTACTATTTATTAGAATAATAACGTGGATACATTATATAAATAAATAACATTAATGATAATATTTATCTATATAATTATAAGTAAGGTATATATATACTAAGTATTTATACTAAGACTTAGTTATATAACTAGAGTTATACTATAATAATTTTCTTTCTAAAGAGCTTTCTAAATAATATTTTTTACTATATTCTATCCTATCTATATAATAAGCTTATAATATAATATATATCTAGTCTCTTTTAATACCTAAATACAACGTATAAAGATAGTATAATAGAATGTATTAATAATTATATTAAGCTTATATTATTACTTTTAAGAGGTAAGGCGGATTAAATAGGTATATTATACCTATTATTATATAATATTTAGGTATTTTATAATATAACAGGATATCTATCTAATACCTATAAGTATATATACTTAAAGCTATTAGTTCCTAGTTAATTAAGTATGTTTTAGGATAGAAGATACCTTTATAACTATTTAGTAATAGGTAGATAGGTAGATAGATAGTATATAAAACGCTATTACCCTGATAATATATATAGAACCTACTAGAAACTTTATATAATATAATTAGTATCTACTAAAGCGTTAGTAACTAACCTATTAGATACTATAATATACTAGTAAGTAATCTATATAATAAGAGACCTAATAGTATATTAATTCTATTAAGATTACTAGGCTTAATTACTTATATTAGTAATATAGATAAGTAATATCTATTTAATAATAAAATCTTCTAGTTCTATTAAGTAAAAAAAGACGAGTATAATAGACTTTGTAGTAAATTTATTTAAGCGCTAAGAATTTAGTAGTAATCTTACTAGAAAGATATAATCTATATATATAATTTTTATAATATTTAGGTAAGAAATTATACCTTAAGTTTTTATAAAAGCTAGTGAAATATATAGCCTTTATCTAATTAAGTTTATAAACTTAATAGGATATATTCTAAGATTATATATATTACTTATTTTTAGATATACTAAATTTTATATTATTTTATATTATTTTCGTAGAGTTATCTTACTTATTATATACTTATTCTTAAGCGCTCATATTATAAATTACATTAGTAAATCTTAAACCTACTTTAAGTAAGAAAGGAAGTTATAAGTAGACTAACTACCGAGTTAGATTTTAATTCCAACTTTTAGAATTAAGTAAATACTTAGGTTAAGTACATATAATTAACCTAAATACGTAGTACCTACTTTAGGTACTAACTCGAAAACCTCTTGATTCCTTAGCGATTTAAGTTGAACTAACTTAAATTACTAAGGTACTAACTATTAGTAAAGACTAAAAAAAAGTCCTAAGAATAGTAAGAATCTAGTCTATTTTTAGAAAAGATTTTAGGCCTTAATTTTCATTATTAATCCCTACTATCCTATCCTTAAGAATGTATTACCTTTTTGTATTACCTAGAAAAAATATTAGATATATTAGTAATATTACTTAGGTTAGTACTATTCTTAATAATATTAGTAATATTTTTAGTTCTATCCTTATTTAGTCTATTTCTTAATATTACCTTTTTATATCTATAGGAAATAGTACTAAAAATATTAGTATTATTACTAATATTATTAGAGATAGTACTAAAGATAGTATTAATAATACTAAAGATAGTACTATTTTTGATAGTATTAGTATTATTTTCAGTGTTATTACTTAGTAATACAAAAAGGTAATATATATTCTTAAGAATTAAGAATAGTATTAATAATAGTATTAATAATAGTACTATTTTAGAAATATTACTAATATATAAGTCTTAGTATTATAATCGTAGGTTTTACCGAACTACTAAGAGGCTAGGTACGGCTTAGTAATATAGGTCGACGGGTTAACTATTAGCTAAGAGGTGTCGACCCGGTAAGTAGGTTACTAGAACGATAGGAGCGACAGGAGCGTATAATAGGCGATCTAAGCGACCTAGCAAGTATACAGATTTCCTATATCTATATAGATAGCGATATTTCTAAGTAGATAAGAGTTCTATACTTAACTTATATTATAATTCTAGTAATCTTCTAAGTATTAAATATAATACTTTATATTAGACTTATTTAATATAAGCCTATTTACCTCTCTTCCTTAATACTCCTCTTTATAAGAATTAGTTATAGGTCTATCTTATCTACGGATAGAGTAAACCGTAATACTTTAAGTACCCTTAGAATAAGTACCTTAGGAAGTAGAGACCCCCCTAAGTAATTAGAGCTTCCGACGCCTAACTATAAATAGTAGAGAAGGACCTAAGGTTACTAAACCCGATTTATATTACGGTAAAAGAGAGAAGCTTAAAGACTAGCTTATATAGCTTTAACTTTACTTCGCCTTTAACGGGGTAGCCTTATTAACGGTATAGTAGCCGGCCTTCGCTATTACTTATATAAGAGGACGAGCTTAGAAGTAGGTTTATCCTTCTCTTAAGAAGTACCTTAAGGATAAAGATAATCTAGATAATAAATATATTAAGAGTTAGATAGAAAGCTTTACATAATTCTATATAGAAATCTAACGAGTCTTTAATCCTTTAAATAAAAATAAAATAGTTATATAAGTTATTTAGTACTTATATTAGAAAAAGTCTACTATTAAGTACTCTACTTAGTTCTAATAATATATAATAAAGGTAGACTGGGATAATAACATACTAATAATAATATACTACCGCGGATTAAAGTTTAATATTAAAGCAGAATTTATATAAATTAGAGTATAGATTAATAATCTCGATACTTTAATAGTAGAAGTTATAGAAGTTAATAATAAGCTCTATAAGTTAGTAATAGAGAAATGATATAATAGTAGAACCTCCGGAATAGGATAATTAGGGATCTTCGCTAGTAATAGACTAGGAAGATAATAGTATTAATAATATAACTTATATAGATATATATTAATAGAATTAGACTTTACTTAGAAATAAGATAAGGGAAAATTTAGGGGTAAGAAGTAGCTTAAAAGGGGTAAGAAAGTAGTAACCTATTATAGTTATAATAACCTGGGCTACTTTACTAGAGATTACTAGTTAAAGAATATAGTATTATAACCGTAGTTAAATATAATAAGAAGAGTTCTACATAATAAACCTTCTAAGGATCTAGAAAACTATAACTTTAACTTACCTCCTAAGTAGATAGAGGTAGAGAATCTATTAAGGAAAGTTATAAAGGAAGAATACTATTTTAAATTTATACGAAAAGTATATTAATTTATTAAGAACTTAAAAGATTATAGAATATTATTATAAGATATTAATATGAGAACTACAAGGTATCTTATCCTAATAGGATAAGAGGACTTAGAACTTAAGGAAGTTTTATAGGACCTAATTATTAGTATTTAGAAAGAAGTAGATTAATTATAATAATAACTCTAAGATATTTAAGATAAGAAGGTAGAATAAGAATCTTTAAATAACGGCGAGGTTCTAGAGTATAACTTAAAATATAGATAAGAAAGTTAAGAGAGCTTAAAAGAAGAAGAAGTACTACGCTATAATATTCTTTAAGAAGCTCTAAATAACTCGATATCTTATATTACTATATTATAAGGATTAAATAAAGGAAAAGACTATAAGAAAACATATTAAGAAGAAAAGCTTTATATTAAAGATTATTAATTTAATTTAATATACCTAGAATACGGTATTATATATTAGATAGCCTACGCCGACGACTATTATAAGTACTACTCATAAGTTTAAATAGAATTAGGAAGATAGGTAGTAGGTACGTCTTATAAATAAATAATCTAGAAAGATTATATAAATAATAGTTATAATTAATACCTAGCTAGTAAATAACGTAACTTATAATTTCTAGGATCTACCGCAGAATAGTATAATAGTATTAAGAACCAGTTAAAGTATAACCTAAACGTAGTAGAATACTACTTATTAGAGTAGTATATTTATATATACAATAAATATAAGAAGCATTAAGAAATTAAAATGATATATAGTTTTCTCCCTAAATAGGGAAAAGAGTAATCTCTTATATTATAGGAAGATATAAGTAAATTAATATACTAACCCTAAAGTAATTCCTATATATTATATAGTATGATATATATATAAATATACTAGTACTAATTAATAATTAGCGAATTATTATAATAATAGATTCTAGAGTAACTAGAAACTTTATCTCTTAAGACTTAATATAGTCGGTGGGTCTACTAACTTAAAAGAAGAAAGAATAATATAACCTATAAATAGCTAATAGGTTAACGCTATTAATAAGAAGGATAGATAAGGAGATATACTTATTATCCGTAATAATTTAACGCTACTATAAGGAACTAACCTTTAATATAGTTAGGATAGCTACTTATTATATCATTTTAAGAATACCTTAATTAAAGAAGTATAACCTAGTAATTAATTAGAAGAAAGGAGTACTTATATTTATAAATATTAGAGATATTACTAGTATATAACCTATACGCTAATAGCGGATAGTAATAGATAAGAAATAGAATAAAAGACTAGTTAAAGCCTATTATACTTTAGCTTTAAAGAAGGATAACCTTAAACGAGGGTCTAACTTAATATATATTAATAGAGGTTAGCCGGATAATTAAGCTAGAGTTATTAAAGGAAATTATAAACCTCCTAATATCTTATAAAAGTATAAGAAATAGATGTATCTCTTTATAAAAGAGATAATAGTAAAAGCTTTACATATATATTAATCTTAAGATTATAAGATTAAACTTAAATTAGGAAAGGAATTAATATTTAAATTAATTTATATATTATTAGAAAAGGAACTTACTATACTACGCGGGTATATTAATAAGAACCTTAAAAAGGGATTTATTTAAGAATTTAAATTATTAATAGGTTATTTAATCCTTTATATATTAAAAAAGGATAGAAAGCTTAAGCTATACATTAATTATTAGAAGTTAAATAATATTACTATTAAAAATTAATATCCTTTACTAAATATTAGCGAGTTATAGGATAGACTCTCTTAGGTAAAGATATTTGTTAAACTTAATTTATAAGGGGCTTATAACTTAATCTAAATAAAAGAAGGAGAAGAATAGAAAATTATATTTAAGACTTAATATAGATATTATAAGTACTTAGTTATATTATTTAGACTTACTAACATATTAGTAACCTATTAAATATTAATTAATAATATTATTTAAGCTTACTTAAATTATATTATAATTATCTACCTTGATAATATCTTAATCTACTTTAAGACTAAGGAAGAATATATCTAGTATATATAGGACATCTTAACCTACCTATTATAAGCTAGATTACTCCTTAAGTTAGAAAAGTATATATTTTATAAGGAATTAATAGAATTCCTAGGATTTATAATAAGTATTATAGGCATTTATATAAGTCCTAAAAAGATTAAGGCTATAGCGGAATAACTTATATTATATAATATAAAATTAATCTAGAGCTTCTTAGGATTTATAAAATTTAATAAAAGGTTTATTAAGGGGTATTTAAAGATAGTATTATTACTTATAGAAATTATTAAAAAGGAAAAAGGATTTTATTAGGAATTAATTTAATAGAAAGCTTTTATAATATTAAAGGAAGCCTATTAAAATCTATTAATATTTTATACCTTTTAAGTAAATAAACCCGCTTATATTAAAATAGATATCTTAGATCTTATAATAGGCGCCTATCTTTATTAGGAAAAGGATAGTAAGTAGTACCTAATTACCTACTACTCGCGAAAGATATTAATAGTAGAATAGAACTATAATATCTATAATAAAAAACTATTAATAGTAGTATATATACTTTAGAATTAGAGGATATATATTAAGAGTTATTTAAAACTTATTATCTTTATAGATTATAAGAATCTTTTAAACTTTACTATAATTAAGGAGTTAAACCGAAGATAAATCCGTTGATTAGAATTATTTAAATAATATAAATTTAAGATATTATATACCCTAGGAAAAGATAATAGTCGAGTAGATACCTTAAATAAGCGTACAGATTATATAGAATCTAAGGATATTATAAAGAAACCGATTCTTAAATAAAAAAGGGATAGATTACTAGTACTAATATAGAGTTTAATATCTATAACGCGAGTTATAGTCTAGAATATTACGCTAACCTTAAAAGAAGGTTATATTAATAATAACCTAATATTATAATTAAAGAATTAGTAACTAGGATAAGAGTTACTCTAATATAAAGGAAAGATATATTTACTAGAAAGCTATATTAAAGAAGTAATCTAGGATTACTATAATAATCCTTTACTAGGATATCCGGGAGTATCTAAGACTATAGAACTCCTCTAATAAGAATATACGGCGCCACGACTACGTACGCACGTTAAAAAGTATATTAAGGAATATATTTAATACTAGTAGAATAAGTCTATACGCTACGCTAAGTATAAGTAAATATGATTTACGCTAGTTCTAGATATATTATAAAAAGATATAATAATAGACTTTATTATTAAGCTATTAAAATTAAAAGATCTAATTATAAGTAACTCCTTTAACTTAATAATAATAATTATTAATAAGTTAATAAAGTATATAATTATAATTCCTTATAAGGAAATCTATAAAGTAGATTAACTAGGATTTATACTCTTTAATAAGCTAATAAAAGATTATAGTATACTAGAATCTATTATATTAGATTAAGATAAACTCTTTATATCTTATTATTAGAGGACTCTAATCGCCGCTATAAGAATAAAATTATAAATATCAACTACCTATTATCCTAAAATAGATAGGTAGATAGAATATATAAACTAGATAATAGAAGTATACCTAAGGTACTATATTAACTATAAGTAGAATAACTAGGTATTACTACTTCTAATAATATAATTAATATTTAATAATAAAAGATTAGATATTATATAGCTATTACTATTCTTTATAAATTATAGATAATATGCGAATCTTTTCCTAGAGCCGCGAGAAGGCGCCTAGGCAGAAAAGGTAACAGTACTAATATCTAATATAAAAAGACTATATAGCGATATATAATAGACTATTAGCGAGGTTAATACTAAAACTTAAATAAGAGTTAATAAGAAAAGAAAAATATATCCTTAGCTAAAAAAAAGGGGATAAGGTTTACCTTTATATAAAAAACCTAAAAAGTAAGAGACTAAGTAAGAAACTAGACTATATTAAAGTTAGACTATTTTTAATTAAATAATTAAAGGGAGCTATTAATTATAAGTTATAATTACTACCTAACGTTAAAGTACTTATAGTATTCTATATCTTATTACTAGAACCAGCCGACTCTAAAATACCGTTTTAAGAAAGCTAGAAATTCAAGGCTAAGACTAAAGAGTATAAAGTTAAAAAGATCCTAAATTAATAAGATTAAGAATATCTAATTAAGTAAAAAGGATTTAAGGACTTAAAAAATACCTAGGAACCTATTAAATATTTAAAGAATTATAAGGACCTTCTATAATAGTTCTATTAAAGAACGGATTAAGAGGTAACTAGTTAAGTATCTTAAGAGATATATTAAAATTTAGGAAGTCGTCTATTAATAACGCTCTTATAGTATAGTTCTAGATTTCTTATATCTTCTCTAGATCCTTAAGTCTCTCTAACTCTTTAATATTACTTAAATCCTTATTAAATATTTATTATTCCTTCTCTTTAAGAAAACGCTTTTACGCCTGTAAATACTTCAGCTTCAACTACTTAATATAAGCGATTTTATTAGCGGCCTCCTAAGTAGCCTCCGTCTTAATCTCCTCCTATTTAAGCTTCTTTATAGCTCTATTAATATTATTAAGATTAACTACCGGCTCCGCTAGCTCGTACTTCTTCCTAGTATAAATATACTCTCTATACTTTTAAGATAGGGAGGAAAGTCGACACTCCTTCTACTATTAGATATAGTGAATATAGGTAACTATAGCTAAGATACCCTTAATAAGGACTTACTCCGCTAAATTTAAACGCTAAGAAGTCTTACGCGAAGGTATAAATATATCTTTAAGGATAAAGAAAGAAAGAGGAAGGAGGGATAGTATTATAATTATAGGTTTTACTAAACTACTAAGAGGCTAGGTACGGCTTAGTAATATAGGTCGACGGGTCGACTATTAGCTAAGAGGTGTCAACCCGGTAAGTAGGTTACTAAAATGACAGGAGTAATAGGAGCGTATAATAGGCGATCTAGGTAACCTAGTAAGTATACGGATTTCCTATATCTATATAGATAGCGATATTTCTAAGTAGATAAGAGTTCTATACTTAACTTATATTATAATTCTAGTAATCTCCTAAGTACTAAATATAATACTTTATATTAGACCTATTTAGTATAAGCCTACTTACCTCTCTTCCTTAATACTTCTCTTCACGACAATCAATCATAGGTCTATCCTATCCACGGACGGAGTGAACTGTAACACTTAGTAGTTCAAGTTAATACTTACTTAATTCCTACTTTAGGTATTAACTTGAAAGTCTTAAATACTTAGTACCTAAAAGAGATATTAACTTAAATACTTAATATCTCTTTTAGGTATTAAATTACTAAGACTTAAGTTTAGTACTTAACTTGAGTTCAAAGTACTAACTTAACGTAGTTAGTCTAGTTATAAGTTATATAAGTTATATTAGCTACTATAAGTAAGTATTAGTAAAT
>JAABUK010011951.1_pt1 | contig 11167 bp, 15 predicted proteins | sample 5559141 | NCBI WGS metagenome assembly JAABUK01 (sample SAMN10711869, study PRJNA513367) | rock metagenome | isolation source: Antarctica rocks | place: Antarctica: Victoria Land, Pudding Butte nord | collected 2016-01-03
TTTGCAGTGATACCCACAATTGCAGTGATTGCCACAATTACAGTGATAGCCACAATTGCAGTGATAGCCACAACTGCAGTAATAGCCACATTTGCAGTGATATCCACAATTGCAGACGTGTCCTAGCATCTTGTTGCACATGCTATCAAGGATGTTATGCATTTGCCTGCACAAGGATCTGTCCACCTTGTGGTGAAGAAGTCCAGCCTGATGTCTTTGTTTGCGTGAGACCCAGGTCTGATTGCATCAAAAAAAGCATCTTTGGACAGCATCGCACAGCGTGCAATGACAAGTGTAACATATAGTCCAGCAAGTCTTGATGTTTGAGGAGTGTCATGCAATGTGGTGCAGAGGCTGGTTTCGGAACAGGAAGTCTGTCATTGATGGCTCTGCTGACTTGGAGGCGATCATCACTACTGCTACTGAGATTGCCAGGTATGCATGACACTGGTGGCCCTCAAACTTTGTGCTGTGCAACCGGTAGTGTGCTCAGATCTCATGCAAGGTGCTTTTGCCATGCTGCCCATCCACATTTGTGTTGGTGGCAGTGCCTGCTCAGCCTCATGATTTCGCTTTACTAGGGCTGTCTCCATGAAGTTCAACATCCCCAACACATGCCATTTGATGTTGAAGCAACCAGATGGTAGACATAACACAGGCACAGCATGCATATTGCGTAGTGTGCGCGCTTGTGCGCGGGTTTGTTTGTATCAAGCCATCACTAACCTGCACAAACTTCACCAGGAAGAGCATGTCATCATGTACTGTCCGGTGCTCTCAAAACATCTGATCCTCAGCATACAGCTGCAACTGTTGTGCAGTGCCATGGCGTATCTACACAGCCTGGACATCCTGCACGGGGACCTGTCCAGCAATAACGTGCTGCTGGCATGCAACAGCGATGACCAGCGCGGCTTCACAGCCAAGGTGGCTGACTTTGGGCTGGCCCGCATGCTGCCCCAGGGGGAAACCATCCAGACCCGTGCCATTGGCACCATCACTCACATGCCTCCTGAGCTCATGCTGGAAGGTCAGCTCAACCCTTTTCCTATGATTCTCTTTGGCACAGCAGCATGGGGCTATTGGTTTAGTGCAGCTCATTGTGTGTGTGTGTGTGTGTGTGTGTCTACCTCTGTTCCTCTGTGTCTACCTGTGTGTGTCTGTGTCTGTGTGTGCTAGTCTTGTTTGCTTGATTGTGAATGCACTGCAAGGCATCTTTGTGTATGCATACATACACAACATAGCCGTGCAGAGGCAAAGCATGACTGTGTTGTGTATGCTGCTCTGCATTGTGCTGCAGATTCATGCTGACACGCTGGGTTGCTAATGGCAGGTAGTTTGAGCCAGGCCGTGGATGTGTACGCTTTTGGAGTGGTGTTGTGGGAAATGTACACAGGGCAGCGGCCCTGGGCAGGCATGCGCCACGCCCAGATTGTGCACACCATATGTGGCCTGGACCAGCAGCTTGAGTTCCCCTATGGCACACCAGCCCGCTTTGAGGTCAGCCAGCTTCAGTCTTAACCCTCCATGACATGCATGCACAGCCTGAAAGTCTTTGCGCCAGGTTGTTGCTGCTGAGACGGCAGTGATGGATGCTGCTCAGTGTTGCTGCAAGTGTATCTGTGTGCGAAAACGAGACGTGTAGCACAGAAGACATATGCGGCAACATCTTTTAACATCTGGCAGCTGCATGCAGTGTGCTTGCAGTCATGACAGCATCCTCAAAGCAGGTGGATGAACTTTGCAGGAACTGGGGTTGGCATGTATGCATCCAGACGCAGATGAGCGGCCCAGCTTCAGTCAGATCATTGCAACTTTGGATGAACTCACTGTCTTGGCGGCTGAAGACCCTCTGGAAATGATGTCTGAGGGCTACCCTATGCACATACTATGATCATCTACCTGCGACACTGTTACTATGTACATGATAGTCCCTGCCCACTAGACAGCTCCTGGTCATACCCTATAGCAGGGTAGCAGGCACAGCCTATGGGCCAAGCTGCTACTCCTTGTGCTAGTATATCTAATTCTGCTGCAGTTAGGTGTGTGGCTTGTTTGGTGATTGTGTTTGTGCTGGTTGTATGTATCAGTATTGGTCAATGATGCAACATGATCCTGCTGCTAGAGGCTGCTTTTTGCAACTCCCCTTTGGGTTGAGCCCATGAAGACAGGCTGCAGGCTGTTGCATCAGCAGTTTGGTTGTTTTCCTGGTCCATTCCTCCTGCCTTTACATATACTGTGCAGCACTGCGTCTTTCTGAAGTATATACATGCTCCTCAACAGGATTGATACATCCTACGTACATATACATAGCCACCAGAGTGAGGGGCTATTGGCTTTATCATTTTGTATGCTTTCTTTTTGACGTATGCAGTACGCATATGACACGAGTCTAGGTTTTCCCCTGTGAAAAGTATAAAAAGAGCAAGATTGACGCTTGGTACTACAGCTGGCCGTCCGCATTGAGGCTTTGATGCTATCGTAGTCTGCTTGGTGGAGCCATGAGCAACACTTGATGTAACATGATGTGCTGTGTCAAGTGCAAAAGCTGCTGCATGCAGAGAATGTCCCAAAGGTATCCACACAACAGAGAGTCAACGAAGCCTTGGCATGTTGGCCCTGAACAAGCAATCACATCTCATAATGATGCTGCAATGATTGCAGCAGATGCCAATCGCACTGTCGTAAAGCACATTGCCAAGATCAACTTCAGGATTTGAAATGCCAAGCAGGCAACATAATGGATGGTCGTCAGCCAAGGTCGTTCTGATGGTGTGCAAAAACATGCACAATAGGGGTGACAGCACCACATATATGCCTCTCTTGGGGCATGGAAATATCACGAATCTCCCTTTACTAGAGCTTTACTGAGTCAACTTGCTGCTATTGCTTGGTTCCAGGCCTGCCTGTGCAGCCAATTGGTGCAAAAACGGACCTAGCTGTGCATGCTGGGTTCCATACTCGACAACACTAATATGCTCTTTAGCCCAATCACCAAAGACAGCATCTGAGTAAAACTCTCTACGAATGGCAGATGACTCGCGCTCTAGAGCCAGTACAGTATGCACCGGGTGGCTTGATGAGTCATCTCTTCTCCAATTTGCGGCTACATGTTGCCACATGGGTGTGAAATGAGCATCATGTGCACCACCGCGGCTGCCAACAATCAGCAAGCTGTACTGACCAACAAGTGGCAGCATGAACTTTTGGAAGTCTGTCTGAGTAGCGGTGTACTCTGGGTCCAGCAGAACGATTGAGCCCTTATCATACACGCTGCCATGCAGCTGTATTAGCTCCTTTCTATGCCTGGCAACTGTCCCTGAAGCTTCCCCTGCTTCAACATAATCCACAGCAGATCCCCAGCGCTGCAAGACCGCTGCTGGTGACGTCATTGTTCTGCCCAAAACAGTTGACAGCACTCCATCATAGTTGGTCGTCAAAGCAAGCTTGACTACTTTCCCCAGTGCTCTGATGGCATGTGCTGTCATGCTATCCAGGTCTGGCTGCACACACACCAGACACTGCATGTTGGCTGCAGCCTCGAGAAGCTTTACAATCATCTGCCGCCTGTTGCTTGCCTCATGCATGTTGCCTAGTCTGACCACAAGCATCAGCAGTACACGTCTGCAGCAACTGTACTGCAGATGCGTAACATGGCAACATGGTTGACATTTGCTAGAGGCTAGTTGACAGTGGCAGTGGCTAGCCGATCAGCAGCAAGTTAGCAATGTTGCATGCATGTCCCGCCTGTCTGGAAAGCTGAAGCACTCAAACATGCATACAGACAGAATAGCGCTGCACCTGGAGTTGCTGCAGCAACACCAGTGTCAACTCCCCAAGAAACACCTTTTCATCTGCAGTAGGATGGCCAGGAAAGCCTTTGATGACCTGCATCCCTTTCAGCAGCAGCGCCTGTGCTGCTGCATAATCAAACCCTGCATACCACTATCAGTGTACAATTCTGCTCGGTGACTCTGGCTGAATTTGCTTTGATGCAATAGGTGAGATAAGAGGTCTGTCTCACCTGCTGGATCCATCAAGAGCTTGTCAATCTCTGCTGAGAAGTCCGGACCATACTGGCGTTTGATTGTGCCAAAAAGTGCTTGATACAGGCCTTCCCAGCTTCTGCTGGCATTTTGCACGTCAGCCAACTCCCTTGTATGAGCTGGCAACCAGACAGGCTTGGGACACAGGTTGGCAACAAGGCCAGTACCAGCCAGGAGTACAAGCTGCTCATCATTGACCGCTTGCACAAGGACTTCTGGGGGTGGAAAGGGTACAGGCAAAACTGGACCAGGGCGCTGCTGACACTGCTGCTGCCTCCATGCTAGGAAGGTCTTCAGAAGCCACCCAGCCACAAGTCCGGCTGCGAATGCCAGAGCGAAGCCGGCCACAGACATCTTGGATGTCACGCAGACTTGCACTGCGGAAAGGGGGCAACACCTGAAAACGCAGGCAACGTGTTACGCAATACTCAGGCGCTTTGGGGACGATACATTTCACTGGATGCGCTTCCGTGCGGCAGAGCGTCTGCCCGTAAGTGGTTTCAAGTCGAGCAACGTTTACCTCCATCAATTAGATGATCAAGTGAGTATACTTTATAAACGACGGGTCTCGTCATACTGCTGTCCAGCTTGCGAGCAGCTCTTTGACACGGACTTGACATCATAGCTGAAAAGCGACATGCCGGCCATCAGCGTCAATGCATGCGATGCCACAAAAAGCATCGCCGCAACGGATTCTGTGGGAATGTCGTCATTGCTCCGAAACCAGCTGCAGCTCCGAAACCTTTTCCTGTTGCGCTTTCACCACAGTTCCACAAAAGGCTCTCGTTAGCTCAGGATCTCTACAGTCTTTGCTCATCCTGTCTGATCGCTTAAGCTTCGCCGAACCATTGTTGCAGACGTGCTGTTTGCCAGTCTGCCAGGCGCTGCATGCCCCCAAAGATCAGCGTAAAGTCAGTTGGCAAAGCTGGTAGTCGAAAGAGAGGCGAAGACGCAGACGCTGGCTACAAGAAGGTCAGCCTCGGATCTCTTGCCTTACTGTGAAGTTCCTTTTCATGCACCTGGTCTGTTTGAGAAGCCGATGCTGGTATGCAGGGTTCTTCCTCCACTGCTGCACCGAGGAGAGCTAAGCGAGCCAACAGCAGTAAGCGATTTCGTGATGAGGATGAGGGATATGAAGAAGCTTATGCAGAGGTGACACCGATCTTAAAGCTGTCTAGATCTGAGACTGCAAGCTGCAGCTTCTGCAGCTTCTGCAGCTGCATTTAGGCTCTTTTGTGCCTGTATTGGTTGCTGCACATCAACGCACCTGCTGCACCTTCTCACATCAGCAGCTGTGTAAATGCATAGCGGATGGTAGCAAGTTTTGCAGATGCTTACATCAAGATGTGCCATATCTTCAAGCTGAAGTCTTGACTCTGGTGCTTGCAGCTTCCCATAGGTGCAGAGGCTGTTGGTGTCGGTGCTGATGACCTCGAGGAGCTTGAAGAAGACGAGGACGATTATATTCGTCTTGGCCACGAAGATGAGCACGAAGCAGACTTTTCCAAGCTGCAGCTCAAGCCCGATCACCAGAACAGGCAAGCAGTCAGTCTTTTTGCTGCAGCCGTTGCACTGACCAGCAACTTGCAGCTTGCATGGACACCAAGCATGTCAAACCTCCGTCACTTTGCATTTCCAGTGCTCAGGTTTATTTCCATTGCCCGTCAGTAACTTTGCAGCAGTCTTAGCTGTTACTACCCTGCAACTGCCATGCATATGCAGCTGTCGATAGTCTGTGAGTTTCAGATCGTTTTTATTGCGCAATGGAACGGTTACTTTTCTGTTCAAAACGCACCGTTTATATGCAATCCTGTTGATATGCGTTTATATTGTACCTTTTTTGGTCGGAGAACAAAGTATATAAACCCCTGTTTGAACGTAACTTATGCCACTTGACATGTCACACACAATCACACACACATCAAATACATACGGTGCTGTGTTTCAGGCCGCTGTGGGTCTGTCCTGATGGAAGGATCTTTTTGGAGACCTACTCACCTGTCTATAAACAGGCCTATGACTTCCTCATTGCCGTAGCAGAGCCAGTGTGCCGGCCTGAGTCAGTGCATGAGTATGTCATGACCCCACACTCTCTCTATGCAGCAGTGTCTGTGGGCTTGGAGACAGACACCATTGTTTCAGTGCTGAATCGCCTGTCCAAGGTAACATGGCCTTCATCATACAGAGGGGAACTCTGCTGTTGGGAATCTAGATGTGCTCAATGACACACAGGCATCAAACCCTCCACTAGTGCGTGTGCCTCAAACCCATTACCATGGTTTTGCTTGCCCAACACTTTGGTAGTCATGAGAGCTGTTTGGTCCAATACCACCACATTGTAAGGCCTGTGTCTTTTTGGCAGGTCTCGCTGCCAGCAGAGATCCGCCAGTTTGTACACGCCAGTACAGGCAACTATGGCAAAGTCAAGCTTGTGCTCCAGCGCAATGCTTTCTTTGTGGAGAGCCCCTTCCCAGATGTACTGCACACCCTGTTGCAGGTTTGCTACCAGCTCATCAGCCTGTGCACTCAAACTGCAGACTGTAGACTTGCTGGATTTCAATACTGTCTTGGACAAAGGCATCTTGCTGTGCGCTTGATCTAAAGTTTGGCTTCAGAATCGCTGCAGGCTATTACCTGTTGCTATCACAGAAGCAGTCCATATTGCAAGGCTGGATGCACCAGCAATTCTGTAGCTTGTCCTGTGGGTTGCTGCATGTCTGTCTGGTCATGTCAAATGTGTGCTCTCAGGATGAGACAATCAGCAGGGCAAGAGTGATCAGGGACAATGCAGCAGACTTCACCGTCGCCAATGCTCCCAGAGAACAAGCTGCCATTGATCTCACCAATGTGGATGCAGCAGATCCAACAGATGATCCAGACAATGACGCTGAGCCTGCACAGCTTGAGAAGGACAGGTGGCAGCCTTCCAGCAGCCTGCCTGGGGCAGCAGACCAAAGCTCTGCTGCTGCTGCTGCTCTAGCCATGGACGTGGACCCCGACAGGATGCTGCACTCCTTTGAGATCGACTCCACCCAGGTGCGATGCACTGCCATGCATTCTATGGGAAACAGCCAAACAGAGTGCGCATCAGTTGTCATGCTGCTCCCAGTATGCGCGCTGAGGATCATTTGACGGCACAAACCTTGGACCTTTTCTTGGCTTGAGTGTCCTTTTTGTGTGGTCACAATGATGTTGATCTGATTGTCGAGGGATCAAGTCTACCAGTTGTTCTTGCTGACCCAAAGGATGCTCACAGCCAGGCTGTACCAGGCCAAGCAGGCACACACTCTCACTATATTTCAACAGCTATGAGTCTGATGTCTGAAGAGCAGCAGCGCTTGATGAAGCCAGTCTGCTGGTGAAAGACGTACACGGACCATTATTATGCTTGATGGTGCTGTGCAACTGACGCATTGTCAATGTGTCCAGGTAGAGCATGTGAAGCAGCGCTGTTTGCCTGGAGGTCTGAACTATCCCATGCTGGAAGAGTATGACTTCCGCAATGACACTCAGAATTCAGATCTCAGCATTGACCTGAAGCCTCACGTGAGCTTGAGGCCTTATCAGGAGAAGAGCCTGAGCAAGATGTTTGGCGATGGGCGTGCACGCTCAGGTACTCATGGCGTCAGCCTGCTGTTCTTCCCGTTGTGTGCATGGCAAACGTCCTTGTTTTGGTTGATCACCAAAGCTGACTGAGCCCCATGCATTCAAAGAATGCGTCGTGTAACAGACAACAGACAGCATTGCCTGGTGTCAAGGCTACATCATTCACCATCAGGAGCAGCAGGTCTCACCATTTCTTTGCTATGTACAACAAGCGGCTTGATGGCTGCTATCTTTCTCCCACGTCATACAGCCTGGGTCAGAATCCAGGGCATGGCTTGACAAATTTGACATCCTCTGATGTTTGCTGCATGAAACCTTGTACTGGGTCACCCCTGCTGTGTCTGAGACACTGTGGGCTGGCAGGTATCATTGTTCTGCCCTGTGGAGCCGGCAAGTCCCTGGTGGGGGTAGCAGCAGCATCACGCATCAAGAAGAGTGTGCTGTGCCTGGTGACCAACAGTGTCAGTGTGGATCAGTGGAAGCATCAGTTCAAGCTGTGGACCGGCCTCCAGGATCACCAAATCTCAAGGTCCACTGCCATCAGTGTGCCCTTATGCCCCACGATTGCTGTGCCCATTTGGCCCTTGAAGGGCTTTGTCACTAATGCAGCAGCTGAAATGGTACTCCTTCTCTGGCTGTTAAGGTGCTTGTGATCATGCTCATTCAATGACAACCTTGTTGGCAAACCGTGTCCCCAACTGCATCACAATCTGGCCTGACGCAGTGTCAGAACTCAGGCTGGTGTGATGACTCAGACAGGCAAAGACAGTGTCACCAGCATGCATGTTGACTGGTGCTAATGATGCTGCCGGTCTTGTTCAGGTTCACATCAGATCAGAAGGAGGGGCTGACAGGGGTGAGTGGGGTGACCATCACCACCTACACCATGATTGCCTTCAGCGGTAAGCGCAGCGAGGAGAGCGCGCGTGTGATGGACCAGATCCGCAGCCGAGAGTGGGGCTTGCTGCTCATGGACGAAGTGCATGTCGTCCCAGCTCAGATGTTCAGGAAGGTGACAATCATGCTGCTTGAGGCCTGCAAAACCGTGCTGGCAGTCTAGCAGGATGTCCCAAAGGACATGCTGGACTTTGTCCCAAGTTCGAAAATTCAAAAATTCAAATTCTGCATGCTGCAAGCCTGTTTACCCTCCTGCCAGCAGATGGGTGCTGGGGACCATTGGCTTCATAACAGAGCTGATAGCCTGCCTGTGGAGCAACTGGTCTACATGATTCCAGATGTCTGCTCATACACATGCTGCAAGCTGTCATTGTGTCACAGGTGATTGGCATTGTGAAGGCTCACTGCAAGCTGGGCCTGACAGCCACCTTGGTGCGCGAGGATGAGCGCATTGCGGACCTCAACTTCCTCATCGGCCCCAAGCTGTATGAGGCCAACTGGCTGGACCTCACCCGCGCCGGCCACATTGCCAATGTCCAGTGTGCTGAAGTCTGGTGCCCCATGACCAAGGCAGGTTCCTCACCTCATCAGGCCATTTGCTTCTGTTGCCGCACAACTAGTCATTGTGTGCTGCGTATGCAGACAGCCTGTCTGCATACGCAGCTGACAACCACAGCTGCCCCTTCTGTACCATATTCAGGCATTTGAATCTTGACTAAAGTAAATTCCACTGCAATCTTTTTACCAAGTCATCGTCATGCAGTAAACCAACAAAGCCTTTGCGCTGTCACAATGACAACGGCAGTCATATGGTCATTGCACTGTGCCTGATCTTTAGCAGTCACAACACTGTGTCCTATCCGCCTATCTAGCCACTTCATGCATGAGATCAGAACATAGTTGGCTCCTACTGTTGCAAGTCAGCTGGCTATGTTTGAGCCATGGTGTAGTCCTGCATCTTGCATGCTGGTGATCAGGGTATTGTGTCACGTCTGACTGAAACACAGTATCTCTTCCACAGCGATCGAAAGGGTCAAGACTGGTCGCTTGTGACAGGACATGATACATGGTATGTCATAATGCAGGAGTTTTACAGAGAGTACCTGAAGCCCTCAAACGCAACAAAGCAGAAGCTGCTGTATGCCATGAACCCCAACAAGTTCCAGGCATGCCAGTTCTTGATCCAGTACCATGAACAGGTGGGCCACTAGCACCAGACACTCCGTGTCTTCAACCATCCAGCTATCTGCCTGTTGTTGGCTCACAAAGGCAGGGTGCAATGAGGGTACATTTGTCGTTTCTTACACTTCCCTTGGAGACTTCTGCAGGACCGGAATGCATGTACATGTCAACCTGGCAAATGTGCCCGCAGGACTACACTTCACAAAGGCTGCGTGTGTCTTCAAACCGCATGCATACTTCTTGAACAGTACCAGAGACTCCAGACATTGGTCAGGCTGCCTGTGTTGTGTACAGGTGCGGGGGGACAAGATCATTGTCTTTTCAGACAACATATTTTCGCTGCGCAACTATGCTGTGGTGCTGAAGAAGCCCTTCATCTACGGTGGCACCAGCCACGCTGAGCGCACCAGAGTCCTGCACGCTTTCAAGCACAACCCTCAGGTCAGCTACCCCTCTGCTCCATCGTCACCCTTGCATCGCATCTCAGCTCATACATCTCCACAATGTAGGAATGCGTTTTCACTGACCCTAGGCATTTATGACTGTGCATTTTCACTGTAAGATGGGTGGTTTTGTGAAATTACAGATGCTTTGGGATTGAGAAGAGCTTGTGAATGACGCCACATCTTTGTCATATCAGCTATGCTCAAAATATACTCAACTGCACTTGACCCCCTCCACAGCCCCCTCCATAGCCTGGGTCAGATTTGCATGCAAGTGCTAGCCGGGCTCAGCAGAAAAACTTGCATGCCACTGTTCAACATTGCTGAACACCGCCATTACTTGTCTGCAGTAAGCATTCTGCATATTGGAGCTGATGCAAGCAGTGATTGGTTGCAGCTGACTGCCGGTGCTGAGACGACGCATTGCTCTGCGCAAGCTGCACAAGTTGTCAATGACAAGTTGGACGGCACTAAGTCAGCATGTGTTGGCATGCATGATCATGACCATGATGCTGTGGTGCAGGTGAACACCGTGTTCCTGTCAAAGGTAGGTGACAACTCCATTGACATCCCAGAGGCCAATGTGCTGATCCAGATTTCCAGTCATGCCGGCTCCAGGCGCCAAGAGGCGCAGCGCCTGGGCCGTATCCTCAGAGCCAAGAAGGCCAAGCCTGGTGACAGCTTCCGGCTTTGCCCGCTGCATCACTGTCAATGCCCCCTCTGCAAATGCTCACCATGTCCTGCAGACTGTATTCAATAGTAATTATGTAGCTTGAGATACATCTTGAAAGCCATCTGTAGATGTGTGATCAGGATATGTCACAAAAGGTGACCTTGAGCTTCTAGATGACATAACTTGAGCTATCTAAATGTGGAAGTGACAGGGATGTGACGCATGCATGCGTTTATGCATAGAGTACTTTCTGGGCTGTGCTGGTTTGTGTTGCTTGTGCTGTGTTTGATGGCCCATTTGGTGTGCAGGGGCTGTTGGAG
>JAABUK010011952.1_pt1 | contig 11167 bp, 12 predicted proteins | sample 5559141 | NCBI WGS metagenome assembly JAABUK01 (sample SAMN10711869, study PRJNA513367) | rock metagenome | isolation source: Antarctica rocks | place: Antarctica: Victoria Land, Pudding Butte nord | collected 2016-01-03
CTAGAGTCTTTCAGCTCAAATCACCTCGCCCTAGATGAGCCACCTCCAGCCTCCTTGGCCTGGGACCTTTGCACACATAGTCTCGCAACCAGCTTGAATGACAGCACTGGTGCACAGTATAGTGAGCCATCCTTGCTGAACAGCCCCATCAGCAGAGGGCATCATTACTACAACCAGCAGCTACCTTCCATCAGCAAACATGCCAGTGCTCCGGTCTTGCATACGCCTCAGGACCTTGGTTCGCTCAGGCTAGACTCTGCGCCATCCTTCGCTTCAGACACCTTGTCCTTTCAGACCTCACCCAGTCTCTCACTGCCTGACCAGCCCTGCCCCTCTGCCCCTACTCAAAGTGCCATCCAGCTGGTAGACAATGGCAGCACTGTGCTGAAGCAGATCAGGCTTCAGATTGTTTCAGCACCGGCCATGTTTGCGCAGCCCATCAGTATCAACAAACCCATCTCACCTCCATTTCAGGTGCTTTCTTCATCCCCCTGTGTCAGGCGTGAGCATTTGCCCTTCACAAAGTCTGTTCTGTAAGGCAGCCGTGAAACAGGCCATGCCGGCCGCTTTCTGGCTTTCTGCAGCAGCCGACAACCAGGGGACAATCTCTGCCCACATGACTTTGTGCAAATCCGCAGCACTACCTCTAGCCTCATAGGTTATTGGCAAGCGCCCGTCATGCATGTGCACAGCTACACGTGTAGCTGTGTAGAGAGCTGTCACGGCTGCCAAAGATAGACAATGCCCACACACACTCATGCTTTCAAGACGGAGCATTTGAGTTCCAGAAGTCACACACAATGTACATGATTGGAGGTCATACAGTCATACACCCTTTGCACAAATGTTTTGTATTGCAGTTGCCCCACAGGATAGAACACAATCTCCTGCATCTTCAACCCATTGTGCTGCTGCTGCAGGCCAAAGTTGAGGTGTGCACAGAGGTGCCGATCAAATTTCATGCCAGATTGATAGCGTACCTGTTGACATCAGACCAAATCCTGAAGCTGCAGCAGTGGGATCCAGCCTCACACGTACTCACTGAGGACGTTGTTGGCGGCGTGTCAGCAGCAACCATTGTGTGCACTGATAAGGCTGTGAGTGAGTCTGATGGCATGTACTCTTTCAAGGGGAGCTCAGTTTTGACATTCAGAGGTAAGACACTGTGAGTTGACCATAGCATGTCATGTTTCACTGCGCCTAGTAGCATAGCACTGCAAAGGCACTCTGCTTGGTGTCAAAATCAGCTTTGACATTCAGAGGTACGACACTGTGAGTTGACCATAGCATGTCATGTTTCACTGCGCCTAGTAGCATAGCACTGCAAAGGCACTCTGCTTGGTGTCAAAATAACAAACAAGAATAGAAAATACTTTGCCTTCTGGCATTGATTCGAACCAGGGTCTGAGGGTGGGGTTATTGGCTGCTCTCTGGACAATGAAACTTATGGGTGCTGATACTGATGTGTGTACTACGCACAGTGTAGACGCTGGCAATGCAAGATTCTGCAATGTATAGCATGCATCATTCGTCTTGCGTTCTGCTTTCAGCGAGCACGTTCACGTGTCAACTGCATGTGGGTCTCAAAACGGCAGTGTTGCTGTAGCATGCTGGATCCATGCACACATGATCACAAATGATCCATGCACTGGGCCCATGCAACATTCACTGTTGGAGCTGAGTTCATGTTGGACACAGCACTCCCTGTGTCAGGACATGCACGCACGAACTGTTGTCATCATGTTCGATATGCATTTCAGATCCTGACAGCCTCAGATATGCTGTCAGTGTTTGGGAGCGATTGCACTCTTGAATGCAAGCTGACAAATGGAAGCATGGCATCCCAGGTTGCAGGCTACAACACACAACACCACCACAGTTTTGATGCTGCAAGGAACACACTGACTGACAGAAAGGAGGTCCTTCAGCCACAGTAGCACGAGTGCTTTTCAAGCCTGCCTTGTCTTTGTGATACAGGCAAACAGGGAGCAATTTCCATCATGCCTGCAATTTTGACATGATCAGTGCTGGCTAGGTCTCTGCCTGCCTCCCATACCTGTGACCTGAATCTCACTTTGCTATGCAGATATGAAGTTTGCAACATCATCGCGCATGCGCCCGAGGTGGTTGGTATTGGCTCTGACGTTGCCTAATGAGGATATCCTGTTTGTGCATTACAAGGTTCCTACCATCATCATGTCACGTGCGTGTGACCAGTTTGAGAAGGTACGGCGCAATGTACATGTCAGATCATCCTCAGATTGTCTGATTTTGTTTCTCAGCTCAGGTCGCCCCCCCCCACCCCCCACCCTCCCCCGCCCCTGACCCTTCAGCTCAGTCTGAGCCCCTGAAGAGGCTTAGCTGTTGTGGTCTGCCCAAGATCTGCAAGATTATTGTGACAAGCACTTCATGCTGCATGCTGTACTAGCTTCTGCTACGAGGAAAACCTTCCTTAGCAACAAACAGCAACCAATCAGCCTTTCATGGTGCGATCTGCCTTTTATGGTTCAGGCTTGTGCCTTCCCAAGGATTTGCTTGTGCCATCCCCAGGGTCTGTTACCTCCTACAAAGGCATATTGTGACACCTCAGCATACCCCACCTCCAAAGAGACATGCTTCCAGTTTGCCTGTTGTAAAGCAATCTGATGCTGTTTGCAGGACACTGATCAGCCTATTGGGCATTCTGACTCCACATCCTAGGCCTAATGTACAGCCACAGCAGTATGTGTGTTTGCATCTCCAAACTCTCAAGGGGTTAATCGTTGAAACTGACAGTACAGCTGAGTGTAGCAACAGCAAACAACAAGAAGTTGCACTTCTGTGCTGCAGGCTGAAGCTATCCTGAAGGGCCAGCTGCCATCCAAGAAGAGGAGCAGAAGCCTAGATGTTGAGGAGAGCAGAGATACAACCACCGATGTGACAGCTCACCCACAGCTGACTCAGTCGGTGGCTGTCCTGTCTCCCACTCAGCACTCACAGCTCAGCCTTCCAAATGCCTTGCCTGAGTCAGCTCACAGCTTGGAAGCCAGAAGTCAGCCAGCCTCTCCCAGTACTCCCTCACGACTCAGGACTCACAGCTCAGAACTCAGAGTGCCGAGCCAAGTCAACAGATCTGTCTTCCAGCAGAGCATGGCTGAGTCACCCGGGCATGTGGTGTATCATTCAGATGCCGTGAGTCCTATTCAGGCTATGAGAAGTGCTGCGGTGCCAAGCCGTTCTCAGAGCTCACAGAGCGTGACTCAGAGCCCACAGCAACTGACTCAGGGCTCACAGGGTGTGAGTCAGTCCCCAGTCATGCCTCAGCTTGCTCAGCATGCGCAACCTAAAGAAGATGCATGGTCTGCTCAGCAGGGCTTCAATCACATGAGGCCTTATCCATCTGACATGATGTCTGCATTGCTGCCAGATGGAGTGCTGAATCCAGTGTCTACACAGCATGACTTGGAGCCCTCAAGGCCGAGTCACTCTGACCTGTTTGCTTCTCTTCTTCTTCCTGATGATGCTGAGGGACCAGTCAACTGTAGCTCAGGCATTGATCTTCCTGCTGAGTTGTACGCAAGTCCTGACTCACAGCTGAATGACCAAAGCTGTCGGGCAACAGCTCTGGGTCTGCCAGTCCCCATGCATTGCGCTCAAAACTCACTGCAAGAGCCTCTTGACTCGAATCTGAGTAGCATTCGGCCCGCCAGCACAGCTGATCAGTCCAATCAGAGTTCAGATTCCAGCTTTGGAGTGCATGACTCAGATCTTGCCATGTTGCAAGAGGCCATAGCAGCAGCAGCCCAACATCAGGCTCCTCCTCAGCACTCAGCGCTCGCGCCTCAACATCCAGGACTCACACTGCCACTGAGTCAAAATGGGCCTCGTGTCAAGTCAGCATCTCGGTCTCACCTTGACCCACGACTCAAGGCTCAGAGCTCACAGCGCAAGATACATAGCTCAGGGCTCAGGAGCGTGAGGACTGAGACGCTGAGTTGGCCTACATGTGGCCCGTACAACATACAGCGATGGCAGATTGTGCTTGTGCAGTAAGTACAATGATATGTAGTCTCTGAAACACACTCTTGGCGTGTGCTACTTCTGTGATGGATCTTCTGGTACATCTCGATGCTGCTCCTTGCACACCTGTTCTCATGAGCAGGTGTACGCTCAACGCTATGCTATGGCATTTTACATCCTGTGCAACAACGTGCTTGCTTGCCTCTGTGTGACAGAGGCTCACAAACTGCTGATTGATTGATTGACTGACTGAAATTGCAGGCATGTGCAGTCATCTATAAGGACATATGTGCATCTGTAACTTTGTGCGTGTGTATGTGCCCCAGCATGTGTGTAGCTTGGCTTGTGCCTAGGCACACGCATTTCTAGCATCACTTATATCCTGTGTCAACCAAAATGAGTGTCCAAGGCATGTCAAATGTGTATTACAATTTGGCAGGGTTGTCATTGTGTGCAAGCTGTGCCAGATGCAATTCTGCATAACAAGAACGAAGTACAAATCTGTCATGCTCGCAGGCCACCCATGTGACACACATTCTCCTGATACAGCAGATGCTGTGTATGTGAGGCCCAAACCGTGTGTTGCCATGCAGGTTATACAAGTCTTGTAACCTGGCCCGGCCGCTGACCATGCAGGATGTATGGGTGTTGGGTCAAGTAGCAGGGTTTCACAGTGACCCTATTTTGCTTGACACAGAGTGCCTGTCAGCACATCAGTGGATAGACTTTGGTGATTGGTTCATCAGGTGAGCATGTAATGTTGGCACATGTCAGCATGCAATCCCAGATGTGAATCTGTGAGCATCAATGGGATGTCGGCCTGATGCTTCAGAGCTTATTATACATGCAAGATGCTGAGCATGTGAACATGCTCACAAACACCCGTGTTGATGTGAAGCAGTGCATTGCATTGGGCCCTGCCCTGCCCTGCCCTGCCCTGACCTGCCCTGCCCTGCCCTGCCCTGCCCTGCCCTGCCCTGCCCTGCCCTGCCCTGCCCTGCCCTGCCCTGCCCTGCCCTGCCCTGCCCGTGTGAGTCAGTGAAGGTGTCAGGCACCTGGGGCAGCATCCTGCTTGCATCACGCCGTTTGGACGTTGCTACATGCTTTGGCAATCGAAACTTTTCCTGGCTGACTTGGGACTCTCTGCTTGTATGCAGTCAGTTAGGGCTGCTGCGACGTCATCAGACCATGTGGGATAGACAAGATCCAGTGGTGCTTTGCAGCTTTGAAGTGGACCGAGTGCAGTGTGAACACCTGCTGTTTGGTCAAATGCCTGTAAGTCGACCTCTGTCTGTTTAGTTGCTAAGTTGCACTGAAGCAATGCATCAATGAATGGCGCTCATCATGTCTTCCCACACAAAGCACATGATTACAATGCAGTGCAATGCAGTGCAATGCAGTGCAATGCAACGCAACGCAATACAGGACTGTTAGCGATCTTGCTTGCTGGGCAACAACTTTTGTTGCAGCTCCACTAGACAACACTCGCCATGCCTGATCATGCTTTCATGGGCAGCACATACAGACACGGCACATGCACAACCACATGAGTATCCACAAAACCATACACATATCAGATTATATGAGGATCATTCTGCTTGTGTGGCTGACAGCAGATGTGTCTCTTGAGATGCCTTTGCCTGCTTCATCAAGCTCCTGATCAGACGAGCATCTGTTGCGGATGTCTTTGTCTCTTGATGTTTAAGGACATCATCCACACAGCTGTAGTCCTCTGTCTGTGCATGCAACATGTTGTGAGCAAGAGGTACATCCCTTTGATGGTCTTGAAGGCCTTTTCTACAAGGCATACCCCGATAGTAGCCAGCAAGTCCTGCTGAGGCTAAGGCCCTATCCCGTGAGGGGGTATCAGCTCTTGTAAGAGGTACATTCCTCCTTTGCTGTATGCTGACTTGTCTGTCTGTGCATTGGCGTAGGGCACGTTCCTCATCAGACCCAGCATTTCGCTGACTGGATGCATGGTGGTGTCAACAGTGGCAGAGAATGGAAGCGTGAAGCATCTATGCCTGGACAGCAAGCAGCTTTACTCGCGTGCTTTGGAGGTGAGTCTGGCTGCAGCAGTTCTAATCTGTCATTTGCATAGATTGCTTTGGGATGGAGCTGGCCCAGGGATAGATCACTGTGGGGTTGCAATGCCTCAGGGGATAGGCTGCGTTGGGATTTGTTTGGAGGTGAGTTTGGCTGCGCCAGTTCAAGTTTCTCATTTGCATAGATTGCTTTGGGATGGAACCAGCCCAGGGATAGATCACTATGGGACTGCAATGTCTCAGTGATAGATTGCTTTGGGATGTAATGGTCCCAGGGATAGACTGCTCAGGGACAAAATGGGCTCAGGGAAAGACTGCTGTGGAACTAGACAGTTCTGAGTACAGAGTGCCTTGGCAGCAAAATGTAAAGCTCAGTTTGCTGAAAAAGAGGCTGCAATGGCGACAGTGTGTGCTAGGGTACTTGCAATCAATGGCCAGCTTTCGAAATATCAGCACTCTGCTGCAACTGAGAAGCATGCATCACGGGTCTGGTCTGATTTCTGCTCTTGATTCTGATTCCAATTTTTGATTGCATGTCAGCATCTGACAGCGCATTCAGAAATATGCTCTGAATCAGCTCTACAGTGCATTTGTGTGACAGCTGTCAGCTATCAGCTGTCTGATGTCTTGTTCCCAGCATGCAGGCAATTGTGAGTGCAGCAATGCATCGATGTATCATAATGAAATAAATTTTATGTCACCTAGGGGCACAGGGAAGTCTGTCACACCTCACATGATTGGGCTCAATCTGACAACTTTTGGACAAATTGCGGCAAATTTGTCCCCTTTCTTGTGGACATTCAGGAGATTGCATACATGTGCGAGTGCTACTGGGCTGAGTGCTCATGACCCTCTGCAGGTTTGGGTGCGAGATGCTGTTGAGGCACAGTACTTTCTGGATTACAGAACAGGTCGCGTATGGCACAAAGAACAGGTACACCACACGCCTAATGGGCAGCCCAGTATAATACTGGGCTTCTCAACAAATTGATGCCGAAAGACGTGGTTCTTTTTTTCCTTTTTCTTGTCTACATCAGATGCCATGCTGCGCATTGATTCAGCAAAAAGCAACCCTTGTCTTCACTGCATTTGTCACGTTGTCTTACTGGAGTTTAACTGTCATCATGACCATAGTAAAAGCAGATGTGCCAGCCGCTTGTTTGCTGGGTGGCTACTTAAGAGTGCAAGCATTTCAGGGTAGGGTTGTATGCAAAGTTTGTGGACATGTGCGTATCACAGACAGCCAACCATGTATCACAAACATGAACTTGCTGCCACTCTGCTTTGCTCCTGTATCTTGCAAGGGTGCTCAGCATTTAGCTAAGTGTCAGTGCTCAGGTCATTGTGCTAATTGCTCAATGCTCAATGCTCAATGCTCAATGCTCAATGCTCAATGCTCAATGCTCAATGATCAATGCTCAATGCGCAATGCTCAATGCTGAGCCAGTGCTGAGCTCATTTTGCCTGTGCAGGTGTTCTTGATGCAGTACAGAAGGTTTGGCGTGGTTCCTGTGCCGCAACAAAGACAAGTCAAGACTGTTGCTCAACATATCGTCCCAAACCTGTCCAGTTCAGCAGTGCAGTCCAATTACTGAAGGGAAGAGTTTTGACAGGCAAACGCTGATTGGACAAAAGGCAGACGCTGATTGGATGAAAGGCAGATTCTGCCCTCTGCACATGAGCTGCCAGAAGGTGCCTTTCAGATCTAACATTGCCAATATAGGCGTCAAGCACAGGACTCCGCAGGTTTCTAGTCTCAAAGGAAGGGCTTAAACCCTAAGCCCTAAACTCAAGCACAGGATTCCAACAACCTGACAATGATGTCATCCGCCCATTACAAGCTTCGGTGAAGTTGCTTCTTATGATCCAGGCATTTCATGGGGCTCTGCAAATCAGTGCATCCTTGGGGACGTGTGTCTGACCTCCAATCTATCAAGGGAAGTTACTACAAAGGCCTTGGTGTCCAGTCTGAAAGGAAGGGCAAGACAGAGTCGTGCTGGTCATTCACATGAAGTACACTTCTGGTAATCGACGGAGTTCATTGCATTGCATACATTGTGGCTGGAGTGAGATTAAGGGCAAGACAGGGCTGTGCTGGTGTGATTAGACGAAGTTCATTGCATACATTGAGGGTCTGGAAGGATATATATAGCTATAGCTGACGAAGTAAAGTCTGGTCATTTTCCTGAGAGGGCTGTCCCTTGCTCACGGTCAATTTGAACGTTTGCCTAGGCCTATTCCAAAGGCAGCATCCGCCTTTTGGTTTTTGCAACACAGGAGCCTGCTCTTGAGTATACTTGCTGTGTTTTGTTCCATCCCTGCTCATGCACTGCTGCACTGTATTTACCTGTCTTCCTTCACAGAGAATCTTGTTGTTCTAGAGCAGATCTGTTGATTTTCCCCCAATTTTCTGAGCTGTGCTACGGGAGAATTGCTTGCAATTACTTGAACATAGAGAGGTCTCATGTCATGAGAAGCTGCTTGGCCAGCAGATATGATGATTAGGTACTGTCTTTCACCGCAAAGTTCCTTTTGACTGGCACAAGCTGTTGATGGACTGGGTCTGTATCGTTGCCTTGGCATGTCACCTGGGTTCTGCCTCTTGGCTGTAAATTATAATATTTTAATGTGGCATACATGGAACCTCTGCTTTTAGCTTTAATTTCAGTCGATTGATCTATATTGATATATCTAATTTCATGGTGGACAGCTTGGATCCAGCAGACGAGAGGCGCAGTTTCGTGAACTCATGCTGTAGTGCTCATTCAGATCTGTGCCAATCACTATGGGGTTAAGGCGGCCTGAAAGCTCATTGCACAGCAAAGCTTGGTAGTGGTCTTGCCGACTGATTACTTCAGCTCAAACGCAATGCCCAGACCACTGGCTGGCTGATACGCCGACATCTGTGCATGTGTCCTGCAGATTACTATGATATGTAATAAGTGCTCAAGTAACTTTCCCATGAATCTGCTGCAGACATGTCAGCCACATGGTAACACTAATGTTAGTCATTTGCATAACGGCATAGACACCACTGCCGACGAGTCTGCAGGCAGGGCACCGGCACATGCTGACAACAAAATTCATGTGATTACCCTTTGTGCCTGTTGAGCTTTCAGAGCTCGACGTGCCCATTCTTGGACACCTGTCTCAATTGCAATGGTCATCCAGCTCAGATGCAGCCCCACCCGGTTCATGCCGTAGGCTCTCAAGCAGCCTGAAGGAGTCCTGTGCAAAGTCTGCTTCCTCAAGCAGCACTCGTGGATTGTAGTGGGTGTCAACACCCACATACCAAGAGCTGTCCACAGAAGGGCAGCACCAGTCTGACAACACCATTTGAGCCTCCTTGATGTAGTAGTATAGCAAACCAGCAGGAGAGGAGGTGACCGTGATCAGCCCAAAAGCTTTGAAACTTTCGTTATCAAAGACAGCGCAACAAGAACCTTCTCCTACGCCTGTGATGGATCCGGCCGCCTCAGACTGGCATAATCTTACTGCAGAAGTGCTGCGCAAGGTGGTCGACCTCCCTCAACCTCAGGAAACCGCAGCGTCCGCTTTTCCCCCTAAGAAGGTGTATTTGTCAAGCTTCCTGCGTGTTTGTCCCCGATGGTACTACGCTGCTCGTAAGAGTCTGATGCCTGCTTGGAGCGCTCTCTGATACGTGGTCTTCCTGGTGACACTCGAGTTTGCTGCAGGCCTGGATATGCGGCACGTTATTCTCCATCACAGACTGGGCAATGATGCCTTCCTTGAGATGCTGTTGAGAACGTGCCCTGCTGCACAAAGTTTGGAGTTGCCGTTCAGGAGCACGCTTACCGAGGCAACCATCTCCACTTTAAAAGGACTGCCCCGCATTCGTTTCCTAGACGTCAGTCGCAATCCTGTTCCACTGAGCATCACGCTTCTCTCTCTCTCTCACAGAGTTGACTCAGCTTGAGGGTGTCACCACGTTGCTGGCTTGGTTTCCCGCCTTGTCGGACAAGCATCCGATATGGGAGCTGTGCACAATCTGTGAGAGCCTGACAACGCTGAAGCACATCAGTGTTGAGGATGTGCCTCATCCCCACACAACGCCGGCTGACTGGCAGGAGAAAATGAATTGCTTGACACAACTCAAGTTGCTTGAGTCTCTGGCAAGCAGAAGGGTACCATCGCCAGCATGCCTTGCAGCCTTGACAATGCTGACCAGACTTGAGCTCTTTTGCTTTCGTGATCTGCGTCAAGAGTCTCTAAGTTCTGCAATGGATGTTATGCCATCTCTGGCTCAGTTGAAGGCTCTGCGGCTGGGACCCTGTCCATCAGTGGAGCATCTTGAATTGTTGTCTGGCATGCCATATTTGATGTCTTTAGACATTACCGGGTCCAAAAATTCTATGCATGGTGCTACAGGCAGTCTGCATGCAGTGCACAAGTTGTGTCACATGGCCATAGTGAAGGACCTAGATTGCTGTCTTTGGCTTAATTGGCCAGACTGTCTCAGGTGTGTTCATGTTTGGTTGCAAGGCCAGGCTGAGAACAAAGTTGACCTATGTATTTCAGGAACAAAGTACAAACTAACGCTGATAACATTGTAGATGTAATTCTGTGTGCCTTGGATATCTGCCTTTCCAAACAATCCTGTATGTTTATAAACTGCAATGTGTCAAAAAGAAAGTCCTCAACCCAGCATGCTCAATATAATATTGCTGGATATGTTCAATTTATCAGAGAGCAACTGTTGCCAACGTGTGTCAGCAGATTGGTGCACATCGATGCACCAATATCTCCAATTACAGTTGCCAGCGCTTTGACCTTGTGAGGAGGGAGGCTGGCCCATCGATCAACGCTAGTGTCCTTGCCTAGATCACAGAGACATTGTGTCAGATGCAGCATGTAGTCAAGCAAAGGCTATCATTACAGTCATGCAAAGGGAATGAAGTTGCAATCTCAATATCACTTTGTCAAGCTGGCTGTCTGCTGTTGTGACAACACATCCCCTGGCAAAGGTGGACCAAGAAGGCAAATATCCGGATGCTGTAAGCTCTACTTGATGACAGTGCTCTTTCTGACAAACAGCAGCTGCTTCAGAAACTGCCTATGCATCAATTCAGCTTTTGCACTTGCTGTGGGACTGACGGCCAAAA
>JAABUK010011953.1_pt1 | contig 11167 bp, 20 predicted proteins | sample 5559141 | NCBI WGS metagenome assembly JAABUK01 (sample SAMN10711869, study PRJNA513367) | rock metagenome | isolation source: Antarctica rocks | place: Antarctica: Victoria Land, Pudding Butte nord | collected 2016-01-03
CGAGGTGAGGGGGTGGATGGGTGGCAAGGGTGGGTGAGGGTGGGGGCGAAGTTTTCCATGTCAGAGGTGGAGAGTCCGGGCTTTTCTTTCCGTAGGTAGCTTTCATGATCGTGCGTTGAGCCAAATGTTCTATTTCTCGAATGAAGAATTCGAGTTTCTTTCTTCTCAAAATTTCCCGTTCGCACTTGAAACTTCCAACCCCCGGACTCGAAAATTCGAGCTTTAATCCTCCCCGGAAGCTAACTGTCTCAATTTTCCCTCTTGTAGAATTCCCAGAAAAAGCCCTGGCCTCCTCGTCACGCGTATCCCAACCCTCCCACCCCCCACTCCCTACCCCTAATAACCCATATCCCCACCCCTCAACCCGCAACCCCGACCCTCCTCTTTCCCATAACCAACCCCGCAAATGCCAACAACCCTCACATCCCCAACCCTCAACCCAAACGTTCTATCTCCCGCCCCCCTCACCACACTCCTTGCTCTTATTAACCTTTTTCCTCAAAGTTCGAAACCGGATCAGCGGAGATTTCATCTTGGGGAGGAAACGGCGGAGGTGATGGAGGTGTGGTTGTTGTACTTGGTGGATGAATGGATGGATGGATGGATGGAGGGGTTGGAGGTCGTGTATGGATGGGGGTTCTCATGCTGGATGGAGGGTGGAGGTTACGGAATGGGTTTTCATGACAGTCAAAGTCCTTGATCACGCCTTTTTCCCTGCTTATTGTAAGTACCCCTTGATTGCTTAATCTTCACCCCGCAATCCATCGAATCCTGAAATGAAAACCTGTCCCTCGCACATTCGATTTAGTGACCTCGTCAACCGTATCTTTGCATCCGACATCCCTTTCATCAGATCCTCTCTCAAACCCAACTAGCAAGCCATTCAACTGGGAAATACCATCGCCCTACCCCTGGTTTCCCAGCATATCTCAGTCAACAACACCCACACCTCTTGCACACCCCTTTCCCAATCTCAAACAGGGTACAGAGTCTCTTTTCCCACCTTTTGATTATTCCTCGTCTGTCCCGCACATTTGCTTAAAGCTCGTTCATCTTTGCGTCGCTTTTCGTGGCTTGGCGGGCGTGCTGGGTTTAGATGATAGGGAGTTGGTGGTTTTGAGGGTTGGAGGTTTGAAGGGGCTTTTGTATTTCGCTGAAGGAAGGGGATTTACTGGGGAGATTAGAGAGGGACACGGTGGGCTAGCGAAGGAGGAGGTCGATGACGAGGGGGGGACGGGGCGGGGGGGGAAGAATGAGATAAAAGGAGGTTTGCATAAAAGAGTGGTCGTGCGGGGGGGGGGAAGGAAATTCCAGAAATGAAAATCATGCGAAGAGAAGTACGCGGTTAGAGGGGTGTGGAGCAGTGAGCTCTAGGAAGGAGATTAGTCGGTGCTGGGAGTGGAAGTGGATGATGAGGTGAAGAGTTGGTCGTTTTTTTTTGGGCATGGGGGGTTAAGGGCGTAGAGGCAGGATGATCGCAGTGGATTGATTTAGGAAAACGGGGAAAGGCTATGCGCATCGGGAAATGCGGGTTGGCCGGGAGATGAGCGGGGAAAAGGAAAGATAGATGTGAGTGCAGGGGGTTGGATATGCTTGGCAAGCTGGGTGTGGAGAGGAGGGTTGTGGTGTGTGGGTACATTTTGAATGTCGATTTGTGGCAAGTGTCTGAGGTAAGACTTGCTGCGGGTTGAGAGGAGGTTTGCCCGTAGCACTGAGGATGTGGTGGGCGAGCTTTGCATGTGGTCTATTGGAATATTGAGGAGTTGTATTGAAGCGGGCTGGATCCCTGGTGTATAAGGATCGGAGATGCTCGTTGTCTCGGAGGGAGAGTCGGTGTATGTTGTCGTTTATGCATATTTCGGCGTCCCCAATGCAACGCATTCGCATCGATATCGTGGCGACTCAAGAGATACCTCGAGCTCAATGCGCCCCACACAGCCCCTTCACCAAGCCCCCTCTGACCCCCACTAATCCATCAAAATACCCCAATAACACCTCCAACGGCACCATATCCAGCACCCCCAGTCCCGGATTCGAACTTCTCAGCACCACCCCTCCCCACAGCACCCTTACAACCCTCTCATCCCCCTTGCCTTTCCTGAAAACCTCAAACACAACCTCACTGCCCATACCCGGCCACACCATCTCGTCGACCTGTAAAATGGATAGCAGTCGTGATATGCTGCCGTCGTGCCCGACGTTGTGCCGGTACAGCACAGGGCTGGCGCCGGAGACCCGATCGCGGATATGCTGGGCAAGCTCGGCAATCCAGACGCCGAAGCTGGCGGCGGAGGCGGAAAGAGATTGCGGGGCGTCGCGGTAGATGTAGCTGTATTCGTATTCGCCGGTGCGGAAGACTTGGTTGGCCATTTCTTGCGTGATGCACAGGCTTGGGTTGCTGATGTTGCAAGGGAGAGTTTTGGCATGGCAGAGGCGGGCGGAGAGGTTGTCGAAGTAATGGTCTAGGGATTGATGCCAGCCAGAGTCGGAGGGGGAGACCCCGGAAATGGCGTCGAGGCGGCGGAAAAGGGGTGCGGAGGCGGTGATATGGGCGGTCCAATTCGGGTTGGTGCTGCCGGCGCCATAAGTGCCGTAAACGGAGGAAGCGGTGGGGCAGGCGTAGGTGGGCTCAAGACTGTCGATGGAGGCGGGTTGGATTTGTAGGGGGAAGGGGATGGACGGATGGTACATGGCGTAGACGAGCATGGAGGCGACCTGGCTTGTGATGACGTTGTTTGTGACGCGATAGGTAACTGAGGAGTCAATGGCACTGGGTAGAAAGTTGAGGAGGTCATGGTAAACTGCGTAAAGATCTTTGCCGTGTTGATGGCTGTCGTCCAGACCTCCGCGAGTGATTTGGGGGAATTGGCAGGTACCATTGAAGCCTTGAGGGGCAAATGGGTTGATTGGATTGTCATAAACGCTCCAGTAGGTGCTTGCTGATGAGTTGGCTGGTGGGTTGAGAGGCGCGCCATAGTAGAAGAGTCCTTCGTCGCTGCAGTACCAAGGGTAGGATTCTTTGGGGAAGGTGTTCGAGGCATACGGCGTTCGCTTGTGGTGTCTATGGATCTATGAGATGTGGTGAGTGATGAAGTGGTGTAATATATTGTAAAGATATGTATCGAAGGAGAATGAAACATATGAGAATGGTTAATTGGAAACGGCAGTTTGGAAGAATGACAATGAGGTATATTGCTTCGACCTCAAGTATCTTGGGCCAGATTTCTACAGACGATCTTAATTTCACCTCTCTACATTTAACTCTCTCAATACAATGGCTTTTTAGAGATATCGCAAACATCGTACAGCTGTTTAGACTAAAGCCTAAAACAAACCTTGAAAGAGCGAAATAATCAAGCAAACGATGAGAACCCGACTATGTATTTTGATGAGGAAAGAAAGCCCATCCGGTTAGCACCAAAGGCCTACTATGGAGTCAAGGAAATTCTCACTCACCACCTCGACGTACTCTAGCTTGTACTCCTTGGGAGCTCGTGGGTACGTCTTGGTATTGACGTGGGGCATATTGCACCTTTGTTAGTCAGTAAGACACTCGGAAACTAGACCTGTCCCATCTAAAGAGAATACCAGTTGTAACCTCCGTAGTATGTGTTGCTGGATGCCACTTGGGACCCGTTAAACGCAAACCCATAAACACCAGTCCCATTGATGATACTTTTGACATTGTTGATCTGAGATGCATCAGGGGCATACCAGCTCAGGCTGACATTCGTTGCAGTGCCATTTGTGCTTTGGGCTTCGCTAGTTGCGATGGCCAGCACGAACAGAGGGAGGATATAGACTCTGGAGAACATGACTACCTGAAAGGCGAAAAGTGCAGCAAAGACGGCGATGGAAAGAGAGATGGCAGATGCAACAAGAAAGGCATTGTTCATGTTCTGCAGCCGTTCTCTTACATTGAGTATTTGAGTGGCCGTCAGCAGACATGGTGTTGTGACAATTGATGAAGGAATTCAAGAGCGTGGGAGATCCAATGGAGTTGATTGGCTGACATCTGGACAGCGGAAAGATGCCGCCAGACGAATCGCACCCCGTTTTGCCGCGTCGATTCAGCAGGTCATAAGGCATAAGGTAGAATTCATCTGCTGAATGGAATTCCCAGATCAAGCTTGCAGTCAACTGCCCAATTCACGAAGAATTTCGACTTTGCTCATGGCCTTCTCTCCCGCGACTAGCCCACTTAGCGATAGGACCAACATTGCAGTCGGCGAGTATAAAGACTGCATGTCCAATTCCCACTCCGTCTTTGATACCTTAGCATTCATTCATGATAGGCATCTTTTCTCCACTGGGCCGAGACCCGAAAGATTTGTGAGTTGTGACAGGCGAGAGTGGGATGCCGAATGGTGGCGTGGCGTAGCTATTCTTAGCCAAGTGACCCCGCATCGTCACTTCCTTGGTACCTTATGAGTACGTACCTTCCCCACAAAATACTGCATCATCCTCGAAAGAGATTTCTTTGTACACCGGTACTTTGCCCCTCGTACTACGGAATACGGCATGCTCCATCCAAAGTGAAGTTTTCGCAGGCTCCACCCACCACTCACGTGAGCACACGGATACGAGTCCGGGATACGGCTTGTTTATAATGGCAGCGTCCTCCACCCCAAAAACTTCACCCTCCCCTTCAAGTATTTCATCTCTTCCTACTGTCGTTATTCCTAGACAACACTGTCGCTACTACACAACATGCGCTGCTCCACTCTCCTGGCCCTCGTGGCATCTGTGTCAACAGCCTCTGCGCAGACCTATCGAGGCTTCAATTATGGCTCCACCTTCACGGATGGTTCGGCCAAGGTCCAATCCGACTACCAGAACGAGTTTTCCACAGCCCAGAACCTCGTTGGTACCTCTGGCTTCACCAGTGCTCGACTGTATACCATGATCCAACCGAATACCGCCAATTCACCCATCCAAGCCATCCCGGCAGCTATTGCTTCCAAAACATCCCTTCTCTTGGGTATGTGGGCATCAGCGGGAGAGGCAAATATCAACAATGAGATCCTGGCAATTCAGAATGCTATCAATACCTATGGATCTGCTTTTGTGGACCTCGTTGTGGGCATATCGGTCGGTAGCGAAGATCTCTACCGTATCTCCCCTACAGGTATCATCAACAAGTCTGGCATTGGTGCGGAGCCAACCGACATTGTCAACTACATCAACCAAGTTCGACAGGCAATCGCTGGGACAGCTGCGAGTAGCAAGCCAGTTGGCCATGTTGGTTTGTGTTCCCCTACCAAGAGGTATTAAAGGCTGTATGCTTACTATTCTTAGACACCTGGACCGCTTGGGTCAATGGGAGCAACAATGCTGTCATCAACGCTTGCGACTTTATAGGCATGGATGCTTACCCATATTTTCAAACAACCCTAGCCAATTCTATCGAGAACGGTAATTCCACCTTCTACGACGCCTATGATGCGACTCTTGCGGCTGTTGGCAGCAAACCTGTCTGGGTCACAGAGACTGGTTGGCCTGTCAGCGGTCCTACAGAGAACTTGGCCGTTCCTAGCACGCAGAATGCTCAAACATACTGGGACCAGGTTGGATGTTCGCTGTTTGGCAAGGTCAATACCTGGTGGTATACGGTGCAAGACGCTGCTCCTACCACTCCAAGCCCAAGCTTTGGAATTGTTGGCTCCAGCTTGACGACCACACCACTGTACAACCTGCAGTGCCCTGCAATTTCTTCGGCATCTTCAAGCTCTGCCATGACTGCTTCTTCCGCCGCGAGTGTGGAATCGGCATCGTCAAGCTCTGTTGCAAGCGGGACTGCGTCGGTCGTGGTTGGCGGTGGAGCAGGATCTACGCAGACGCCAGTTCCGGGACCATTGCCAGCGCCAAGTATCAGTTCTGTGTCTTCTGTTACCGGAGGACCCCCGTCCAGTAGTTCTCCAGCTTCCAAAATCGCACCAAGCTCTGCTGGCTCTGCCTCGGATACTGCTATTCCCTCATCGGGGACCGCTCCTGCATTTTCCGCAGCTACACCTGTGCAGGGCAGTTCTACTTTCGCTACAATCACAAAGACCTCGATTATGCCTTCCGCCTCCCCGACCTCATCTGGCTGCCCAGTGGACCTTTCTGGCCAATTCGAATACCCACATCTTATTGTCCCCATCGACAAAAGCCAACCCGACATAGCGAAAGGCACGAGCTACAATGGCACCTTCTCTTCGACAGTGTCGTCAATATACAACTTTGACATTCCAGCATCCGACGCGGGCAAGACTTGTTCCCTAGTCTTCCTTCTCCCGACCCAATCGCAGCTCATTACCTCAAGTTTCACCCTGACAGGTACTGGTGGTATGACTGTTTCCCGCCTGCAAAGCCCAGCAACGCAGCAAACAACCTACAACACCCGCCCAGCTGTCGCAAAGGACAGCCTGTTGCCACGTACCATCGACAGCGTTACCCCAGGCAACGAATACGTCATTGCTTCAGGCTCTTGCTTCGCTGGCCAGACGATTGCGTGGGAGGTTAGTGCGACTGGAAGCCTATCTCTCGATTATTTCCAGAACTATAGCCCAGCGCCGATTGGTCTGTACGTCACAGTGTGCTAGATTGTTTGGCTTCAAGCGTAATAAGACCTTTAATGCTTTCAAGTAATGCTTCGGTTGTACATATTTCGTAGAGCCTAAAGTACCTCACTTCGCCCCTTAATGTTTCATCAATGCGAATTTTAATTCATGAACATGTCTACATCATTTATTCTAGTCCACGTGTAAGTTCGTCCAGATTGGCATCTCTCCCCGCTGCGGTGCGCATGCGTTGTGTCCAATGGTCTTTGCTCGAAATGGAGTTGAAGGTCGCAGTCGTGGTTGCCTTGTCACAAAACTTTCCAGTAACGGACCGCGGTGAACATGATGGGGATATATGCAATTATACCACCCAGAGGCCTCTATGTGATTATTGCATCAATCAATCAGCTGCTCCGAGACACACGTAAGGAAACCACTCCACACACTCCTCCCGCTCTGACATCTACACCCCCGACTTCCCGCTCTACCGATACGCCTCCACCCCATAGTAGATACGTCTGAATAGCCCTAACCGCGCATCAAAATCTAAACCTCGCTACCGTTCCTTTTTTTCCCTAGATGGAGGATTGAGCGAACGGAAATGAGGGTATATAGCTTCACAGACGAGGAAGAGGGTTAGGAAGGGGAGGAGGGTGGAGTAGATGGATTGATGGCGTGGTTTGTTTAGTGCGTTTGTGTGTCGTCGTTACGGTGACAGAAGCCGTGATGGTCGTGGGAAATCGGGGATTCAGTTCTTCTGGGTATGCTCTATATATCTCGCGCTGGAGTTTACGAGTAGTGATTACAGTTACGTTAATACTAGTTAACCGGATTTTGATGGCAACCGGGTTTCGCATGGCAGTATTCTATACCTATTCGGATGGAGGTGGGGGTGTATCTGTAGAAGCAGAGGATGAGTGTGCAGTGACTTCCTCAAGATGAGAAAGGTATGTATATACGAAAGAAAAAAGAAAGTCTTGACGGTACGCTCATTGGCGAAGAACGGATTTTTCATCAGACGCTGATAGAGCGCTTGCTTCTCCTACCCTTCGCATCGTGGATTATGATGATTGCTGTAGTCTCTTAGAGAACCGAAGGGCTTCTGCGTACTGGTAGTGTTTGATATGGTGGTTCGTGATGGGATTTGGTACGAGTCTGTAGAGCGTCGTTGGAAAAGTGATTCGGACTTGGGGTTGTTGATGATGTGCTTGAGAGTAGATGGAGTTGTGTGGGACTTGTCTTGGATGAGAAGAGGGTTTAGGCGATGGTGGGAATTTCTTTTGGTTGAGGTCGGCTTGTCTTGAGGCGGTTGGTAAGGGAATGTTGATGGGACTGTGCAGAACCTGGTTTGAGAAGGATGATGATGTAGATGATAGAGGTGACATCTGTTGTTCGAGGTCAGCTTGTCTTGAGGCTACTGGTATGCGAAGTTGGATGAGATTGGGTAGAATGTGTCTTGAGAAGCATGAAGGTACAGATGATAGTGATGATCTCTTTGAACTCGACCGGCGGTAAGCGAAGCTAGTTCAGAATGATGTAGTACTTGTTCTGATGAAAGAAGATTCAGATGATCGGGATGATCATTTTTGATTAAGACCAGCTTGTCTTAAAGCTATAGGCAATTCAAGTGGTAGCAGGAAACAGGGAAGTATATAGGGCAGGTACCCACGTATCTCCACCCTCTATCCCTTTGCATTCGGCCCTCAAATGCTTCTAGCCCACCCACCCATTCCGTATATTCAGTGGTCTAGATAGAGGGGACTCTTGATGCTTTGGGTAGCTTCAGGAGCTTCTATTTGCCGAAGAAGTTGCTTGAAGGTGCTGAGTAGGATCAAACACGTAGGATCTATATACCAACGAGATAAAAAGACGCCGAAGCACGACAGCTGATACAGCTGACACAGAGGTTCAGATAATAGTAATCCTTTCCTCTGGCTTGTTGCCGAACAAATGGCCATCAAGGCAACCGGTTCCCACCCTATCATAGACGTTCGCTTTAGTCGCAGCTTTGAGTAATAATATCTGGGCAAGAGACTTTGCGTTCGAATCATTTAAACCATTAAAAACTTCTAAATCGTACAGTACTTCAGTCAAGTCGGCTTCGTCAAACCTCGCAGTGCCGCATTCCCGTCCTTCGTCAAATAGCAATCCATGCATAGATGGTGCGTTTGAGATAAAGTAGTCCATACCTTCTCCAAGTATTTCGTATCCTATCTGTACAATCCGCCCCGAGAGAGTAATGTGCCCAGAAGACACCATACCATACGAACTTTGTCCAGAAATTTCCACTGATGCCTCCAGGATATCGATACAATTGTGGCGGGTCGTTCCCATTAGGGGCCCATAACCGAACGTGATGCTTCCATCCAGTGCTGCCCACGACCATGACGGGGCACGCCACGACGGCGAACGTGTCAGTCGCGAAGCATCCTCACGACTGGCACACCAAAGCAGACCGTTTACCAGATCTTTACGCCATAGCCCGGCGAGATACTAGTCGTTGGTACAGTCCGCAACCAAACTGGCGACACCCGAAAGAGCCGGAAGCTTATCAGTAGCCTTGATCATGTTCCGAGAAGAATAGTCGTAAACCACCTCGTACTATCTCTTGTACACCGAGTCCTTCTCACCTTCGATCAAAGACAAAGAGGATGGATTACCAAAGCTCAGGGTTGACTTGGTCTGAACTGAACTACGTCCGATCGTTCCATCCTCGCTCTCACATGCCTCGTGGCATTCCCAATGCATCTGATCTTTGGCACAGTGCAGTGTACGTCGTGACAATAAACTTTCTTGTTGAACCCAAGCTCTTTTAGTAAGCGGACCATCGTTTACTGCCTTGTAGAATGATTTTAGTGAATTCCTGATATAGATATGGCCAGCCACAGACGCGTTCTTCGGATCAACAGGGATCCTCATGGCTTTCTCATTGGTTTGCAACGTCAAGCATCCGCCATCGCCGCCCAGCACAGATGTTGCAGCAATATTCAAGATTGAATTCATGTAAATATATCCCATCTTGGGTGATTCGCGGTCCCAGTCCTGGAAATCGTCTTGAACGATCCACAGACTATCTACCTACAGATATCGAACGTCGGTGTTCCTCGTAACATAAACAGCGTCCTGAAAAGTTTTCGACATTCTTCCACGAGGTAACTGTTTCTTGTGTTCTTCAAGACTTTTCTTGGTCGTTGTGGCAACGTTCGACTTGCCCCAGCAATGACTCAAGGCCACGTACGGACGGTCGGACCCCGAGTAATCACGCTGATAAGGCTCTAGTAATCCAATCAAATCTCCAACGTCTATGACTCGGATGGGCAAAAAGTCTTGATCTCTAACCGATCCTAGAATGTTCGAGAATTGCGATCAACACTGACTATGGTGGTCAAGACACGTACGGATTCAGTACTTTGCAACTTCAAAGTTTTTTGCTGAGCGAATTGGTCTCCTAATTACATTTTTGGCAATCTCGGCCGAAGTGTCTGAGTAGTATCAATGATAGTTGCTCAGAATCAGAGCGAGACAGAGACTGGTAATCTTCGCCTGTGTATCAATCGAGCGTAACCCAGTTTCCTCGACACCAAAAATCAAATTCATTGAGGCATTTCGAGTCCTTCGACCTTGCACCGCTCTCTAGGGTCGGTTTCCCTTGGAAATCATAACCATGGAGAGTTCGCTTGGTACTCGTATACCATATCTCGGGGTAGATTTCACCCTAGTCTTCATTTAGAGGCAATTGTCGAATTTGTTTCATGATTAGAATAGTTCGCATAATGAACAAGTCAGCACTGACTTTTCCAAGTCCTTGTACGACCGATGATGGGTCTTTATACTCGTTCCCAGCATAACGACATCTTTTTCGTCGTACAAAAGCTTCGAGGCGATGGCACTGCTATAATGACAGATCCCCATTGCTAGGATGTCAAAACTGCCAAACTGCTCTGATATGGAATTCCCAAGAACATATACCTTTTTGCTGCCTAGATTGCGATAGAGTAAACTTCAGTACGCAATACACAGCCTTCTGGTGGGCTGTGACGGGCCCAGCCCACAGCAAATGCATACGAAGGGTCACTCCGACCGCCACCTTACCTTGTTTCCGCCAACGTTCGCCTCAATTGGGTGTCCTCTACATCTCTGGTTTTCCTGTGTCTATCACAACCACGTTAGTAAAGTAAGTTAAACGGGAAAGTAAATAGGCTCGCGCGGCAGCCGGCAACGAACTACTTTAAGCGGTAGTCTAACCTCAATCTTATTAGAGCGTACGTTAGGTGTAAATGACGGCGCTTAAGATAGTTATTTGGCCACAATGACCCTCTTGCTCCCTCAATCCGCTCATTTCAGTATTTTTGATTATTTGTGGCTCGACATGCAGATAATTCTTGCCTGGTGCCGCCCAGAGATGTTCTCTCGACACGCACTTCGAATCAATGTTGGCACGGGCATGTAGATATATAAAATTCGTCAAAGTTCCGTATAGTATTAGCTATATGCTGTAATGGATCCTGTCACGGCTTTCAGTCTTGCAGCTGGGGTCCTGCAGGTGGTCGACTTCAGCTTTCAAGCACTTGCGAAGTGTCAAGAATTGTATAAGGATGGCTCTCTTGCCGAGCATAGAAGCACGG
>JAABUK010011954.1_pt1 | contig 11166 bp, 9 predicted proteins | sample 5559141 | NCBI WGS metagenome assembly JAABUK01 (sample SAMN10711869, study PRJNA513367) | rock metagenome | isolation source: Antarctica rocks | place: Antarctica: Victoria Land, Pudding Butte nord | collected 2016-01-03
TGCCGGCGCCCGCGGCGGCCGGCGTCGCTTCTGCTCGGTTCGGCATGACCACGAGACATTCTCCTGCAGACCCCAGAGCCTAAACTGCACCAGGGAGTTTGTCTCACCGTCATTGGCACAGAGGGCAACGGGTCGAGGACTGGAGCTACGACTTCAAAGCACCGCCGCCGGATGCGCTTCCAAAGCAGGTCTTCTCGACGGAGCACGCGCTGAAGCTGAACGGCGCCACGCTTGCGTTGAAGTACTACGGCCCTGCTCATACGGACAGCGACATCTCCGTCCGGTTCGTCGAGGCCGACATCCTGCACGCGGGAGACACGTTCTGGAACGGGATCTATCCGTTCATCGACTACTCCACGGGTGGCCACATCGACGGCACGATCTCCGCCGCCGAGGCCAACCTGGCCGCGACAACCGACCAGACCATCATCATCCCCGGCCATGGCGCCCCGGTGGGCACCCGCGCGCAGCTTCTGGATTTCCGGGACATGCTGGTGGATGTCCGCGCGAACGTCGCGGCGCTGAAGAAGCGCGGCATGTCGCTGGAAGCCATCGTCGTCGCCTGCCCCACAGCGGCACATGACGCGATATGGGGCCAGTTCGTGATCAGCCCGGCCCTGTTCACCCGCCTCGTTTACGAAGGGGTTTAGCAGCGGCGTCAGTGACGCCGCTGCTGCCCTGTGACGCGCGCCGACTGCTTCGTTCACTCACTACTGGAAAGGACTCGCCATGGATCGGCTTCACGGGAAGGTCGCCGTCGTGACAGGGGCGAACAGTGGGATCGGCCTCGCCGCCGCACGGCTATTTGCGTCGGAAGGCGCCCGGGTGTTCATGACCGGGCGCCGCGAGGCGGAGCTTGAGGACGCGGTCCGTCAGGCGGGCCGCGACGCGCATGGCGTGCCGGGCGACATCTCGAGCTTGGCGGACCTCGACCGGCTCTATGAGTTTGTGCGCCGGGAGGCCGGGTCCATCGACGTGCTGTTCGCGAACGCAGGCGGGGGGGAATTTATGACCCTGGCCGACATCACCGAGGAGCACTATGAGCGCGCCTTCGCGACCAACGTGAAAGGCATGCTGTTCACGGTGCAAAAGGCGCTGCCGCTGATGCGCGACGGCGGCTCGATAATCCTGACCGGCTCCACCGCGGCGAGCACGGGTACGCCCGCGTTCAGCGTTTACAGCGCGAGCAAGGCGGCCATTCGGAGCTTCGCGCGCTGCTGGATCCTGGACCTTGCCCCTCGGGGGATCCGCGTGAACGTGCTCGCGCCCGGCGCCACCTCGACACCGGGACTGCACGGCCTAGCCTCGTCCGAAGAACAGCTTCAGCAGATGCTTATGTTCACCAAGGCCGCAACCCCGTTGGGCCGCCTCGGTACGCCGGAGGAGGCGGCCCGCGCAGCCCTGTTCCTCGCATCCGACGAGAGCAGTTTCATGACCGGCAGCGAGCTGTTCGTTGACGGCGGCTCGGCGCAGATCTGAGCCGGCGACAATCGCACTCCCGGCCACAGGAGCCGACTATGACCACGGCCAGACCCCCCTTCCCGCCTTTCACGCTCGAGACCGCCACGCTCAAGGCCCGGCTTGCAGAGGACGCCTGGAACACCTGCGATCCGGCACGCGTGGCCCTCGCATACACCCCGGACAGCTACTGGAGAAACCGCAACGAGTTTATCCACGGCCGTCCGGCGATCATCGCGTTCCTCACGCGCAAGTGGCAACGCGAGCGCGACTATCGGCTCATCAAAGAGCTGTGGTCGTTTACCGGGAACCGGATTGCTGTCCGGTTCGCTTACGAGTGCCACGACGACTCCGGCCAGTGGTATCGCGCATACGGCAACGAAAATTGGGAGTTCGACGCAGAGGGCCTGATGCGGACCAGGCACGCCTCCATCAACGACCTGACCATCGCCGAGGTGGACCGTAAGATGCATTGGAACCTAGGCGGTCCGCGCCCGGCTAGTCACCCTGGCCTTTCGGATCTGCACTTGTGACGCACAGGCGTGCATGTCTGCAAGCCGCTCGTCGGCCCCGCACGGCGTCAGACCGATACGATCTATTCGAAGAGGCGCTGGTTCAGTGCTAGGGTCTAGGGACAAAGTTTCTTGGGCTGCCTAAGCCACTGACGACATTGCCTTCTATTCGCTGCAAACTCGCAAGAAAAGTAAGTTGTAGTCTGCGACGGCCGAGTGGATACCTTGGTTTGCAAGGGGTTCGCCACGGATAGCATTGCGAATCTCGTTACGGCCTCCAATTTTGTCCCTAGACCCTAGTGCCGGACCCTTGCCGCCGCACACCCCGCGTATCCGTCCGCCGACGAACCAGCCTTCAAGGGCAAGGGCCATCCTCCGATTTACCGAGAGCGCCTGGGTCACCCGGGTCGTCGTTCTCTAACCAGCTAGGAACCCATCATGGCCAAGGTTCTCGTCCTCTACTACTCCAGCTACGGCCACATCGAGACGATGGCTGGCGCCGTCGCCGAGGGTGCGCGCGAAGGCGGCGCGGAGGTGGACATCAAGCGGGTGCCGGAGGTGGTCCCGGAGGAGGTCGCCCGCGCCAGCCACTACAAGCTGGACCAAGCGGCCCCGGTCGCCACGGCGGCCGAACTTGCCGACTATGACACCATTTGACCGCCGTCACGGCCGACGCGCGCGGCAACCATGATCTCTACACGCGCATCCTCGGGATGCGGCTGGTCAAGAAGACCGTCAACCAGGATGACACGGGCGCCTACCATCTGTCCTACGCCGATGGCGCGGGCAGCCCCGGCACGGATGTCACCTTCTTCGACTGGCCGGCCGAGCGGGAGCGACGCGGCACGCAGTCCATCGTGCGCACCGCGCTGCGGGTGGCGGGCAAGGACGCGCTTGCCCACTGGGCCGCGCGCCTCGATGAAGCGGGCGTGACGCACGGCCCGGTGCGCGAGACCGATGGACGGCTGCAGCTCGACTTCGAGGACCCGGAAGGCCAGCGCCTGGCGCTGGTGGATTACGGGGGGCCGGTCCGGCCCAGCCCTGGGACCGCGGCCCGGTGTCGGTAGCGTTCCGGATCCGCGGCCTCGGCCCGATCACCATCAGCGTGCCCGACCTCGCGCCCTCCGACCGGTTCCTTACCGGCGTCATGGCGATGCGCCGGTTCCGGGACTACGCCGATCCGGACGCGCCGGCTGTTGACGTTCACGTTTACGAGATGGGCGAGTTGGCCACTTGTTCACGACACCTGGCATCCTGGCAGCCCCGCTCTACCGGTGTTGCGGGTGGCCCGCCGCAGCTACTGAACGGGCGCTGCGGCGGGCCAGGCGAATCCGCCAGCAGTATCAAAATTGCGGAAGAACCCGGACCAGCCGATCGCAATCATTGGAATACGCACCCGGGAAGGCGCGAGCTGGCAGCGGTTCGGCAACTTCTCGCAAATCCTGCAGCAGATCTCCGTTGACGACGCAGGCCACAATCTGGGCATGCGACACGGGCGCCAGCGTATACAGCGCGGACCCGGGCACGGACGCGCTGACCGCCAACCCGCAGGCCGAGCAGGCGGTGGACATCGCCGCCAGAAGCGACGGCACGCTGCGGCACTGCAAGAGCGGCGACGCGAACGCCTAACGCCCGTACTCAAGCAGTTGCATCCAGGGCTGGCCAACGACAGTCCGGCCCGCACCGGTCAGTCAGCCGCGGCGTGAACACTCTCACAGTTCCCCATGGTTTCCTGCTTGGTGCCTGGGAGTACTATGGATTTGCCCGCGCAGCGGCGCGCACTGCCCGATGCCGAGGCCGGGCGGAACCGGACCTGCGCCGGCGCCTTGCCTCCCACGGCGCAGCCCAGGCAACGTGCGGTGCGGTCAGCGGGCCGAAGCCACCGAAAGCCGTCCCGGCAGCCCGCAGCACGTTCCAGGAGCAAAGCCCGATGCCCGACCAAGGCCCGCCCCGCGACTCAGCGTCCCGTGCCCCCGGCCGCAAGCGCGCGCCGCGCCGCGGCGGCCCGGTTCCGCCGCCGAGCGGCGAGCCGGCGGGCGAGCCTGTAATGTCCCGGCCGCACCGCCAGCAGGCCTGCGCGGCGTGGGACGCGCAGCTTCGCAAGCCGCTGGAGCTGAAGGGGTCCGCCCAGGGCAAACCGGCGGGCGACCCGGAAGCCTGGTTCCTCGGCCCCAAGGCGGAGAACCTGGACCTGCTGCGCGAGCTGCTGGACCAGGCGCTCGCAGGCCACGCCGCCTTCCGGCGCGGCTTCCACCCGGAAGACCCCGCGCACATCACCGACGCGGTGAAGGCGTCGCCGGGATACCGGGCCGGCGCGGAGCGGCTGCGCCAGGAAACGGCCGGGCTGATCGAAAAGCTGCGCTTGTCCGCCCCATTCGCCAGCATGCGCTACCAGGGGCACATGCTGTGGGACCAGGCACTGCCGGCGCTGGTGGGGCTGTTCGCCGGGTTGCTCTACAACCAGAACAACGTGGCGGCCGAGGCGTCCCCGGTCACGACGCGGCTGGAGGTCGAGGTCGGCAACGACCTGTGCCGGATGCTCGGCTACCCCGTGCCGGACGACGCCGGCGTCCCTGCAGGCGCCGTCGCGCCCTGGGGCCACATTACCAGCTGCGGCACCGTGGCCAACATCGAGGCGCTGTGGGCCGCCCGCAACCTTGCCTTCGCCGGGGTCGCCCTGCGCGCCGCCATTCGCGAGGTGCCGTTTCTTGCGCCGGCGCGCGGGCTGGAGGTGCCGACGTGGGACGGCGGCACGGCGCGGCTGTGCGATCTGGACACCTGGACGCTGCTGAACCTGGACCTGGACGTGGCCGCCGGCCTACCCGCCGCGCTGGCCCGGCTCGGCATCTCGCCGGACGCTGCGAAAGAGGCGCTGGGCGCCTATGCCGTCGAGAACGTCGGCCTGGTCGGGTTCTACCGCAGTTTCATGCCCGACGTGCCAGAGCCGCCGGTGTTCCTGGCGCCGGCAACGGGCCACTACTCCTGGCCCAAGGCAGCGACCGTGCTGGGCCTGGGGCAGAACGCCCTGCTGGTGCAGCGCGTGGACCGCGATGCCCGGCTGGACCTGGACGACGTGGAAACGACGCTGGCCCGGATGCTGCGCGGGCGCGTGCCGGTGCTGGCCGTGGTGGCCGTCATCGGCAGCACGGAAGAAAGCGCGGTGGACCCGCTGGCCGGGCTGCTGAAGCTGCGGGACCGGTTCCGGGCGCGCGGCCTGAACTTCGCCGTCCACGCCGACGCCGCCTGGGGCGGATACTTCCGCACCATGCTGCGCGAGGGCGACGCCGCCGAGGCGGACGCGAGCGTGCCGGTGACGGCAATGAGCCCCTACGTGGAGGCGCAGTACCGCGCCCTGGGCCGCGCGGACTCCATCACGGTTGACCCGCACAAAGGGGGCTACGTGCCCTACCCCGCGGGCGCGCTGTGCTACCGCAACGCGGCAATGCGCGACGCCGTGTCGCTGCGGGCGCCGGTGGTGTTCCACAGCCAAACCGAGCCGACGGTGGGCGTCTACGGCATCGAAGGGTCCAAGCCCGGCAGCGCCGCAGCGGCGGTGTGGCTGGCGCACCGGGTGATCCGCCCGGACCGCAGCGGCTACGGCCGCATCCTGGGCGAGTGCATGTGGACCAGCAAGCGCCTGTTCTGCCGCCTGGCGGCGCTGCAGGACCCTCGCTTCACGGTCACGATGTTCAACATGACCCCGGCCGAGCGCGCCGGCGCCCGGCCCGGCGAGGTGGCGGCGGAGCGTGCGCGCATCCGAGCCTTCGTGGACCTGGACAACGCGGCGCTGACCGCTCTGCTCGAATCCGACGCGGACGCGGCGGCGCTGTTCAAGGAGCTGGGGTCGGACCAGGTCATCCTGGCCTTCGCGCTGAACGCACAAGACGCGGACGGCGCGCCCAACCGGGACCTTGCGCGCGCCAACGCGCTTAACGACGCTGTATTCGAGCGGTGCAGCCTGACCGTGCCGCGGGCGGACATGTCGGACCTCGACCTGGTGCTGACCAGCTCCCGTTTCGAGCCGGCGGTCTACGGCCAGCACTTCGTGGACGCCTTCTGCCACCGCATGGGGGTTGAGCCGCAACCGGGGCGGGGGGTAAGCTTCCTGATCTCGACCATCATGGACCCGTGGACGACGGAAACCAGCGCGGGCGACTTCCTGGCGGTGATCGAGCAGGCGCTCCGCGCCGCCACCCACCGGGCGCTGGACCACCTCTGACGGCTACGGATCCGGCTGGATCAGGGTGGGGATCAGCGGGTCGTCCAGCTCGGGCCGGCCGGATAGGTGCTGATAGGTGCCGTAGATCAGCATTCCCGACGCCATGTCCTTCCACACCGTGCTGACGGAACGGTAGATGTTGCCGCCCGAGCCTTCCCGGTAATGGGAAATCTTCATGGCCCGGTAGGTGGCGCCGAGCAGGTTGACGTCCTCGATCCCTTCGTTGCGCATCAGGTCGTGCCACTGCGCGCCGGGCCCCGCCCGCACGTCTAGACCCGAAACATCGCCGGTGCGGCCCGTGATGACCCGCTTGAGCGCTAAGTAAGCCTCGGCGGCGCCGGGCCAGTCGGTTGCCCAGATGCCGTACCAGACCTCCATCGCCTGGCCGCCCACGCGCATCCGGCACAGGTCGGGGTTGGACGGGCTGGCGCCGAGGTACTCGAAGGCCGGGCCGCCCTTGGTGTCCACCCGGCCACCGGCCGGGCAGGACCGGGGCAGGGTGCCGTCGGCGGGCCTTACGTTCAGCCCCATGATCAGCGACGGGTAGTTCGGCAGTGCCGCCTGCCACCCGGCAGCGCCGCCGGCGGGCTGCGCCCACCCCGGCCTGGCCAGCAACGCAGCGACGGCCGCCACGCCCAGCAACCCCGCCGCTGCCCTCATGGTGCCGCTCCTGTCCAGCCTTCTGCACGACTGCGTAGGTCCATTCACGGGCCGTGCCGCAGCCTGTGCTGCCCCACGTGTCCTACAGCGTGAGTCTTCATAGGATACTGCTGGCGGAATCGCCAGGGTGTAGCTGGCACGGCCATGCGGCACCCAGGCCGCTGCGGCGGGACAGGGCGGGACGAGGGCAAGGCAGAAGGTGGGGCAGGATGGCTCCGGAAGGTGGGCTGGGGTTGGGACGGTGCTGCCCGTGCCGCCGGTTGAAGGCACGCGCAGGGCTTCAGTCAGCCAGGTTTCAATAGGCCAAGCGGCCGCGCAGGTCTCCGAAGGGCACCATGACGTGCGCCCGGTAGGCAGGCCTGTCTCGGAGCCGGGCATACCACGCCTCGACGTGCGGCAGCACGGGCCGCTCAACCTCCAGGTTGAAGTAGCGATACAGGCAGGTCCCGGCCGGGACGTCGGCCAGCGTCAGGCTGTCGCCAGCCAGGTAGGGCTGCCTGGCAATCTGCGCATCCAGCAGCCGGAAGTGCCGCGCGCATTGCGCGAGCAGGCGGTTGATAGCCGGCCAGTCCCGCTGTGCGTCCGGGGTCCGGTAGAAGCCCCAGAACAGGCCCATGAAGTCGCGCTGCAGCGTCGCCAGCGTCCAGTCCATCCAACCGTCAGCCCGCGCCCGCTCCGCTGGCTTCTCCGCCCAGAACCGTCCTGCGCCGTACCGGGCGGCGAGGTAGCGAAGGATGGAGTGAGACTCCCAGACCACGGCGCCCGCGTCGTCGATGACCGGAACGGCGCCATGCGGGTTCATCTGCAGGAACGCCGGGTCGTCGAGGCCGCCGAACGCGCCGCCGGCGTCGATGTGCCGGTGCTCCAGCTCAAGCTCTCCGACCAGCCACATGACCTTCTGGACGTTGAACGAGTTGCGCCGGCCCCAGACGCGCAACGGCGCATTATCTGGACGGGGTTCATGGCTCCGCGGCGTGATCCCAGACATTCTCCGCTCTCCAGTATCGGCCACGTCGGCGTGGCTGACCTTCTACACGACTGCTGGCGGCCCGGGCCATGCTCCGGAGCGCGGGCGCCAAGCCAATGCCGCTCTTTTGCCCGTGCACGCACCATCGAGACCTGCCGGCGCTGGGTGGCGCCGGTCTGCGTTCTCAGCGGTTCGCCGCCTTGTTCGGGCCGACGTTCTCGTGCCACTCGACCGGAAGGCCGTCCCAGGTGGCCAGCTGCTTGCCAGCCCACTTCCTGCGGACATGGACCACGAAGCCCGCGGCGGTGGCCTAGACGTATCCCGACTTCCCATCCGTCGACCTGAGATGCTGGGCCAATGCCTCGCCCTGGTCCCTCATGTAGCTGTCGCCCATCGTAGGCCCTCCTCCTGACGCCGACTGGGCCGGGAGCGGTCCAATCCGAACCCTCCCCTGCCCTGTTGCCGTTTCAGCCGGTAGCCGGTCCTGAAGATCCACCAGATGCCAGCCAGGCAAGCCGCCATGAACACGAACGTCATGCCGAGGCTTATGCCCGGGCTGCATGGCCCCTCCCCTCCATGCCATCGTGGGCGGCTCTCGCGTGTTCGTGGCGCTCCGCAAAGCCGGGCGGGCCTCCCAGGGAACGGCACCCGTCTACCATGCCGTCACGCCCCACTGCCGCCCGGCCCTGTGTGCGGGCGATCCCGGAGCGGGATCAGAATGGGCTGAGCCACCGGGTGCGGAAGTCACCTGCCCAGCTTGCTTCAGGCGATTGGAGCGTCTGCGCTAGCTTTGTGTCCACGACCGCATGGCAGCCCTAGACCGGGGCTCACCGCCATGCCGGGTCGAGCAAGGGCCAGAACCCGCTCTTGCGCGGGTGTTCCCGCCGGAGCCGGGCCATGAACGCATCGTGCGTTTCCAGCCCGGCCTCGTCCGGCAGGAAGGGTGCCAGGCCCTCGCAGGACCTGACGTCGCGGGCGGCATACTGGTACTGGCGGGAGGACGCGCGTCGCAGCACGTCCTCGGCCAGTGCCCGGTGCAGCAGCGTCGCCGCGGCTGGATGTCGCTCTGCCAGCGCCTCCGCGGCAGGGCGGAGCCGGCCGTAGTCCCTGCCGTCAAGCTCGCCGCAGTGGTCCCGCACCAGGCGGTTCGCCGCTTCCAGGTTCCGCCAGCCGACCAGGAAGCCGAGCGCCAGGGTGCGGTCCGGATGCGCAAGGGCATGCGTGATCGCCCGGCCCTCCGCCTCGACGTCGTCGAAGTCGGGCAGCCCGCGCAGGTAGGCCCGGAGATGGGCGGCGCTCAGCCACCGCTCGAACTGCGTCCAGCGCAGCGCCTGGGCGTCCTGCTTGCGCCCGAGCGCGTCCAGCGCGGCGATGCGGAGGTCTGCCAGCACGAACCCCTCGCCCTCGTGCCGGCCCGGCGCACGGTCCAGCCAGGCCAGCGCCTCCGGCGCACGCCCGTGGGCGATCAGGCGCGCGGCGATGTCGCCGGCCAGGCTCTCCGCCCGCCCGCCCGCCTCCGCAGCCGCGATAAAGGCGTCCACATCCCCTTCCAGGTCCGCCAGCTCACCAAGCCGGAAGGACAGCACGCCCCGCCCGCGCCAGCCGCTGTAGTCGTCCCGGCCGCGTGAGGGAGGCAGGGCGGCAAGCCGCTCCTGCAACCGCCGGCGCAGGTCGGCCCGGCCGTCAGGGCCGAGTGCCGGGCTGGCCGCCTCCAGCAGCCGGTCGGTCACGCCGTAGCCGTCGGCGTCCAGCAACGCCAGCACCTCGCCCGCCAGCGCGACCGGGTCGCGCGCCGGCAGCAGCGCCCAGAGCCGGCCCAGTTCAGCCCCTGCCTGGCGGAACGCCTCCCCCAGGATGCCGCTGCCGTCGTCGCTGCGCTCGAACACGCCCTTGCCCAGGCTGAGCAGCAGACGCATCTGCGCCACGGCCGCCTCGGGGTTCGCTGCCGCGAGCGGGCCGGCGATGGTTTCGCGCAGGCTGTCCAGCTCGCGGGCAAGGGGCCGCACCTTGTCCCAATCGAGGACCCCCCGCGAGCGCCCGATGGTGCGCAGGCGCTTCTCCACCTCCGCCGCAAGCCGGCCGCCGCCATCCGTGCCGGCCAGGACGAGGCGGAGCGACCGGGCCAGCGCGGGGTCGCCCTGGGCGGCGTCCATCAGCAACTCGGCCAGCCTGCGCGCGCCCAAGCCTTCCAGCGTGTCCGCGCTGAGCGCCCGCGAGCGGGAGGTGGCCTTCTTTGCCGGTTTCGCCGGTGTAGGGGCGAGGATGGATGGCTCAGGCGTGTCATCGCCCGGCATCGGGGTCAGGCGGGTGCGGGACACGCGGGCGCGCAGCATGTCAGGCCCTTCTCATCTTCGGCATGGTTGATCCATTTGCACCCTCGCCGGGCTGCCTGGCCCTGCTGCGCGCCGGCGCCGGCGCAAGCCACTCCCGCAGCTTGGACCATCGCCTGCGTCCGCCGGCGTTCCTGACCGCCATGGCCAGCGCCTTGCGCTGTCCGACCAGCACCACCAGCCGCTTGCCGCGGGTCACGCCGGTGTAGAGCAGGTTGCGCGCCAGCATGGCATAGTGCTGGGTCATGAGCGGGATCACCACGACCGGATACTCGGACCCCTGCGCCTTGTGGATCGTGGTCGCATAGGCCAGCACCAGCTCGTCCAGCTCGTCGAAGCCGTACTCCACCTCGCGTCCCTCGAAGCTGACCGTGAGCGCGCCCTCCTCCATGTCCAGGCCGGCGACGATGCCGAGGTCGCCGTTGAACACGTCGCGCTCATAGTCGTTGGTCACCTGCATGACCTTGTCGCCCGGACCATAGGTCCAGCCGAACCGCTCTACCCGCAGTTCGCCAGGCGGGTTCAGCACCCGCTGTAGCTCGATGTTGAGCGAACGTGCCCCAAGGCTGCCCCGGTTCATCGGGCACAGCACCTGCACGTCGCGCACCGGGTCCAGCCCGAACCGCGCCGGCACCCGGTCGCGCACCACGGCCAGCAGCTTGCGAACAGCGTCCTCCGGCTCGGCGGCCTCGACGAAGTAGAAGTCCGACCCGTCCGGTGCGGTCAGCTCCGGCATCCCTCCCTGGTTGATGCGGTGCGCGTTGGTGATGATCCGGCTCTGCGCCGCCTGGCGGAACACCTCGGTGAGGCGCACCACCGGCACGGCGCCAGAGCCGATCACGTCGGCCAGCACCTGGCCCGGTCCCACGCTGGGCAACTGGTCCACGTCGCCCACCAGCAGCAGCGCCGCGGCGTCCGGCAGCGCCATGAGCAGCGCGCGCATGAGCGGCACGTCCACCATGCTGGCCTCGTCCACCACCAGAAGGCCGCAGTCGAGCGGGTGCGCCTCGCCGCGCTTGA
>JAABUK010011956.1_pt1 | contig 11166 bp, 4 predicted proteins | sample 5559141 | NCBI WGS metagenome assembly JAABUK01 (sample SAMN10711869, study PRJNA513367) | rock metagenome | isolation source: Antarctica rocks | place: Antarctica: Victoria Land, Pudding Butte nord | collected 2016-01-03
TAGCTCGGTGTAACAGTGAATGAACGAATTATGGGCGACGTGGCCCGCGTACTCCGCGTACCGGTCGCTACCGATCCCGAAAACCGGCCTGCCGACGAACAGGGTCATCCCTTCGAACCAGAGTTGCACCCGCGTCTGGCCCGTGCCGTTCCCCGCGCTCAGGCTCGTCTGCCGGCCGGCGAACAGCAGGAAGACCACGGGCAGGACCACCACACCCAGCGGCAACGCCTTCCGCCCGAGACGGGCCGCCAGTAGCACGACCAGCGCCGCGAGCATCCCCAGGAAGCCGCCCCGCGAGTGCGTCAGCATCAGCGCGTGGCCGAACAGTGCCAGCGGCGCGGCCCAGTACCAGCGGCGGCGTTCGAGGACCTGGTAAAGGCAAATGATCATCGCCATGACCAGCATCAAACACATGTCGTTCGGGTCCTGAAACAGCCCCGTCGAGCCCAGGCGGCGGACCATGCTCTCCTCGCTCCCCGAGTCATCCATCCCCGACCGCAAGAACTCGATCGCCGGCACCCGGACCCAACCGTGGTAATGCCCGACGGCCAGCGACGTGATCGTCAGCGCGAAGACCGCCAGCGCCGCGAGGAACCGCTCCAGCCGGGCCGGCGTGTCCACCACGGCCACCAGCAGGAAGTAATAGAGCAGGAGTTTGAGGAACTCGACGCCGTACCCGAACGCCGGCCCCGGCTCGCCGTTGGCCAGGTGCGACAGGACGATCGCCCCGAGCATCCCCGCCGCGCAGGCGTTGACCGGCCGCCCGGCGAGCGCCCCCGGCGTCATCTCGGCCGCCACCAGCGGGTACGAGACCGCAAGGCAAGTGAGGATGCACGCCTCGTACACCGGGAGCCCGAAGAGAGCGGGGTGAAACTCCGCAGGGCGGATAAACAGCATCGCGTTGACCAGCAGGAAGAGGGCGAACCTCAGCATGAGACCGCCCCCCCCCCGGCCGCCGCCCCGCCCGCGTTCACGACTCGCCGCGCCAGGCGGGCAGCGCCTGGCCGACCATCTCCCGTCCCGCCGACGCCTCCGAGGCGCGGGGCCTCGCGTCCCGGACGCCCCCCTGCCCCGCGCAGAGCCCGAGCAGCCGGGCCGTCGTCCCGCGCGGCACGCCCAGCAGGTAAAGCCCCGTCCCGAAGATGATCCGGACGTCGTACCAGAGCGTCGCCTGGCCGACGTAATGGAGGTCGAAGACCAGCTTCCGGCGCACGCTGTCGAGGTCGGTGTCGGGCGGGAGGTTCACCTGCGCCAGGCCGGTCACGCCGGGCAGCACGTCGAGCCGGTCGGCGTACCGGGGAACCGCCTTTTCCAGTTGCGTGACGAACTCCGGCCGCTCGGGGCGGGGGCCGACCAGGCTCATCTCCCCGCGCAACACGTTCCAGAGCTGCGGCAGCTCGTCCAGGTGCGTACGCCGGAGCAGGTGCCCGACCGGGAAGACCCTCGGGTCGTTCTCCGTACACCACCGCGGCCCGGTGTGGCGCTCGCAGTCGTGGTGCATCGTCCGCACCTTGTAGATCGTGAAGGGCCGCCGCCCCCGTCCCATCCTCGTCTGCGAGTAGATCACCGGGCCCCGCGACGAGAACCGGACGAGCGCGACCGCGGCCAGGAGCAAGGGCGCCGTCAGCGCCGACAGTGCGAGCGCCGCGGCGACGTCGAAGACCCTCTTCAGAGACGCCTGTGGTGAGTGAGTGAACAACGCGTTGACCTCGCCGGTGTGCCCTGGACGACGGGACGACAGACCCGCTCTCCCCTCCGGATGAGCATACGTTGCCCCCTCGGCCCGGGAGAAGCGGAACCGGGGGACTGTTGCGAAATCGAATCAAGGACGCGAGATATGTTGCGTCCCCGCCACGCCCCCGGCCGGCGCGGGCGTCAACGCCCCGGCCAGTGCCAGCGCGGGGTCGCCGGCGGGGCCGTCGCCGGGTTCGTGGATCAGGTACAGTTTGTAAAGGACGCCCGCGGCGGCGAACCGCAGCCGCGGGTGATCGGGCGCCGACCACCCGCCCGGCCCGCCCCCCCAGGCCCACAGGACCCGGAGGACGCGCGGGCCGCCCGGCCCGTCGCCCCGGAACCGGGCCGACCAGAATTCGGCCCCCCCGCCCGGCAACCGGACCCGGACCGGAGCCGAGGTCGCGGCGAACCCGATGCCCCGGTAACACGCCTCGGGGCCGTGCGCCGCGACCGGGCCGGGCGGCCCGCAGAGCAGGACCGCCGTCACGTCCTCGCCCGTCCGGTCGTTGTGGTAACGTCGCGCCGCGAGGCCGGCGACCCCGGCCCGGTCGAGTCCGCGGCGGTCCACGTCGGCGACCCGCCCCGTCCACTCCCCGGCCGACTCCGGCAGCCAGCCGGGCAAGGCTTCGGACGCCCGCGCCAGCGCCCGGGCCGCGCCCGCGTCGTCCGCCGCGTACCTCCGCGCCAGCCCGGAGCCGATCAGGACCGCGAGGGCCGCCGCCACCGCCACCCCCCTGCCCTTCGGCTCGGCCCGTCGCGCGGTCACGACCCCGCCGCCTCGCTGTAGTGGTACGCCTCGCCGTAGCGTTCGGCGGGCAGGCCGGTGACGACCACGCCCAGGACCCGCACGCCCAGCGACGCCAGCCGCTCGTAACCCGCGTACACCGCCGGCAGGCGGCTCACGTCGCGGTAGACCGACAGGACCACCGCGTCGGCGTGCTGGCCGATCAGCAGCGAGTCGGCCACCGGCAAGACCGGCGCGGTGTCGATCACGACGTACTCATAAATCAGTTTGAGGCGGTCGATCAAGGCGGGCAGGTTTTCCCGCGTCAGTGCCCGCAATGCCGCCGCGTCCCGCACGCCGGCGGGGATGACGTCCAGGTCGGCCATCAGGGGCCGCGCCGTGTCCCCGACCTCGTTCTCGCCGCGGAGCAGCTCGCACACGCCCGGCGACCGCGCCACGTCGAAGAGCCGGTGCAGGGACGGGCTCCGGAGGTCGAAATCGACCAGCACCGTCCGACGCCCCGCGCGTGCCAGGCTGATCGCCAGGTGGCTCGCCAGCGACGACTTGCCCTCGCCTTTCATCGCGCTGGTAATCATCACGGCCCGCGCGTCGTCGGCCCGGCAGTCGCTCATCAAGACCGTGCGCGCGGCGTCCACGGACTCCACGAGCAGGTTCTGCCACCGGACCGCCTCGGGGCTCGCCCCCTCGCCCTCGACGCCGGGCGGCCTCCCCCGACGCCCCGGAGCCGGCAGCGCGGGCAGGGTCCCGACGAGCCGCAGGTTGAGCCCGTCCACGACCTCCTCCGGCGTGTCCACCAGGCGGAGCCGGTACTCGCGCCACGAGACCCCCAGGATCGAGAGCCCGAACGCGCCGATTGCCACCATGCCGATCGCCGCGAACCGCTTCCGGGCGCTGTCGGCGCGGGGGTTGTCTGCCGGCTCCACGACCCGGCCGCGCTGCGGGGCCTTGAGTTCGACGTTGAGAGATTCCATCTGCCGGCCGAGGTGCCGCGCCACCTCCTCGCCCTGCGTGATCTCGTCCTTCATCCACTGGAGGTCGATCGTCTGCCGGTTGAACGACTGCGCCTCGACTTCGAGCCGGGCGATCCCCTGCTTGAGGACTTTCTCGTACTCGGTGAGGATCTTGACCTGAGTGCCCAGCTCGGCGAGCCGCTCGGCCCGGCGGTCGCCCGGCCCGTCGCGGAGCTGTTCCTCGATCTTCGGCCTCAGCTCGGCCCGCTGCGCGTCGAGCGCCTGATTGAGGTTGTCGAGCCGGGCGCGGGCGTCGCGGACCGACGGGTCGCTCTCGTTGCGGACGAGCCGTCGGACCCGCGCCAGCTTGATCGCCAGGTCGTCGGCCTGCTGCTTGAGGCGGTCGTAAGACGGCACCTTGGAGAGCGCCTCCTCGACCAGGGCGCCGCTCACCGGCCGGGGCGCCGGCGTGCCGGGCGTCTCCTTGAGGACGGCCAGCTCGACCAGCGATCGCTTCAGCTCGCCCTGGACCCGGAGCAGTTCCGATTGCTCCTGCGAGAGTTGCTGGACGGCGAGCTGCTGCTTCATCGCCAGCGTTTGCTTGTCGTCCGATCCGACGGACTCGGCGAGCTTCCGCAGCCGGGTCCGCTGCCCGGTCAGCTTGTCGTTGTACTCGTCGAGCAGCCCTTTCAGCTTGGCCGATGACGCGGCGCGCTCGTTGTGGTCCTTCGTCAGGATCTCGTCGAGGTAAGACTCACAGACCGCGTTGACGATCGCGGCCAGGTCGCCCGGCCGGTCCCCCGCGAGGCTCACACGCATCAGCTCCGAACCGGCCTGGAACTCGGCCTCGACGTGGTCCTCCAGATACCCGGTCGGGTCCGCCTGCGCGCGGATCGTCTCCAGCTCCGCGACTGCGGGCCGGGCCAACGTGGCGCTCAGAACCAGCCGGCTCTTGACCAGCGCGAGCTGGGTCGCCTGGAAGATCTTGTAATCGACCCGGTCGCGGCTGGTCTCGGACAGGAGCACCGGGGATTGCGTCTTGACCTCGATCAGCGACGAGGCCGTGAACCTCGACTTCGGGACGAGCTTCCAGGCCGCCCCCCCGGCCACGGCGGCGGCCGACGCGCCCAGACCCACCGCCAGCACCCAGTGCTTCGCCAGGGCCCTGAGCAGGGCCGCCGGGTCGGGCGCCGGGGTCAGGGCCGGCGGCAGCTTCCGCGCCCGTGCGGCGGGTTGAACGGCACCGGCCTGTGCGGCGACCTCGGGCAAACCGTCCGGGAAGAAGGGGTCATTCATGTCCAGCTCCCGAGGGATCGTCCGTCCGCCGCCGCGCCCGGCCCGCGGTCAAAGATCAGGCCGAGGAGTCGGACCTCGGCCGCGAGCAGGACCACGGCCATCGGCATCATCAGCCAGCCCGCCAGGTCGTGATAGAGGGCCTCGGCCGTCCCCGCGCCGGCCGTCCCGTACAGGACGCCCGTCGCGGTGATCCGCGCCACGTTGGCCGTCAGGGCGATCGGTCCGGCGCTCAAAACGATCAACGCCGTCTCCGCCCGGGGCCGCCGCGCGAGCATCGCCAGGCCGGTCGCCATGGCGGTGAACGTCACCAGCATGCCCAGGCCGTTGCACGCCTCGACCACCCCGATCCTCGCCTCATTCACGGTGATCACGTCCCCCTCGGCGAACGCCGGTAATCCCAGAGTCTGAAGCGCCACGGTGCTACACCAGGTCGCCACGCCCCGCAACGGTTCCCCGAGCGCGGCCTCGACCCGGTACGGCAGCGGCACCATGAACACCAGGAAGGCCAGGGCCGGCCAGGCCCACCGCAACCCCGGCCCGCCCCCGAACAGCAAGACCGCGCCCGCAAGCGCCGGGACCACCGCCGCCGCCTCCGCCCAGGGAACGAAGAACCGCACCCCGGCCAGGTGCGCCGCCGCCGAGACCGCGATCAAGGCCACCCCACACCACGCCGCGCGAACCTTGCCGGCGGCCGCCGGGCGGCTCTCGCGGCGGCCCCACAGGTAGACGGCGGCGAAGCCCGGGACCAGGAAGCCGTGCGAATACCTCGGGTCGGACGACCAGCGCCCCGCCAGGGCGGTCAGAGTCGGCAGAAAGGCCCAGAAGACCGCCGCGGCCACGGCCAGCCCTTCGACCGCCGTCCGTACCGTCCGGCCCGCCCCAGGTTCGCCCACGCCCCGCCCCCGATCCGACCGTCTCTCGCCAGGAAGCCGCGCGGGAACGCCCGGCGCGGCGGCCGACGTCGGCCGTTATCAACAACCTAGGCCATACCTGGCGTCCGTCCATTTTCTCGGGGCATCTTCCCTCAAACAGGCCGCCAAGCTTGTCGCCAAAAAAAAAGGGCCGCGCGACAATGTCGCGCGGCCCTCAGGCGTCCCGGTCGGTCAATCAAGGGGTGCGGGAATCAGACGCCTTTTCTGGTGGCGACGAGGGCCTTGAGCATGCCGCCCGTCCGCGGCGCGACGGCCGAGGGCGGGGTGAGTGACCTGGGCGCGGTCTGCGTCTGAAAGGTCCGGGCCGTCGCCGCCAGGTTCACCGCGGCGGCACGCCTCACCACACGCGGCGCGGGGGTCGCGGCCCGAACGACCGGGACCGGGACCGCCCGGTAAACGTAGGGCGCGGCCAGCGGGACGAAGCTCGCGTTGCCGAACGACTGGGACGGGTTCACGACGCGGGGCGAGACGTCCCGCGGACCGGTCACGAGGAACTGACCGGTCGAGGGGCGGTAGACCGCGGGCTCCGTCCGGCCGATCCCGTCGTAATCGCCCGGCGCGGGGATGTCGCCCCGCTGGAAGGCGACGACCTGGGTCCCGCCGCCCGGGGTGCGGATCAGGAACTCACCGACGCTCGGCCGCCAGACCGCCTCGGTGGTCGTCGGGCTCGCCGTGGTGGAGAAGTAGTTGCCCGGGACCGGGATGTCGCCCGCCCCGCCGAAAGCGATCTGGTGCGTCCCAGAGGGGCCGTTGATGTACCACGTGTCGGTGCCGGGGCGGAAGAGGGCCAGCTCGTCCTTGCCCGTGTTGTCGTAGTTCCCCGGGACCGGGACGTCGCCGGCCTGGAACCGGGTGATCGGCCCCAGGGCCGAACCCTGCCCCTGGACGAACCAACGGCCGGTCGTCGTCTCGTAGACGGCGGCCCGGTCGATGCCGTTGCCGTTGTAATCGCCCGGGACGGGGATGTAGCCGCCGCCGGCCGACGCCCCGAACCCGTGCAGGTACAACTGCGGTGCGTAGCCCGTACGGGCCTGGGCGATCGTCCAGTCGCCGCGGCTCGGCGTGAAGATGGCGATCTGGTCGGTACCCGTCCCGAGGAAGTCGGCCACGATGGGGACGTCGCCCTGACCCGTGCTGAACGGCAAGCCGTTCAACGCCTTGTCGTTCAGGACGTACAAGGTCAGGGCCTTCGACGGCCCCCGGAGGAAGAGGGCCGGCTGGGTCACACCGGCGCCCGTGTAGTCACCCTTCACCGTGCCGATGTGGACGAACAGCGGTTGCGTGGGTGCCCCGATCCCGCCGACCAGGTTGACCGCGCGGACGGTGTAGGAATAGGTGCCGTTGAACAGCGACGCGGGGTCGCCGACCGCGTAGTTCCCGTTGCCGTCGGCCTGGGCGGAGTTGACGACCTTGCCGCTGGCGTCGATCAGGTTGACGACCGCCCCCGGGGTGGTCTGACCGCCGAAGATCGGGTGCCGGGCGGTCGTGAAGTCGCCCCCGGGCGTGGTCGCATTGAACAGGGCCAGCGTGGGCGGACCCGCCGGCAGGTTGCGGTACGCCAGCGGCGCGGTGACGGGGATGTCACCCGCCGCGCCGATCTTGACGATCCCCGACGGCCCGTTGACCGCGAAGGCCGCGATCGAGGGACGGTAGACGGCTTCCTCAGTCCGGCCCAGGCCGTCGTAATCACCTGGCGCGGGGATGTCGCCGGGGTTGAACTTGTCGGGGGCGGCGTGGCCCTGGATATACCAGTTGCCGGTGGAGGGGTTGAAGACTGCCGCCTCGGTGATATGCCGGGTCAGGGTGTCGTCGTAGTTGCCCGGGACCGGCACGTCGCTCGCGTTCTGGGTGGGGTCGAGGCTGGCGGTCACCCGGACGTTGTCGTAGCCGCCCGAGGTGCCGGGAACCTGGATGAAGAACTGGCCGGTCGAGGGGCGGAAGACCGACAGCTCGGAGACCCCCGTCCCGTCGTAGTCGCCCGGGACGGGCACGTCGCCCGCCTTCGGGCTGAAGAGCTTGCTGTTGATCTTGACCTGGACGACGCCCCGGGTCGCCTCGTTAAGGGTCCAGACGCCGTTCGCCGGGTCGTAGAGCCCGACTTCCGAGAGCCCGCTCCCCTCGAAGTCTCCCACCACCGGCAGCGAGCCCGGCGTGTTCTGCGCGGCCAGCGAGAGCGTCTCGCCGCCCGACCGCGAGCGGGCGATGAAGAAGGCCCCCGCGCCGGGCCTGTACAGCGCCTTGTCGGTGATCCCGTCGCCGTCGAAGTCGCCCGAAAGCGGGATGTCCTGCGAGGACGACCCGCCGGCGAAGATCTGGCTGGAGCCGCCGATCACGAAGGAAACGGTCCCGTTCGCGTTGCGGCGGAAGAGCGCCGGGGTGGTCTTGCCGGCCCCGGTGTAGTCGGCCGGCGGGGTGAACACCGTCAACGTCAGCGGGCTGCTGAAGGTCCGATCCAGGTTGTTCGCGGCGTCGCTGGCCTGCACCCGCAGTGTGATCGTGCCGTTGTTGAGTGCGGACGGCAAGCGGATCTCGTACCGGCCTGTGGAGTCGGCACGGGTGGAGTTCAAGGGTACGAGGCTGTTCGACTGGTACAGCCTCACGTTCCCGAAGGGGACCGTGTTGCCGACGAAGACGGGCAGCCGGTTCGTGGTCGTGATGTTGCGGCTGGGGACGGGCGCCTTGTTCGCGTCTTCGATGTAGAACGTCGGGGCGCCCGTCGGGGCCACCGTCTCTACCGTGAAGGTGTAGTTCGGGCTCTTGCTGTGCAGGCTGTTGTTCGTCGGGTTGTACGCGACCGCCTGGAGGACGTACACGGCGTCGGGAAGAATGTTCGGGAACTGAACCGTGTAGTTGCCGTTGGCGTCGCTGACGGTTTGCGGCAGCAGGGTGCCGTCGGGCGCCCCGTTCCGGGAAACGATGAAGACCTGGACCGGGACGCCGGGGTCGGTCGTCCCGCCCACGAAGGGCCGGTTATTGGAAGTGGCGTTGAACCCGACCGACGTGTCTTGCCCGGCCGAGAGGCCCAGGGTCGGGGCGGCCGGCGCGGTGTTGGCCGTGAGCCGGGCCTGGAGGGTGAACGTCAGCGTGGCGATGTTGCCCTTTGTCCCCGACTGGTCGGTCGCCTGGATGCCGATCGTCTTCAGGCCGTTGGACTTGAACCCGTCCGCATTGACCTGCACCTGGAAGCGGCCCGACGTGTCCGTCCGGCTGCCGGCGGTGTCGGTCGGGTTGTTGCCGATCGGGCCCTTGGCCGGGTCATAACCGCCGATCACCACCGGGTTCGAGGGGTCGGTGAGGTCAAGGATCGAGATCCGGACGGTGTTCCCCAGCCCGGACAGCTCACTGACCCCGTTGATGACCGGTTGCGAGGTCTTGACGAGCGGGTTGCCCCTCGCGTCCTTGCCGGAAACGCTGCCGCCGGGCCCGGGCAGCCTGGTGTCCAGGGCGACCGTCCCGGGCAGGACCAGGGGGGCGAGCCGGATCGAGAACTGGCCCCGCCCGTAGGTGCTCGCCAGGAGCACGTTGGGGTCGCCGGGGGCCGCCTCGGGCAAGCCACTGGTCTGGTTGATCTTGCCCAGCGAGGTGGACAGGTCGGTGACGTGGACGACCGGCAGGTAGCCGCCGTCGAAGGGGGCTTTGTCCACCGCGATGCTGGGGAACTGCGACCAGGTGGCCCCGTTGTCGAGCGACCGGAAGACGCCGCCGTTGCCGCCCACGTAGAGGACCGGGTGGGTCGTCGGGCCGGCGGCCACGATCCCCGTCGTGGGGGCGTTGGGGATCACGTAACGCCAGTCGGCCTGGATCGTGGTGAGGTACGAGAGCAGCGGCTGGGCGGCGTTGATCGGGGCGCCGGCGGTCGAGAAGTTGCTCACCCCGAACGGGTTGGACGTGATCTTGAACAGGTTGGCGGTGATGTTCGTCCAGAACGCACCCGCGGCGGTCGTGTTGGGGTTGTAGTAGACCCCTTGCTGAGTCACCGCGTAGGCGTCCTTGGTGCCCCGGTTCGGGTCGGCGATGATCTTCACGACCGGCGAGCCGTCGAGCCCGGTGGAGACGAACGTCCAGTTCGTCCCGTTGTTGACGAAGATGTTCCCCTTGACCGTCCCGGCGTACAGCAGGTTGTTGAGGTTCCCGGTTCCGGTCGTGGACGGAGCCCCGAAGGCCAGGGCCGGGGCGTACGACCCGTCGAGCACACCGGGCTCGCCGATCGAGGTCCAGAACTTGCCCTGGTTCGTCGTGGAGAAGATCCGACCGACGTTGGAGCTGATGATCGCCTGGTTGCTGTCGATCGGGTTGATTGCGAAGTTGCCGAAGTTGATGGCCTGCGAGCCGGGAGTGGAGGCCCCGGTGACGAGGTTGGATCCGCCGCCGTAGGTCGGGCTCTGGCCCGGCCACTGCGGGTCATTGGGCACCTGCACCAGCCCGGTCGTGCGGCTGACCCAGTTCTGGCCGCCGTCGGTGCTGACCTGGAGGAAGTCGGACCCGTTGCCGCCGTAGGCCGGGTCAAGGTAGCGGTAGGCGACGTTATTACCCTGCTGGTCCACCGCGATCCCGACGCCGAACTGGTCGGCCGAGGACGCGGAGAAGATCCCGGCGGGGCCGCCGTCGGTGGACCCCTGGCTCGCGGTGTTGCCGTCGGCCAGCACGTTCGGGTCGGACATGAACTGGCCGAGGTTGTAGCTGTTGCCGTAGAAGAGGCCGGGCGGTGTGGCGCCGTTGCCCAACCCCAGGCTCGGCTGCGCGGCCCCGTAGTTGACCTGCGCGAGCTGCAAGTTGCCGTTGCGTGAGTAAGCCGGGATGGCGGCCGTCCCGATCCCCGTGGTGAGGGTGCCGTTGGGCGTCAGCTCGCCGGAGAAGACGCCCTGGTCGTCGCCCACGAGGAGCCGGGTGTTGCCGGTCAGCGGGTCCACGAAGGTGACGATGGAGTGGATGTTCGTGGACGGCACGGACGAGTTCGCGGAATTCGACAGCAGTCCGTCGATCGGGGTCCACTTCACCCCGTACCCGTCGTTGGTGAACGCCGCGACGTTGTACGTCAGGATCGTCGAGTTGACCGCGAACGGGTTGTTCGGGTCGAGCGTCAGGTTAAGGTACGGGCTCTGGTTCTGCGCGAAGCTGTTCGTGGTCCCGTAGAAGAACGGCAGGCTGAAGTTCTTGTTATTGATCGAGACCGCGCCGGTGGAGTTGTACCGCGACAACCCGCCGTCGTTCTTGCTGTTGCTGGTCGGGACCAGGGCGTGCGAGTCCTCGACCGTGGTGGCGTCGATCCGGATGAACCCGGAATAGTTGCCGTTGGTGGTGCCGCCGAGGTACGTGACGTTCGGGTTGGTCGGGTCGATCACGAAGGCCGAGTCGTAGTCGCCGTGGGTGAAAATGGGGCTGTTGGTGACGTTGTACTGCGGCTGGCTGCTGTCGTTGGTCGGGATCGCCTGGTGCGGGAGGAAGCCGTTCGCGTTCAGGCCGGTGATCTGGAGCTTCGTCCAGGTCTGGCCGTTGTCCTTGGTCAGGT
>JAABUK010011957.1_pt1 | contig 11165 bp, 13 predicted proteins | sample 5559141 | NCBI WGS metagenome assembly JAABUK01 (sample SAMN10711869, study PRJNA513367) | rock metagenome | isolation source: Antarctica rocks | place: Antarctica: Victoria Land, Pudding Butte nord | collected 2016-01-03
GCATGTGTTGACAGGACAAGTGCATGACTGAACAGGCTAAGTGCATATTTTCACAGTCTAAGTGCATATTTGAACAGACGGAGTTAATGTTTTACACAAGCTGACTTGATGCTTGCACAGGATGACTGGTCATTATCACAGGCTGACTGGACTGCTTCACAGGCTGACTGGATTTTGTCACAGGCTGACAGCACGTTTGCACAGGCTAACTGGACATATGCAAATATCAAGCACTGACTGGGTTGTTTCGCAGGCTGACTGGATCTTGTCACAGGCTGACAGCATGTGTTCACAGGCTGACTGGACATATGCAAATAACAAGCACTGACTGGGTTGTTTCACAGGCTGACTGGATGTTTCACAGGCTGACTGGATGTGCTTACAGGCTGACTGAATGTGCCACAGGCTGACTGGATGTGCTCACAGGCCAACTGGACTGCTTCACAGGCTGACTGGATCTTGTCACAGGCTGACAGCATGTTTGCACAGGCTGACTGGACATATGCAAATATCAAGCGCTGACTGGGTTGTTTCACAGGCTGACTGGATCTTGTCACAGGCTGACAGCATGTGTTCACAGGCTGACTGGACATATGCAAATAACAAGCACTGACTGGGTTGTTTCACAGGCTGACTGGATGTGCTTACAGGCTGACTGGATGTGCCACAGGCTGACTGGATGTGCTCACAGGCCAACTGGACTGCTTCACAGGCTGACTGGATCTTGTCACAGGCTGACAGCATGCTTGCACAGGCTGACTGGACATATGCAAATATCAAGCGCTGACTGGGTTGTTTCGCAGGCTGACTGGATGTGCTCACAGCCTGACCATATGTGTTCACAGGCTCTGATGGCATACCTAGCGGCAAACAGATCTAGCAGCGCAGCATCGCCTCAGGCACCAGGCAAGCCACAAGCCCAGCAGGCACAGCAGGCACAAGCACAGCAGGCAGGACTGCATCAGTTCCAACCAGACATGCTGCTGCGTGTCAAGCAGCTCTACTCTGCTTTCCAGAGCATTGTCAGAGTGATCCAGCAGGCATGATTGAATCAATCAAGCAACCAATCAATCAACCAATCAATCAGTCAGTCGGTCAATCAATTAATCAATCAGTCAATCAGTCAATCAATCAATCAATCAATCAATCAATCAATCAATCAATCAATCAATCAATCAATCAATCAATCAGTCAGTCAATCAGTCAGTCAGTCAGTCAGTCAGTCAGTCAGTCAGTCAGTCAGTCAGTCAACAGATTCATGCTTCCTGACTTCAAACCCCATCAGAGAGAAAGTTAACAGGCATTTACTGGGAGGTCAACCCACAGTAAGCATGAGATCTCAGAAGTATGTGACAAAACAGCACCAAAGACACCTAGTATCAGAAAGCTTGCGTCTGTGTTCAGCCGGCATGCGACTGACGTACTGAGGGCAATCGTTTTGCACTTTGAATTGCGTCGTCAAGCAGTCATGCTGCACAAGTCTTGTTGATTTGTATAACCACACTAAGGTGACGCTGTATGCAAACAATGTGGGCTATGCAGTTTCTGTTTCCCGGCGGCTAGAGTCATACTGTCCCCATCAAATAGAGTGGTGCGCCTGCTTGAGCCATAATGCTACAAGCTGGCAGGGAAGGGCAAAAGTCAAACACTAAACATGGGTATATAGTATTCAAACATTGGTGATCACAGAAGTAAATGTTGTGCAAACAACACGACGAACAACACTGTCTGGTTGATAACAAGTAGATGTTTAGCAGGAGCTGGTTTGAATTCACGCCTTTCTCAATTTTGTTTTCCGGTGTCTCAGGCTGATGTGCCGTGCAGGCACATACTGGCAAAGCAGCTGGTCCTGGGGACTCTGCCCAATCCCCAGAAAAGCCCGCAAGGTCCCAGCAGGAGTCACAAGCATCCTTTGAGGTACGCACCTTGCTTGTTCACAAACAAGTAGAACTTGTTTCACGGCAAATATGTATGAGAGAGTATCTTTTTGCCTGGTCATACCTCACAGAGTTTTGTGTCTTGAGAGTCCTGCTTTAGGGGTTGTCCTAAACCCTACACATGGTTTGCAAATGCACCATTCCTGCAGATATACAGGATTGCTGCTTTACGCACTTTTGTGTGTACAAACCTAGAAAGACTGTGCAGGCCACAAAGATTGCATCATGATGATGACATTGAAGATGACGCTGCCAGGACATACAGGCTTGTGAGCTAGCTTTCTTTCTCATGCATAATTTGCCGCAACACATTGCTCTTGGGCAATACAGCAGGCCAAAAGGATGTCCACATGCCGCTAATCTCCCTCAACGTCTCAAGACAGATAGACATGTACACTATATGCAGACGATGTACATGCAACACATTGTATGTCACAACCGCAGAAGGACTGTATGCATGCCATTGAGGATTCACCCAGAAATGCTGTTGCATGCTGCAGCTTCTGCTGTGCCAACATGCCTGTACATGCAAAGAGGGGGCTTTGTACACATTTAGCATGTCTTTCAAGAGGCCATGCTGGTTCTGGAGTGAGAGCTTGTGGTATGACTGCAGGGGTTATATCACTTGCACTATGTGAAACCAGGAGGGAGGGTCCAGTGGCAACAACTGCAGACAGTCAAGGCCCAAACAGCTTTGCCAGGATTCCAGGTATATACAATACCGTGCATAGAACTCATGCAATAACAACTGTGGCATGTCCTTGCATCATCATGTTCCGAATGTTGATGTACTGAATAGGTGCAATGCCTTTTCTGTGCAGTCTCAGCTGCAAGGCAAAAGACTCAGGGGCCTGGAAATATTTCAGGTTGCACAGTAAGAGCATGCTTAACGAGCTTTTGTTGGGTGAAGCCCAGGAGCTTTGACCACCTGGTTGCCTCACATCTAGATTCGATGATGTCTCGATTACATGACTGACAAAACAATTGTATCAATGGACCTAACAGGGACGCTGAAAACAGACTCTTTGGGAGAGACAAGGCCTGCCCTACACATGCTAGCTCATCATGAGCCAGAAAGCCTAAGCATTGTTTGTGTTCTGATAAGTAACTACCAAAATGATGAGACATGTCCTAAGGAGAGACAAGTGTGGTCTGCATTTAAAAAAGATAGCTCACCACTACTGCTTTTCCGCAACCTTACCAATGCTGTGATCATCAGCATGCCCTGCAGCCTACCTCCAGCAAAAGCCCATAGTAATTAATACCTTTGATCAAGTGGCTTAGAAGTGCCTAAACAGGCACAGACACTGTTGACAGACCTTCAGCTTCATCTTGTCTTTTAGTCTTCTTCTTGTCACTGCAGGGCGGTGCACCTCAGCTCTCCACAGGCGAGCTAGATGCCATGGCCGAACAGCTGGGCCTGAATCAGAGTGTTGGGGCAGGGCCATTGCAGACTGCCCCATGGAACCAGCTACGTGCCCTTCCGTCCACAGTCACGACTCAGACTGCGCCACTGGCTCCCCTGAAAGTACAGGTTGACTCACTGGCAGGACAGATGTTTAATCAAAGGTACAGCAACATGCATCTCAGCCAGAGGCTGCTGTGCATATGCACAAGCCTTGGACCCTGTGGTATTGGCTGTTTTCTGATGTAAGTGTATGTATACCAGCCTGGTGAACGTTGATAACTGCTGTGACGCAGACTGTCTGCATCTTTGAGTAGGGCAGACGCCAACTAGAGCTAGCCCAATGCTGCCAATTGTACCAGTATTTGCTGCTTTGAGTTGTACCAGACTCTGAGCAACAGTGTCTGCAACCATGCAACCCAACAGGTGTAGAAACAAGCATTGTGGAAAAGAAGCGAGGTTGCTGTGGGCTGTATATGACTCTGAGCAATAGCCTTTGCATCCAAGGAAAGCAGCAGGTTTAGAAACGGGCATTGCAAAGAAGAAGCGAGGTTGGTGTGCAGGCCAGAAGCAAGGCAGAAGAGGCGGCGGCTGCATGCAGACAGAGGTGCAGCCATGGCACCTCTGCAAACCTGTTGCAGGTACTGTCTCGTTTGATGCTTTATTACTTTTCATATTCATAACAAATGTATCCCTTCAGCTGCGTATCCCTTGAACTTATTGTATCCAGTGTACCGTGCCTGTCTACAATTACTGCTGTTCTCCGTGGCTGTTATCTGTGGCTGCCGCCTTCTGCTGTTAGCACGCTTGATGCACAGGTCATTGCATTGGATTCATATTTTTGTCAACTGGGAAACAAAAGTTGCTGGTGTGCTTTGCTGCATCATGTCTGTAACTGATGAATAACTTCCATTTGTGTTGGGGTTGGACTGTGCACTCTGTCCTATCTTGTCCTGCATTTGTAAATGCAGGTTCTCCCAGCTTGAGAATTGACTATGTATAACACTGCAACTTCTTTCTGTATGTGCCCGTGAGGATGTGGTGTTTGTGTTGCCATCAGGTCTGGACAGGTGGATGCAGTCAGTGGCAGCGCCATATCCTGGCCTCAGGCTTGCACACAAATTTGTGCAAATGGCTGCTGTGCAACAGCAGGATCATGGTCACAGAAACAGATGTCAGACTCAAGCTTATACTCCCAGGTTTGTCATCAGCAACAGCATGGCCTGTTCCTGGCAATGCTGTCAGCCACAAAGCGAAATGAAGTATGAAGTTGGGAACTCAACCGGAGCTTAACCCTTTTAGAGCAAAAATATGTTGTTAGGAACCTCAAACGGTGGTCATATGACATGCATGCCATGCAGGAGATGTTGAACGCCAAGTGATGCCCAGTGACACTCATTGGACACTTTGTTTCTGGTGCAGGTCCTGAAAAGGAGATGGAGCAATGCATGTCCGCTGACATGCAGTGCCTGGATGTCTTGTCGACCAGAGACAATGCTCGTTGAGTGATACAGGCATGTTGAGGACCATGTGCAGGATATGGAGCTTCAGAATTTACAATGCTTAGACTAAGTTCGTACATGATCATGTGTGAGCACATGCATGCAGAAATTTTAATTATGGAGTACTTTCTAATGCTTGATTCGTTATACAACTTACCAGAAAAGATCAGGTCGAATCTTGCTACCAAACAGCTGATGTCAACATCAGCAAATCTTCATTTTAGCAAAGCTGAACTGACCCGGCTTGCTACCTCTGGCATCACTCGTACAAGCAACATTATGATTGCGTTAGGGTGTGTTCAACCTCTTGTACCATGGAAGAGACAAGATGACCTTGATGTCTGCCACATCTGCTTTGATGGTTTTCACGTCTGCTTTGATGTTTGCCACGTCTTCTTTGATGCCAGGTATCTCATCTATACAAGTCAAACGGAGTCTCTGCCTGCCATAGAACTTTGAATATGTGTTCTTAATTTTCAAAAATTTCATGAAAAAAGCAACAGCACCTGTCCCTAACACAACAAGGCCAGAGAAATCTATTTGATACAGCTTCAGAGACAACCATGGTATGATGATGTCATTGTATTTGCACCCTGCTACAATAACACAAATCAATGCTGAAAGGTTAGCCCAAAAGTCTGCCTTTCCCTGACCCTGGGCTACTGTGCTGTTGCTAATTTCTTGTGTGTCATGATTCTCATCGCCATCTCTGCTGACGGTCGACTTAGCTTGGACCAACGTAGTCTTCATCGCTCTCCCAGTAGTCTGGGTTCTCTTCGCAGTCTGCTCAATACACTTCCAGCTGCTCTTCGTATAATTTGCAGTCAGCCGTCTTCTTTGCAAAGTCCCTGTCGTCAGCAGGCTCTTTGGGTTGTGTCGTCCCACTTGCAGCATCTTTACGTGCCTCGCTCTGAGTTTTGCTCGACCAGTGCCATGCAGGTCGGAAAGCGAAGACCTTGTCAGTACATACCAATTGGCCGCCTTGCAGGGCCTGCACAGTATAGGATGCGCAACTTAGTTTGCGGCAGTGTCTGCCATTGTCATGCATGTTGCTGTTGCTGAGTGACAAACTGCACGTGAGTCTGTAATTAGTGATCAGTCATACGGTACGCATGCATGCATCAAAGCCAGTTCTTGCAGGATCATGGCGCCGAACTGGCAGCGCTGAATCCTGCTATACGATAGCCAGCGGGCGCTCACTTTGCATGCATCTGCGGGGCATTTGCATTGCGGAGTTGAGCACCATTCTCCGAGGTTATATCTTGACGCTCGAAGTTTTCTCCATTGCTTTACAGCGGAAGCTCACACCAGTCTTGCTGGCAGACATATGACGATCAGTTCGAGGCCAAGGCCTTTTCGTATTAGCATTACTGAAGACGACCAGAGGGACCTGCAGAATCGACTGCAGCGAGCGAGACTGCCCGATCAACAGGAGGGCGTGGCTTGGGAGCAAGGCACGTCTAAACCTTACTTGCAGGTGACGCAAACAAGTCCACTTGAAAAAGTGTTCGAGTTGGGCCGTTCCGTTGTGTCCTCAGAAAAAGACCTCAAGAAGGTTGTCAGCGTGCAGGATCTCCTCGCTTACTGGCGCGGCGGGTATAATTGGCCTAAGCAGCAAGCATGGCTCAACTCTCATTTTCGTCAATTCAAAGTTTGGGTCGGAGAGATTGATCTGCATTTCGTCCACCACCCTTGTGACGATCCAAACGCCATCCCCCTCCTCATGGTCCATGGTTGGCCAGGGAGCTTCATGGACTATCACAAGCTCATACCCAAGCTGCAGCAGAAAGGTAGACAACGCGTTTGGTCATGCACAGAATGTCGCATGCTGTGAAGACTTTGGATCCAAAACAACTTGCACACCATCTCTTTTTTTCTCCCTTGTAAAATGAAAAAGCACTCTGGCAACTATTTGTGCTGAAGATGTCCATGTGATTGTCCATGTGATTCTGTATGCATACAGATGCAGATGAGTTCAGCATGCAACATACGTCCTGATGACACTACTAATGACAGCCAGGATATGCATGATCATGAGGGGTGACTGTTACAAACGACTGTATCTTGTTCAGGCAATTTGAGTAGCAGCTACGACATTGTCATTCCTTCACTTCCTGGGTATGGCTTCTTGTCAGCGCCCATCAGGCCTGGTTTTGGCGCAGCTCAGATTGCCTCTACACTCAACAGTCTGATGCTTGCCCTGGGTTACGACCGCTACGTAGCACAAGGTGCGAGCACTCACGATTCACATAAAAATACATAACAATAACAGCGCTTTCCAGCTCATGATGAGCTAGGTACGTGCGGGACAAGTCTTGTCTTTCCAAGGCACAATTTACATGCTGTTGTGTTTCCTCAATAAATTGGCATGTGGCTGACTAGCCCTTGTACACTGGTGGGGTAGATGAAGTCTTTAAATCATACGTAAGCTAATCAAACTTGCAAAGATGTAGCGCTCTGCATTTATTGTCGACACATGTGTGACACCAGCTGGTAGGAGCTTTCATGTTTTTTATGCGCTTTGGGTCATGTCTTGAGCTGTCTTGAATGACATCACTGTCAGACACAGCAATTTTCCTGGGTATCCTGCGTGCACTGCATACAAATGCTCAAGCTGCAGATGACATGAGTGTTGTACACACATTATGATGCTCAGCATGCCCCACCATTTGTTGCATGTGGGAATTGAAATGCTTGGGTAAGCTTCCTGCTTAGCGCACTGCACTGCTCAGCCCTTGAGTGCAGGTCATACAGTGTCACGCTCAGAAAGCACCATCATTAGGGCAGTGCATCCCCACTGCAGGTGGGGATTGGGGGACTCTGATATGCTTCCTGTTGGGGACCCAGCACAGGGGTGGCGCATCGGCTGGCGCATCAACAGTCATTCCGTCGATGAACTCAGCAGAAGGCAGGCCTGCAGTCAATGCGATAGCTTAGGTGTAGTCGCTCGTCAAGCTCCAATGGGGTGCTTTACCTGGAGGAAGCATGAAGCTGTTCCAGACTCGCCGGGCGGTCAAGCGAATGTAAGTTCCGGTTCTGTGCATACAACGGCTATATACCGGGCTCGTCCCTCACTCTTGGCAATGCGAGCAGCGTCCTGAAAAGTTCGCTGCAGGACCAATCACTGTGTGATCACTTGTTTGCCCTTGCAGCGAATAGCAGAAAACAGGCGATGCAGGGACGTGCTGTTTCTCTTATTCTTCCTGGGGTTCTGGATTGGCATGGTGATCCTTGCCGGTTTTGCCTGGAGCAAAGGTAACGCTAAGCTGGCAGCCTGAAGTGTGTCTGTTGTGCTTTCGATTGCTGACTCAAATGCTGCTCTGCTGTCAGGCGATCCCAAGCTACTCACACACGGTGTGGATCAGTTTGGCTTTGTTTGCGGCAGCAAAAACACCTACCACAACGTCACCATTGACCTGACAGAGCAGAAGTACCTTTACTACTTGGACCCCTTTGCGCTACTGAACACCAGCAATCTGCCTTGGGCTGCATCCATCTGCGTCAGCGCCTGCCCTGGTGTGGCTGACTTGTGTGATGTCAGCTCTCTGCCATGCAGAAACAACAGTCAGTACAGGTGAGCATTCCTGAAGCAGTATAAGGTGACAAACGCCCTCGTCCTTTGCCTGGCTGTCTGCACTGATACTGATAACCAAGCTTCACATGTCCTTAGCTGCCTTTGCCTCATTCAACAGAGTGACGCAAATGTCTCCAAGGCTGTGCTTTTTGACAGGTGTCCATACTATGACTTGACAGCTGACATTGGATCCCCAACCTCAACGCTGTCTGCTGAGACTGCTGACTCAGATGACACCAGCTACTTTTCCAACCTGACCAGCACAACTGACACCTGTGCTCCATCGGTAAGTGTACTGCAGAGCAGACAAACCAGTCTGTCATCCCTCCTTGCGCACTGAAAAACGCTTCTCTCTCTCTCTTCTGTGCCGCACATCTGAGACAGCTGTTGCTAATATTCCTGCAGCTAGTCAGAGCACTGATCTGCAACATGCCTGGATGTCCTATACACCAAACACACATATGAAAGTCTCTGCTGTTTTGACAGCATACCATCCAATGATGCTCTTTGGATCATTGATGTGCATGCACAAACAATGACACAGCAATTACACAGCGACATCACCAGCGGTGTCACACATAAGCAAGTCTGTGCTGATGTTATTGTTACTAACCTTGGACTCACACTGTGACGTCACCGCAGCCGAGCCAAAATCAACTGCAAATGCTGTGCAGAGTGTGCCAGCGCGGTACAGCAAGTATTACAGTCAGTTTGTGACTGACAGCACAGCCAGCCAGAGATGTGGAGAGTACCACCAGCTGACCAGCCAGTTCCCTGGAGCAGGCCCTTGTTATGCTGTGTGGGCACAGACGTACCCATGGTTCTACAGGTGACAATCTCGTCTATCTTGTCAACTATGATGTGCACAGAAGTACCCATGGTTCTACAGGTGACGCTCTCATCCATCTTGTCAGCTCTGTTGTGCACATGTGAGCTGGCCCTTGTTATGCTGTGTGGGCACAGACATACCCATGGTTCTACAGGTGATGCTCTCATCCATCTTGTCAACTATGTTGTGCACATGTGAGCAGGACCATGTTATGCTGTGTGGGCACAGACATATCCATGGTTCTACAGGTGACGCTTTCATTCATCTTGTCAACTATGTTACGCACGTGTGAGCTGGCTGGAGCTCTCGCCATTGCTCAGCTCCCACCCAGCTGCAGCTTTGTCTCTGCTGCCGTCACTTCGTGCCTGCAAGCACTGGCTTGCATGCGCTTGACAGGTCAAGCACAGAGCATTGTCTTTTGGTGTGACACACGCCACCTACGCACTTCAAGATTCATATCACAATGCACATACAGTCAGTAGATAATGGCTATGATGTCACAGCTGACGTTACTTGATTAGCTACTTCCTCACAGCCTTTGCTGGTGCTTGCAAAGACAGCTAAGCCAAAGTTCTGTCTGCAGGTGTGTACCAACTCTGCCTACACAGCTTGCTGAGGATCTGTATAAGGAAGCAGGCTCCTATGTCAGCAAGGCTGAGACACAGCTGACCAGCTTGTCCAGCAGCCTAAACAACAATGAACAACGGCTGAGGCGCTATATCTCTGACATCAACAGAGGGAAGTGGATCATCATTGCATCAGGCAAGCCTAGCAATTTTCCCCAGTGGCTGCTGCAAGTGTGCTTTCCAGAACAAGCGTGTTCTGCTTCCCCCATTACCATGGAACAGATGTAGCGTCAGTCTCTTATCAGACATGCATGCACTTTGCAGCAGGGATTGCATGCATGCATGTGTGCATGAGGCACCCAAATGCGTGCGTCAACCTGTTGGTGCATGTCTGCATGCTGTGCTGTATCCTGTCAAAACCTGGGCAGCCCGTTATAGTTGAATTGACGCCAAAGGGTGTAGTGTTTTTGTTTCTTTTTCTTTGTTATCCCGTCAGCACGTTGCATTGATCAGTCTGACGCGACCCAGGTCTTGGCGGCGGTCTGGTACTGTCTCTGATCTGGATGCTGGTGCTGCGTCTGTTCTGTGGAGTCATGGTGTGGGTGACCATCTGGATGGCCAACCTCTGCTTCATAGCCTGCACCATCTTCTCGTATGCCAAGGCAGGAGATGTCTCAACCACCAGCAAGCTGGGCCATGTGAGTCATGCACTGCAGCTGCATTCTAGGCTGCAGGGCGCAAAGCCAAGCAACGTGTAAACAGTTCTGCTGTACGTTGAGCTGTCCTGCATTGCGGCTGCATTCTAGGGGGCGCAAGTCTAAGCAACATGCAAGAAACGTTGCTTCAAGTTGAGCTGCAATCTGTGTCGTTATCATTGTGATGTTCCACTTGGCAGCCACGAGTTTGAGACAACACATGCATGCTCTTCAGGGTAGGTCTTGCATCTCTTTCAGCTATGTTGCAGTAGGGATGTAACCTTCAGCTGCGACTGCAGAATTTTGCCTTTCTGAGTACTACTGCAAGCAATGACCTCAATCTTCAGCATGCCCACATGCAGTCAGTCAAAGCGCCACACAGGCGGCTGAGTATGTCCCAGTTTGCATGACATCAACGCACACTGGGTCTGTCAGAGCACCAACTTGTTTATGTCACCCCATGTTGCATGACATCAATGCGCACTGGGTCAGTCAGTGCACCAACTTGGTTATTTCAACTGTGTGGATGCTCCCCTGGTGTGATGCAGTACATTGCAGAAGAGCTGCCTGCTGGCTCGGCAGCTGACCCAACTGCTGGGGATCGCAAGGTGTGGGCGATCATAGCTTACGTCATGACTGCCCTCACTGTGCTGCTCT
>JAABUK010011958.1_pt1 | contig 11164 bp, 9 predicted proteins | sample 5559141 | NCBI WGS metagenome assembly JAABUK01 (sample SAMN10711869, study PRJNA513367) | rock metagenome | isolation source: Antarctica rocks | place: Antarctica: Victoria Land, Pudding Butte nord | collected 2016-01-03
GGCGCTCGGTGCAATCGCGATACCACTGACAGATCCACTGGTCCATTTGCTTTTCATTCAGATCGTGACTTGCTTGGAATTCACCACACGCTTTCTTGAGTCCGGCGTGAACCGCGGATGCGCTGCAAGCAGCAAGTTCAGCCGTTTCCTGGCGCGACCGCTGACGAAGTTCGCGTAAAAAAGTCTGCTCCCAGCTGTCCTGGCTTGCGGCCTGAATCTTCGAAATTGACCGCTTATGCTTTTCAACATCACCTTGATTCTTTCCTTTCGGAGTCTTGCCGCCAAACCAGTTCTGAAGCCAAGTTTGATACTGACTAGCGTGTTGACGTTCAACGTCTGCCTGTTCGCGGCAGAAAGTCTTCAGCTCTTCGCGTTGTGCCTTCTGTTTGCACACGTCTAGGAACTCAGCTTCCAGAACGCTGTGCGATGCTCTTGCAGTTAGAAATAGCGCCTCAGCTGACTTTACGGGGGCGGGAGCGGCTCGCGCTTCGTGAGCACAAAAAACAGAGGAAAACGCATACCCCTTATTACAGCCCATCTGTTTGCGCTTGCTATATCAACGCCGTTCATGGTCAAAGGTGAATACCAATCCGAAGATTTGAAGGGCTGACTTGGCACTAAGCCCACTATCTCTGGCGCCAGTTCATCACTCCTAAAAGCCAGCCATTGCGATCCTACAGGAACTCAGGGCGAACGGTTGCGCTCCACTGCTCGCTCAGGCCTAATGCACGAGTATCCGTTGCGGCCATCCCCGCTCGCTCAGTGCGCGATCCAACACCCCCGCGTCACCCGGCGGCCCTGGGAGACGGCCTTGGGATAAGCGAGACCCTCGACTGAATTTGACACGGAGCGAAAATCAATCCACACTCAGAGTCAGGTGTATCGCGCGAAATACATTCCGGTGCTGGTGGTCCTTGCGATTTTTCTGGCGAACCCGCTTGATTGCCTTAGTACATGGATGGCAAGCAGTGACTCGATGCCCTGCTGCGCTAAAAAGCCATGCGCGCCTTCCACTAAAGACGATTGCTGCAAGAGCATGGTCTCAGGGTTGGTGCAAAACACACCAACCAACGCCCACGCCTCGGCACCACCGTTACTAACCGTAACAGCGCTGTCTGTTGAATCCGCTACGGTAATACCGACTGAGTGTTTTCTGGCTTCATTTGACGCTCAGCAGCATTCTCCACCTGACACGTTGTACACTCTTCACGCTTCTCTTCTGATCTAGTTCTCCCCTCCTCGACGAACTCGGCTCGCGCGCCTTGCTATCGCTTTAGTGTCCTTGTGCTTTGCACATCGCTGCTCGCTAGCGCAAAACCCCGACGCGTTGCGTTCGTGCATTCCTTTTCCAATTGATTTGGATTTGTGTCAGTTCACTTGATATCTGGAGGTTTGTGCATGTCTATATTGGCTCGCCTGGGCCTACTATCGTTTTGGTTCTTCTGCGTGCCGGTCATTAGCCTCGCACAATCGGGTATTCTTCAGCCAACGCAGGGTATCTCTTCGCGAACGTCCCTCGCTGGAGAACAAGCGCCAAATGGTGCGAACGGTGCGCAGCAACTCGCACCTCTTGTGAATGAATTACTCGAGAACAATCCCGAAATCCGTGCCGCCCGGTATCGGTTTGAGGCGGCAAACGCGCGTCCTTCTCAACTGAGCACATTACCCGAGCCGCGAGTGTCCTATACGGATTTTGGGTTTGGGCACCCGTTCTCCTCGTTGAACGTCAGCAACTTCGCTTACCGTGCAATCGGCGTAGCGCAGGAGGTTCCATTCCCGGGCAAGCTGGGCTTGTCCGGAGAAGAAGCTCGTAAAGAGGCGCAAAGCGAAGGCCAAATGTACCGCGCAACATTGCTTGGGACGACGTCGCGGCTAAAGGTGGCCTACTACGATTGGTTCTCAGCGGCGAAGTCAATCGACGTGACCAAACGAAACCGGGATCTGCTCGATCGCTTCGAAAAGATCGCCCGGGCGCGGTATTCGGTAGGAAAGGGCATTCAAGCTGATGTCTTGCGGGCACAGGTTGAGGTTTCGCGCTTAGTCCAGCAGCTCGAGGTGCTCGAACAACGGCGCAACAGTGCCGAAGCGCAGATTAACTCGTTACTTAATCGCGCCCGCACCACACCGTTGGGTAATCCGCCCGATTTAAAAAGATCTCCTCTGCAAATAGATCTGGAGTCCCTGCTGAGCCTGGTACGGGAAACCGCGCCCCAACTGCGCTCGAAGGAGTTGTTGGTTGACAGCCGGGCAGTGGCTGTGAACCGGGCAAGACTGGAGTACCGCCCCGACTTCAACTTCAGCTTCCAGTGGCAACGAACGGGATCGCGGTTCCCCGATTACTATATGGCCGTAGCTGAAGTGAAGCTGCCCATTTACTACTCGCGAAAACAACGCTACGGCGTGGAAGAGGCTACAGCACGGCTCCAGGAAGCTCGTCAAAATGTGCAATCAACGCAGCAGGAACTGATGTTTACGGCTCAAGATCAGTATCTGATTGCCACGACGAGCGAAAGACTCCTCTCTCTTTACGAAGCCGGTATCATCCCCCAATCCGCCCTGGCGCTGGAGTCGACCACGGCGGCGTACGAAGTCGGTAACGTCGACTTTCTCTCCCTGATCAACAGCGTCTCTACACTCCTCGGCTTCGAGATGCAGTACTACGAGGAGCTTGCGAAGCACGAGCAGGCGCTCGCCCGTCTAGAGCCACTTATTAGCAGAACCCTTACACAGTAATCGGAGAAGACATTGTCGCAAGATACGGAACAAACCGACTTGATGAACCCGGAACAGAAACAGGTTGCGTCCGAACCATCGAATCCGAACGCTCCCCATCAACGCGGAACGAAGCGGTGGCTCGCAATAATCGGGCTGCTGGTCCTGGCAGCAGCCGGTATAGTCGCATACCGCTTTATTTCTCACCGAAGTCCAGGCACGCAAGCAGCGGGAACCCAGGGAGGGGGCAAGGGAAAAACCGAGGACATGCCGGGAATGCCGGGCATGAAGAAGGGGACCGAAACGGGGGGCAAAGGAAAAACGCAGGACATGCCGGGAATGCCCGGCATGAAGATGGACGCCGGGCAGTTTGGATCGGCAAATACCGACAACGCGATCTTTGTTCCGCCGGAAAAGCAGCAGTTGATCGGGATGCGATCCGTCGCTGCGGTCACCAAACCGCTTGTGAAGGAAATTCGAATGGTGGGCAAGGTGACCTACGACGAGACGAAGGTTACTCACATCCATACCAAAGTGTCCGGTTACATCGAACAGGTCTTTGCCGACTCCGTTGGCAAACCCGTGCGTGTAGGAGACCCGCTATTCACCATTTACAGTCCGGATCTAGTTGCGACGCAGCAAGAATACCTGCTTGCGCTGAAGTCTAAAAAGGTTCTTAGAGATAGCTCCTTTCCCTGGATCGCTGATGGATCGGACAACTTGCTCGAGGCAGCGCGCAGCCGACTGCGTTTGTGGGATGTCCCGGAATCCGAGATCCAAACCCTGGAAAAAGAAGGTGTTGTGAAGCGAGCCATCGAAATCTATTCTCCTGTAAGTGGCATCATCACTGAGCGCAAAGCCTACCATCACGGCACATTCGTGAACCCTGAGATGGACCTGTATACCATCGTAGATTTGAGTCAGGTGTGGGTCATCGGTGAGCTCTATGAATACGAGTTGCCGTATGTCAAAGTGGGGCAGCGGGCCGACGTAGATTTCCCCTATAGCTCGGCGAAGACCCTGCATGGCCGCGTAGATTACCTTTACCCATATCTTGATCCCAAGACGAGAACAGCACAGGTCCGCCTGAAATTCGCCAATGCAGGGCTTGCACTCAAGCCCGATATGTTCACCAACATCAAGCTGCACATCAATTTGGGAAATCAACTCGTGGTACCGCAGGATGCAGTTCTCAACACAGGGACCGAACAGTATGTCTTTATCGACAAAGGTCAGGGCTATGTCGAGCCTCGCTTAGTCCAACTTGGGCCCGCCGCCGGCGACGACTATGGCATAGAGAAAGGTCTAAAGGCCGGCGACAAAGTCGTGACGGCGGCGAACTTCCTCGTGGATGCGGAAAGCCGGCTTAAAGGCGCGTTCGCGAATATGGGCAAACCGTCGGCTCCTTCCGCACGCTCCGGACAAGCCGCATCAGGCCAAAATCTCACTATCGAAATCTTAGAGCCGAAGCAGGCCAAGGTAGGCGGTAATTCGGTGCGACTGACAGTTCGTGACGCTTCGGGCAAGCCGGTTGAAGGCGCGCAGGTCGAAATTGGTCTTTTCATGCCCCAGATGGGAAACATGGCACCGATGAGTTCAAAAGCGACCCTCCAAACTTCGGGCGGCTCTGAGTATACCGGTACGATCGATGTTCCGATGGCCTGGACGTGGCAGACCACCATTACGGTCAAGCGCGGGGATCAAGTCCTTGGCGCCAAGCAAATGAATATCACGGCCCGATAGAGTACGCGCACATGATTAATTGGATCATCGAATATTCGGCGGCACACCGGGCAATAGTCGTCATCCTGGTGGCCGCTTTCGTCTTGGGTGGCCTGTGGTCCATGCGGCAGTTGCCGCTCGATGCCATTCCTGACTTGTCTGACCCGCAAGTCATTATCTACACCGAGTGGCCCGGCCGCAGCGCCGATATCATGGAAGCCCAAGTCACCTATCCCATTGTGTCGGCGATGCTGGCGGCGCCTCATGTGGCCAGCGTACGGGGCACCTCGGATTATGGTTTTTCCTACGTCTACGTGATCTTCGAGGAAGGAACAGATATCTATTGGGGTCGTACGCGCGTGCTCGAGTATATGAGCAAGATCACGGGTAAGATGCCCCCCGGCGTTGCCCCTAAGCTTGGGCCGGATGCGACGGGCGTAGGGTGGGCCTTTCAATATGCCCTAGTGGATAAAAGTGGTCGCAATAATCTGCAGCAGATGCGCACGTTCAACGACTGGTACATGCGCTATTGGCTGGAAAGCGTGCCTGGGGTGGCCGAGGTGGCCACAGTCGGCGGCTTTGTCAAGCAGTATCAAGTCAATGTCGATCCGGTGAAATTGCTGGCCTACAAAATTCCACTCAATCATGTCATCGAGGTAATCCGGAACAGCAATAACGAGGTGGGAGGTGGCTCGCTCGAACTTACCGGAAAAGAATATCTGGTCCGCGGCCGGGGCTACCTTCGGTCTATAGACGATATTCAGGGTCTCGCGGTTGGTTCAGATACCGGTGGTACACCGATTACGGTGCGCGATCTCGCTCGCGTTGAACTTGGACCTGAGATGCGCCGGGGCGTGACCGAGCTCAATGGCGAGGGCGAGGTGACAGGCGGGACCGTGGTCGTCCGGTATGGGCAGAACGTGACGGAGGTGATCGAACGCGTTAAGGCCAAGCTGCACGAAATGAAGTCCAGCCTTCCTCAAGGCATCGAAGTAGCTGTTACTTATGATCGCTCGGACTTAATCGAGCGATCAATCCATACGCTCCGCCATACGCTGATCGAGGAACTTGTCATCGTCAGTATTGTGATCCTGATTTTTCTCTGGCACATCCCAAGCGCGATCATCCCGATCATTACAATCCCGATAGCAGTGATCCTGGCCTTCGTTCCCATGCATTTGACTGGCGTTACCGCCAATATCATGTCACTCGGTGGGATAGCCATCGCGATCGGCGCCATGGTCGATGCTGCGATCGTGGTGGTCGAGCAAACCCATAAAAAGTTAGAGCACTGGGAGGCGGAGGGGCGAAAAGGCGATCCAACCCGCGTCATCATAGACGCCGTCAAGGAAGTGGGTGGACCCAGCTTTTTCTCATTGCTGGTCATCGCGGTTTCGTTTTTGCCGATCTTTGCGCTCCAGTATCAGGAAGGGCGGCTCTTCAAGCCACTAGCATTCACGAAGAATTTCTCGATGGCCATTGCGGCAGTTCTTGCGATCACCTTGGATCCGGCAATTCGGCTCTTGTTGATGCGAACGAACGAGTTCACATTCAGTCCACGCTGGCTCTCCCGGGTGGCGAACGTGATTCTTGTTGGGAAGTTTCACAGCGAGGATAAGCACCCGATTAGCCGACCACTCATGCGCATTTATCACCCGGTTGTGCGCTTTGTGCTGAATCACAAATGGCTGGTGATCTTTCTTGCGGTAGTTGCGGTTGGGGCAACAGTTCCCGTCTATCTGCGGCTTGGTTCCGAGTTCATGCCTCCACTCAACGAGGGCACTATTCTGTATATGCCGATTACGCTTCCCGGTATATCCATCACGGAAGCATCCAAATACCTGCAAATTCAAGACAAACTTATACGCCAGTTCCCCGAGGTGCAGAGCGTGTTAGGAAAGATTGGCAAATCCAACACCGCTACGGATCCGGCCCCGCTCAGCATGGTCGAGACGACTGTTGTGTTGAAACCGGAAAGCCAATGGCGCAAGGTGCACCACAACCGATGGTATTCAAGCTGGGCGCCGGACTTTGTAAAGCCGCCCTTGCGCCGTATCTGGGCCGAAGAGACGCCGATCGGCTGGGAAGACCTGATCACCGAAATGGATACCGCGGTCCAGATTCCGTCCTATGCGAATGCTTGGCTTTTTCCGATCCGGACTCGCATTGACATGATCACGACAGGCATCCGTACGCCAGTAGGTGTGAAGGTTCTGGGTCCGGACCTCGACAAGATCGAGAAAATCGGGTTAAATCTCGAGCGAGTGTTGCAGCAGGTGCCCGACACACGAAGCGCGTTCTTCGAAAGGGTAACCGGCGGCTACTACCTGGATGTCCAGCCCCGGCGGGACGAGGCTGCCCGTTACAACCTGACAATAGGTCAACTGAACGACATCGTCGAATCCGCCATCGGCGGCGCGAACATTACAACCACAATTGAAGGACGGGAACGATTTCCGGTTAATGTTCGTTACGCCCGCGGCCTGCGTGACAACCTATCCAGCCTGAGCCGCGTTCTCGTTCCCACCCCCGATGGCGCGCAGGTTCCGCTCATCGAACTGGCCGATATAACCGTCCGTACGGGCGCACCGATGGTCAAAGATGAAGAAGGCTTCCTGGCCGGGTTCCTTTATGTGGACACGACGAGCAAGGACATGGGTGGATATGTCGCAGCAGCGCGGAAAGCCGTCGCAGAGCAAATCACGCTGCCTGCTGGCTACTCTCTGATCTGGAGCGGTCAGTACGAATACAAGGTGCGCGTGGAACAGCGCCTCCGGACAGTGGTGCCTATTACGTTATTCATTGTCGCGCTTCTGCTGTACTTCAACACGGGCTCGCTGATGAAGACGATGATTATTCTTTTGGCGGTTCCTTTTTCCGCTATCGGGGCAATCTGGTTCCTGTATCTGCTCGGTTACAACATGAGCATCGCCGTGTGGGTTGGACTCATTGCGTTGCTTGGAGTGGACGCGGAGACAGCCGTATTTATGCTTCTCTATCTCGATATCGAGTATCACGCGCGTCAGGAAAAAGGCCAAATGAAGACGATCGCCGATCTTAAGGGCGCCATTGAAGATGGGGCGGTCAAGCGCTTGCGACCAAAGGTAATGACCGTCGCCGTCATGTTCATGGGTCTGGTCCCGATCATGTGGTCAAACGGTGCGGGAGCGGATGTCATGAGGCGCATCGCGGCTCCGATGATTGGGGGAATCTTTACGTCCTTCATCCTTGAGTTGGTGGTTTATCCGGCCATTTATGAACTCTGGAGAGGTCGCGAAATCCGGAAGCTCGCACTACAGGAGGCGCCGGGTGCCTGAGCCCAAACGAGATTGCGCTGGTCCGCACGTCTCTCATATCTCTGTATGGCGTAGCGGCACGGCAACCGAGAGGAACAGCCAGTACCGCATCGGATCCTATCCCCCGCAGCCGGAAGAAGGACCGATCTACAGAGACATCCGTGTGGAGCTGACAGGCTTGCCTTCTGCCAGCGGCGGAGTTGGCGGTTCGGAACGAGAGCGGTTCATTGACGGCCTGATGCCATGGATTGGAAGGATTGGTGGATGAGGAAAGAGAGTAAAACGAGTCGTCTTGTGGTGAAGGTAGGCATGTCATTGCTTTGGCTCACGATGGCGACGCTGCCTGCTCCTGCAATTTGGGCGCAGCCAATCACGGGCACCGAACCTCGGCCGGACGTGGTCTCATCGTGGTCCGCGGACGTATTTCAAGCGGTCGACCAGAGTCTAGTAAATGCTGAGCGTGCCGTACAGATTATTGAACAAGTCCGCGCAGTAAAGATGGAGGTCTCAAGCGTGTCCCCTGTGTCCAGCTGGCCGGGGGCGTATACAGCCACCTTGTATGCGGAAGCGCAACAACGGGGCTTATTCCAGGGCAGCATCGAAAGGCTAGGTTCTGCGTTGCCGTTGCCGCCGCGAGTAGCCACACTGCCGGTTAATGGGGCTACTGTCTCGTTAAGCATCCACTCGCAGGGAATGGCGAATATGATCCGTGAGGTACTTCAAAGAGAAGGTCTCCCTACCGCACTGGTTGCGGTTCCTCTGGTCGAGAGCGGATTCAACCCGCTCGCCTTGTCACCCAAGGGCGCTCGGGGTATTTGGCAGCTGATGCCGGCGACCGCCCGTCGTTTTGGCCTTCAGCGCGATGGCTTGATCGATGAGCGCACTGATCCGGTTCGATCAACGATGGCGGCGGTGCGCTATCTAAAGGCACTCCACGACCGTTGGGGGGATTGGCCGCTTGCCTTGGCCGCTTATAACGCGGGCGAAGGGCGAATTGAGCGGGCACTCTCGATTAGTGGCGCACATGACTTTTCCACACTCGTGCAACTGGGGATGCTACCAGAGGAGACGCGGTTGTATGTGCCGTCAGTACTCGCCGCGGCAGAACAGATGGAACATTCGGGCGATCTAGTCCGATCCCTTCGAAGCCCGTTCACTATAGGAAGTTTGCGATGAGGCGGGTGGTGACTGGATGGATCACCGATGCTGAGTGGCTAAACCTGTCGGGTTACCGACCTTCGAGAGAGCTGTCATGGAAGCAGGAAGATAAATCTCAGCCACTCGGCTTTTAAGAGAGCACAAATTAATGAGACCCACAACCGTTCTGATTTGTTTTTTTACCATCGTCCTGGCTGCCCAAGCAGCGCAGGTGTTTCAGTTCGCGGTTGTTCGTGAGAGGACAACCCGACGGGGCGAGCCGGGAAAGCTTGAAATCAGTCAATCCGGGATCTCTTACGCATCGAATAATGGCAAGACTTCCGTTGACGTACCGTTAGCGAACATTTGGGAAGCAGATATATCAGATCCCAAACTCATTGCCATAGAGACGTTCGACCGCGGCAAGCTTACTTTGGGTCAAAGAACAACTTACCGGTTCCGGCTACGCGAAGGCGGAGATCAGCAAGCCTTAGCCCGGTTTTTTGCAGAGCGCCTAGAGAGGCCAGTTGTTGGCCGATACTCTCTCTCCGGTCCAGCTCCTTTCGAAATACCGGCTTATCATCGGCATGTTCTCGGCGGAACTCATGGCACGATTCGAATCAGCACCGGCGGCGTTGAGTTTCTCAGTGAAGAACCGAAGGACTCTCGTACCTGGCTCTATCGCGATATAGAAACGATAGGCAGCGCTGACCCGTTCCATTTTCGGGTGACGAGCTTCGCTGAAACCTATACTTTCGATTTAAAGAAACGATTGCCCGAGGAGGCCTATGACTTTGCCTGGCAACGGGTTTACCGGCTCTCCGGCCCGCGTCATGAGCTTGGATTGCGAGACGATGCGCCGGTAGGCACAACACAAGTCCCAACCGCACGTTTGCTGCAAAGCCGCAATAGGACAGACGAAGTAGGTCGATAAAAGAACAATCAGACCATACGTGAAACAGGGGGAAAGCGGAGGATCACGATGAGAAGTCACTCTCAAAAATCGTCAGCCAAAAAACCACATGCTGCTCGCTCTGTGGTCCTGATCCTAGCGGCAATGATCGCGGCGGCTGGACTGTTTGACTGGTTCATGCTGAATCAATCGGGAGGGAACCAGAAAGCTCCTTTGGGGCGGGGCGTCTCATATCAGGAGATTCCAGGGCTTGATTTGTCAACTCTTCCACAGGAGGCCAGAGCTCCCGTGCTTCTGCGGCTCAATCGAGAAGAATGCCCGTGCGGTTGCAACATGACCGTGGCGCACTGCCGTCACGTAGATCCGAAGTGTCAGACGAGTCTGGAGGCGTTCCAGAGGATCTCACGCACGTTAGCAGCATCCAGAGACGGTGCTGCGGGCCAAGGTCGAATTTGATGAGAGGTTTCGGTTGAATGGAGAGCACATATGCCTTCCACAGTTTTCAAGAGGAACAAAAATGAACTGTACGTTTACGGCGGCAGTAATTGTTGGTTGCCTCGCGTTTCCCATTGGTGCCCAGGACATCGCAATGGATCCGCGAAAGCATCGGGCATCTGCCTTTCACCCCGGCACAGCATTTAAAGCCGAGGCGAGCCTGGTACTCATACCTGCTTCCGTCACTGACCGGAACGGCGGGACTGTAAATGGTTTAGGAGCAGACAACTTCCTTGTCTTTGAAAATGCCATTCCTCGCCCCAGCATCTCTTTCAGCAGCCAGGATGCGCCGTGTTCCGTAGGGATAGTCTTTGACACCAGTGGCAGCATGAAGAAAACCATCTCAAAGTCCAGGATCGCCCTGCGTGCGCCTCGGCGGTCACGTCAAAACCGGCCAATGGCGGTCACCCCAAAACCGGCCAAAGGAAACAGGACTCAGGACAAGCATTGTTATAACCTGACCGGCATGTTTCGGGCAAGTAATTCTGCTTAAGGTCCGTACCGGTTTGGTTTTTGGTAGGCGAGAGAGAACAGTGACGGCACCTGTGGGAATGTGGGAATCGCGTTATTTGCGATTTCCAAGCGTGGTGGGAAACCGCCGTTTGGTTTTCCATCATGCGCCATTTCCACAGGTTTACTCCGCTGCCGTTTTTGTCCGCCAGCTTCGCGGGCCGCATTTGAGTACGTGACCATGGTGAAGAAGACGATCCAACATTGCGCTCATCGCGGCCGTGTCCCCCAGAAGCTTGCCCCAGTCCTCGACCGGACGGTTCGATGTAAGCAGTGTGCTGGCTCGCTCGTACCGCCGCATCACAATCTCAAGCAGATCTTCCGCCGCGGTCAGCGGCAGTTTGCGCATCCCAAAGTCGTCGATGATGAGCAATGGCAC
>JAABUK010011959.1_pt1 | contig 11164 bp, 10 predicted proteins | sample 5559141 | NCBI WGS metagenome assembly JAABUK01 (sample SAMN10711869, study PRJNA513367) | rock metagenome | isolation source: Antarctica rocks | place: Antarctica: Victoria Land, Pudding Butte nord | collected 2016-01-03
AGTTTTGTAGAGGTAGACATGTATTAAAACGTACATCAACGCCGACAGAATCTGTATCTTCCTTCGCAGCTTTGCTGTTTACTTTTGGTTTCGTAGTTTCTGATGCGTCTGTTGCGAGGGATAGCATGGAAGTGTCTCCATCCAGGGTTGCTCCCGCGGAACCCTCGACGTTTGACGGAGCGGAAGTGGTGGTATCTCCTGCTGAGATGGAGGAGGTGGATTTTCGAGGCATGATGGAATTAGTGAGGTTCTGTTCGAACGAGCGCTGGTCGCGCAGCACACGAGGTAGTGTCAATTAGCTAGAGCAAGGATCGGATTCAGGTTCGTGAGGCATGCAAAAGCCGAGGGGATTCAGTGTCTGGCAGTGGACGCGTTGGTATTGGTTGAGCATTTGATTTCAATCTCAAGGAGAGGATTAGATGGGCTTTTTGGACATCTTGACGCGCTTCGAGGATAGTCACGTACGTGAGCCAAGATATAGGGTTCCAGAAACGGCAGGTCGGTCTCAGGGACTACATTGGTCTATGGAGTAATTGCCATGGCATGTCTACACTCTTTCCTCAACCATCCGAATCACAGATATCCTGGCCATGAAGTATGCTTCATTGAGCGCCGAATCTCTACGACTGCATCACTTCTTCATCTTGTGAGCCATCCCCCCACAAACCCTCAAGCTTGAACTCCTCAGCCCACTCCTTGACGATCTCCTTTCTGTCTGGTGCAATCTCGGATGATGATTTGCTGCCGAACGCATCTCCATCTCCATCGACAGCAACTTGCAAGGCTGGCGCATCCATCCATCCCTGAATTCTCCCATCTCTCCAGTCCGTGATCACCGCCATAGCTGCAGCATTGAGATTGGGTACTCCACCCTTCCCTAACCTGCCTCTCTTCCGCGCTACTTGTACTAGGAAGTCGGTCGTGGTGTCGCCATTCCCGAATGGTCCCAACGCTGTGATATCGTAGGTTTGTAAAAGGCTTTCGTAGAGAATAGGAGAAGATGATAGTCGAGAGAGGAGAAGTGAGATCGCCGGCACAGGATCGGAGATCTGCTTCGGTGGGAGAGCGTTCAACAGAATCAGTCGAGCCTCGGTATTGGCATCTCGATCTGCGCCTTCAGTTGACTTAATTGCTGATGGAAATACTATTCCAGGAGAATCGAGGACTTTCAATTTATTGTCAACCTTCACTTCCCTGAGGCTGGTCGTTACACCAGCTTCTGATCCAATAGGACAGGCGGAGCTTTGGCTTCCTTTGCTGAGACGAGATGTGAGGGCGTTGATGACGGAGGATTTGCCAACGTTAGGGTAACCGATAACGCCGACGGACATGGAGCGTTTCATCTGTCTTGATGCTGCGTAGGATTTCAGGGCTCTAAGGAGCGTTTCGGAGGTACCTTTCACAGTCAAATGTTTGTGGTCGAAGATACGTGCATTTGATGCTGGTGTTGAGGCTCGCAGAGGGACTGTGGGGAAATATCGTCGTAAATAAACCAGCCATGCTTTCAATACAGGTGGTGGGACTAGATCAATCTTGTTGAGGATGAGAATGAGTCGTTTTGACCCATTTTCGGCGGCCATGATTTGGCGTTCGACTTCTTGTGAACGAGTGCCCTCAGGATCTCGCGCGTCAAGAACGTAGAGTATGACGTCCGCTGCTTCAAGGACTTGCTTGAAGATCTTGTCAAAGGCGCGGCGAGACGAGTCGCAATTTTTGTAGGTGGCGGAGGGTCCTTCCGAGATGGGTAGAGTGGTACCGCCGTCCTCATCGTCTTCTTCGTCCTCGTCCATCTCATTGTACTCTTCGTGGCCTAGATATTCGGTTGCGCGAGCCTGCGCAGATGCTAAGAGAGCAGCCATAGGGTTAGAATCGTCTTCGTCTTCATCTCCATCCATTTCCTCAAAAGGCTCTCCGTACTCCAGTATCGGACTGCCGGCGCCAGCACCAGCCGCTGAATGATCCCTTGTTCCGTCCTTGCTCGCTCGCACAGCGTCTCTGCGTGTGATTGTTTCCTCAACTCGTAACCTCTTCTTCTCTTCGATTTCCGCCAGGATCTTGTCTTTGAGAGGGAACAGGTTGGGAATGCCAGGATCCTTCTTCAACCTTGACTTCCATTGTGGATTCTACAGCGCTTCGTGAGCCAGGCGTTCGTCTCTCACTGATGGTGTGATGGAACCTTTTTTGCCTCTTTCCGTTGCTTTCTCTGTTTGGCGGCAGAGGCTTTCTCAATCCTATGCCTCAGGCGCACGGTGGTTCTTTTCGATCTTGAGACTATTCAACATCAGAATCGTCAGAGGAAATGAAGAACTTTCGAGCTTACATGGTTTGACCATTGTTGCAACTGATTTCCTGTGTCCGGCTGAGCTGGCGATCCTCGAATAATTTTTGTGTATCTTTGAAATCAGATGCAAAATCTTGGCATCAGATTCACCGATATTCTACCGCCAATGGCAGTTGATTCAATCAATTCAATTCGATCCTACAAGCATTTCTAGCTATTTTGCTCATTTCTAGCTATTAGCTTGACAAATGGGATCAGTTAACATGAAAGAACCCTCTTTTTCAGCTGCTCCTGAAGTACACTCTTTTAAAGGCGTGTTGTTTGATTTTGACGGTGGGTGTTCGCTGATCTCACAGCTATCTCTCGGTCAATGCTCATGCTGTGACAGGAACCATCATAGACAGCACTGATGCTATAGTCAAACATTGGCACAAGTGAGATCTTCACTGATCGCGAAGCTTGAGATCGATGACCTAATGATTTGCCCATTTAGGCTGGGAAAAGAGCTTGGGGTTGATCCCGATGCGATCCTTGCTACTTCACATGGACGGAGAAGCATTGATGTGCTAAAGCTGTATGACGAGAAGAAAGCCAACTGGGAATGTAAGCAAGCTCAAACTATCATGTCCATGGGAAAGCATACGCTCACTGTTGCCAGACATTAGCTACATTGAGGGGCTAATACCCAAGGAATTTGGTCAAGACGCTGTCGAGGTGCCTGGCGCACGAAGACTCCTTTCTAGCCTCGATCTGTGGGAAGCTCCATGGGCGGTCGTCACATCTGGAACTAGAGCCTTGGCCGTCGGTTGGATGGAGGTGATGAAACTTGCGCATCCAAAGCACATGGTAGTGGCGGAGGACGTCGACAACGGCAAGCCGGACCCTGCCTGCTATTTCCTTGGGCGAAAGCGATTAGGGTTGGAGAACGAGAGTCAGGTGTTAGTAATCGAGGACGCGCCATCCGGTATTCGAGCTGGGAAGGCTGCAGGATTCAAAGTAGTGGGGTTGTTGACCACCCATAGCATCGACCAGGTTAGGGATGCTGGTGCCGACTGGATTGTGCAAGACCTGAGAAGTCTGGCGTTAAAACGATATATCAAGGGGAGTATTGAACTTGAAATTAGGGATGGGCTTGTCGCATGAGCCAGAAGTCGTTCAGCAGCACTTGTCCGCGGTGTTGATTTGTCGTAGAATGGAGTCGTCTATAGAAATGTGCATCTATGGCAGATAACCATGACAGTCGCCGCCGATGTCCAGTATCGTCATAGATCACAACCAGCAGAGGCTGACGTAGAAGAAATGCAGGTGGAACTCGCATGATGGGAAGTCAGGAAGTGCAGGAGACATCTGTGCCGACCCGCTCATCGGGCGAACATGCGTTGACCATAACAAGACCTATGAGAAGTACAGAGAGCTTTGACTCGAACATGCGCTGGAATGAATTAGACCGCAGCTAATGGATGTACCAACGCTGCCCATGCAAGAAGATGCCGTCTCGAGAAGGGGGGGCTTGAAGAATTGCGCTGTGATTGACGCTATTGTCCAACCAAGATGATCAGCGTGAAGGAAGGAAGGAAGGAGAGAGGAAAACTGTAATTTGTAGTACAGACAGGGCCACCTCATTTGTTCCAGCCAATGCTCTTCTTGTCATCGGTCAGCTTCCTAATTCTCGAGACGGAGCGCACACCGAGTCACGACCAGGTGTCCTGGAATCCAACCACTGATGCATGGAGAGTTACTCCTTCAACGAGTCTCACATGCTTCCTTCGATGTTCGCCATACACATGAGAGAATGGCCAGCGTCCTAGGGTCAACAGTAGCGCCGCTTCAGGGCAAGCCAGGCGAATAACAATGCTCCTGAGAGCCGTCGGAAGCTATTCTACCCCGTAGAGATGTGTGGCTGGTTAGATCAGTTATTTTTAGTGGGAGAAGTCGCACAAGTCATCCGAGACAACACGCCGGAACCTGGCCCGCTGCGGCGATGAACAGTTCGTGATGAACAGAAATGCGAGAGTATGGGAAGTACTTGTATCACAATCGCGACCGGCTGCGATCAGAAAGGCGGTTGACCTGCAAATCTGGTATTTCCGCATTCCAAGGAATCAAGGGATCATAAGAATAACGACGACCGGCTAGACGTAATTACATCGTGGCAGAACAATTAAGGTTCTGCAGCTTGTCGGGCGGATGTCTGGGTGAGAAATGGTCCGGAGATCCCTGATCTGGGAAGCTCGGGCAAGTGGCGACCCAAGCGTCAGGAACAAAGACTCCTACTTGTCATGCAGGACCACTCGGTACTGGTGCAGGGCAGCACCCATCGAACACGGACCGAACGGGGATTTCTCGCACTGGGACGAGAGGCTTTCGATGGTTTGGGAGATGGGTCGAGAATTTAGTAATGTGGAGATAGGACTACTACCCACTTCGACCGATCGACTAACCGAATGCGAGCGAGGTGGAAATTAACATCTGCGACTGGCGTCTGCTGCCTTCCATCTCGATCTCTAACTAATAGTTAGTCAACAGCGGAGTTGGGGTGCAGTGTCGATTGGGCGAAGCATCCAAGAGAAGGTGACGAGATTCCGCGCTTTTCCGAGAGAGGCTATTTGTCGATCACGATGATGTCTGATCCTTCGAGTATTCGACATCTTCACCCTAAATGACGAACAGTGCTAGGCTGGTCAGGGGGAGGGCGGCGAGCTTTCGATCGTGTCAGCCATGTCCAAGGAACTTGGACGAAGAGGACATGAGCACAAGCCAAAGAAGGGCTGCAGCTGAGAGTGGGAGTGGGTGGTTGTCTTACAAAATTGAGTTGCGAGCTGCAGCCTGCAGGAACACGACGTGGACCAAGGGATCAGGGCAACGGGGGGGGCGAGAACGATGGGGACAGCACGCAGCCTTCGACGTGGGAGGCAGCAAAGGGTGCAGCTGGAATGCATGGATGATGGATCGAACGCCCTCTGTGCCACCGTCCGAGTATCACTGTCTCTCTGACTCTTGGGTGTCTGTGTCTCGAAGGGCGTGTGGGAAGAGTGGAGGAGGATGAGGAGTGTCTCTGGCAGACTCTCCGCCGGAATCAACTACTAACCAACTCACCACTCACCCACTCGTACGGAGCAACTCACCACTCAACCACTCAGTGCGAGTGTCTCGGCGCAGCTGAGCTGGCCGGAGTCGGGCTTGACTGCGGTAACTTCGCTCGCGTCCGCCCCACCCCCTCGCTGTTGAGTGGTCAGGTGTTAAGCTTTAGCAGCCGGAAGCCGCCCCCTGGGATTTCTGCCCCAGCTTAGGCGCCACACCGGGTACCTGAAAGGCGTGGGAGCTTACTGGATTGCCTCTAGCAGCCTCCGCAACGGTCAGCGGCGGCATTCAAGGCCAGCGCACAGCAAGACTGGTCAGATCAGCGCCAGACAGGGGACCGCCACAGAGCGTCCTGAGTCGAGCCTCTTCCTCTTCCTCATCTGCAAGCTAGGAGGAAAATAACTCCAGCTCCCTTTGGTCGGAAGTTCGATGGCATCTATCCTAACCTACCAGTGTCCTTCCCCCTCTCTCCTCTCCCCTTCCCACCCCTTCTGAAAAACGATCCTCATCTCCCGCTTTCCCCTTGTTTTCTTCCTCATCGTTCGTTCCCCTTCACCCTCTCCTTGGGCCGCGATCTTTCCATCTTCACGCTGTTCAGCAGGGTGGCACTGTAACTTCTGTGCTTGTCCAGTCTCACATTCCTTTTTGTCACGACTCAACCCAACCCCCCCCGGTCGACTGGATCCTCTAGTCACTCGCTTCTAGAGCTCCGATCATTTTTCCAATATATTGGCCATATCGAATACAGTAATCTTCCTAATTCTACGAGTACCATCTCGGGACCTGATCCACCCTCCCCGCGTATTCGCCGAACCTCTCTTCACCGTGAGCCTTGCTCGGTCGACAGACCATGAGACATTGACAGCTCCGAACTACATCGTCGTCAATCGCTTCATTTCGGACACTTCCAGGTTTCAGCATGACACCCATGGACTTCCCTCACGAGCACTACCCATATCATGTCGCCTCACAGCAATGCCAGCAGCAACACCTGCAGCACCAGCGGCTGCAGCACCACCGTGCCCACTCATCCATATCCTACCCACATTACCCCGTTCAACCTCAGCATGTCGACACCTACTATTCAGGCGCACACCACACAGAATACACCGACTACAGGTCCATTACTCCCGATCAGGAGCACTTTGAAGGATGCTCCGAGATCTTGACTCGACCACGCCTGACAAAGGAACAAGTCGAAGTGCTCGAGGCTCAGTTCCAAGCTCACCCGAAACCAAACAGCAATGTCAAGCGCCAGTTGGCCCTTCAAACCAAATTGACTTTACCTCGAGTCGCCGTATGTATAGGCATTTCTATTCTGTTCACCTGCTAACCATCGCTGTCACAGAATTGGTTCCAGAATCGACGAGCAAAGGCCAAGCAGATGAAGAAGCAAGAAGAGTTCGAGACGACACAAGGCATGGGTATTGGAGAAGGCTGGAACAATGACCATCACATCCCCACAGGCTATACAATCCCGCTGCAGATAAACACCGCCGCCGTTGCTGCTTCAAGGTCATTGCCATCCAGCTCATCCGCCGAGACAAGTTATCCGTCGGCTACGTCCTCCTCGGCAGAGCTCTCTTCTGGTCGCGATGCCGTCCAAGAAGCCAGTTGGGCTTCATTGCAACGCGCTTTGAACGCTGCCAAAACTGCCCGTGGTCAGTATATCCAAGATGAAGAGCAAAGCTTCACATCATTGCCATACAGGGACCTTCACCAGCCTCAACCCTCCTCTCTTTCCGAAGATCAAAGTCAATTCGACCGTCCGTGCTCATACTGGAACAGCAATACGCCATCCTCTGCGCCTTGGAATATCTCGTCGCAACCCTCCGAAGAACATGAATTCGATTTTGGGTTCAGCGGACAGCCTCTTGACCATCACAGCACGGTTCATGATGTTGCGCAGCCGACAGCGGAATCGCCCGGTGCTATACAAGGCTATGCGATCTCGGCCGGCGTCTGGCCCAGCACTGTCCCGACACCAACGGTCAACGCACATGCTCCTCATGGCAGAATGTCTTGGCATGAGTCTGACCCTCTTCCAATGCCATGCTTTCCCTCTTCCAGGAGGGGCTCATCATCTGATGAGCTAACTGCCACGCTCGACCAATTCGTGCTCGCTGGCACACCGCCCCTACGTTCTCCAGTCACAACCCCCAAATTCGAGCTGTTCAAGAAGCCAGAACATCACGTTGATATTGCGGCTCGACGAAAGCGACCTCGGCCCGCCGCGCTAGGAACTGCTGCGTTAAGAAGTCACTCCTACGGCGGTCCACCAGCATTGTCGCCCCCTTTTCGCCTTGGTCGACAATCGCAAAACCCGCACCCCATTCGCCAGGTCAAGTCGACCGGTCAGAATCTTAATGTGACATATGCTGGGATCAGAAAGCCCAGTTCTGCGCAACGGTCGCCACTAAACATCGCAACATTTGCCGAAGCCGAAGAGTTCAACAATCTGATGGCCGAGCGGAAATTTCCCCAGCATCCTGACTCAGATCGAGCTGGTGCGCCACCTACTCCGATATCCAACGAAGACATCATGAGGAGCGGACTGCCAACTCTCGAGGAGCCCATTTTCATCAAACAAGAACAGGAGTCACCGAATCAATATTTCGTGAATGGACAGCCATCATCTCAATTCACCATGGCGTCTCCTCCATCGACCCCCATGAAGTCAGAGTTTTTTGCTCCATCTCAAATGCAATCCATGATGCTACCAATGTCAGCCCCACCCCAGTACGCCGTGTTCCCTGATTATACTCCCCCATATTCTGCTGGGCCCCTCACAACCAGCAGCTGGTCTGATGCGCCTCTGACCTCACCAGAAATGGCATCATTTCCGCCAGGGATTCACATGTTGCAGCAACCTTACGGGTCGCCTGTGAAGCATGAATATAGCTCTGCGCCTTCATTTCCAAGTCTCTTTGTCTTACAACCACCTGCTGAGCACAAGCAGACAGATGTTCCCCCTCCTGCGCACATGGGGCAAAAACAGACTGAATTCTTCATTCAAGAATTCCCCCGGCAGAAAGAAGAACATGCCCACGCGGCCCAACAAATGGCACCACAAAAGCCAAAGAACTATGTTTTTGCGAATGCCACGCCCAGCGACTTCTGATCGAAGCGTGCCATAGGGTGCGCAAGGTTTCTTTTCTCGCTTTTATTTCTGATACCAATTTTCGCGCGTGTTTTGGACTGGCCTCTCTGGCGGAATGGTCGCTTCAGGAAGCATCCTTTACTGCTTTAAGCCTAATTCCCTACTATCATTAATATTTTTTAATAAATGTCGGAACGGTAGTTCTTTGGCGGCCAGGGACATTGGAGAAGGTGGCATCTGAAAAGCGATGGCGATCTTCTGGCGCTCGTTCCGCGTTCCTGATTTAATGTGGGATATCTCTGATTGATCTCAGTGTACAAGAGCAGCAACAACAACGACGTCGTTCAGTCTTGGATTTTCAGTTCATGTGATGATAGATGGAATGGGGATCTGATCTGACTGCATGATCCGGGAGCGCGAAGCCAGGACTGGGAAGAGGCACACACACACGGGCATGCATATCTGCGCGGTGGGACAGAACGTGGGACCGTTCTCTGACGGAGGGAGAAATCTCCTACTATTGCTACTGAAAACAATGTTTAATTGCTATTCAAACATCAGTCCGACTATTTCGTATCTCGCCCGCCTCCCTCATCCTCTTCAGTGTCATCCGCCCCGTCCAACGGCACTCTCCATCGTTCTTCTAACGCCTCCCTCGACAGATCACTTTCCTCCGCTTCTTACTTCACTCACGAGACGGAAACCCAGTTTCCCCTGCCATGCTTCTGACTACCGCTGATCCCACCTAATCATGGCCCACCCGGCATGCCGTCCTTCCCAGATCCTAGAGCACTCCAACGAATAGAAGGAACGAGTTGATTGATCGAGACTCTGACGCTGAGCTGATGAAGTGCCAAATGAACTGCCTGATTGGTCGCAATCATTTTTCTTCTCAGCCGGAGCTGGGTTCGTCCTCACCCACCAGAGGGTCAGCAATGCCGCTTTAAGCGGAGTTCAACAACTCCCTAAACGGCCCAGGGATGGAGCCTAATCTGGCCCCTGTGACCGGGCCGAGGGCCCGTCGAGCTCCCTCTAATTGGCTTGCCGGCTCCTAGTACAATGCCTACGCAAAAGTATCTACCCGCGGAAATTTCGCGCCCCACCCACCATTTTATTCACCACCATACATTTTACTACTACAAGATCAAAACAAATAGGTTATTTATGAGATCCGTTGCAAAATATTTATAAATAGCAGGTCTTGAGGCTGAGATACTTCTGAATTAGACCTCTTAAGACTAATACTTGATGTGCCAGCCTTTCTTCTTTTAAATAGTCTTCACCCGTCTTGATATACTGTTAATTAGATTATTGAGTTAGATCTGAGAAATTATATCTCAAGCATCTATAATTGCAGTATTTAGAGTAAGTAGATTAGCCTCGCTTTTATCTATATTAATCAGCTCTAAATAATGTTAATAAATAATCTCTTTCAGCTTCTTTTAAATATACTTAATGAGATTTATATCTAATAAATAGAGCGGTTAATTAAGTAATAATATGCTTTTATCTCTAAATTAATTCTTAATCTTTTTAGTCATGTAAATATTAATATTATTTTATATAAATGTATAATCAGACTTATAATAAACTTCTATCTAATTATTAAGAACTTTAAGATAGAAGTTAATAGAATAATTATTTTAAGTAATCTTCTCATTATAAGTTATTATAATCAAATCTGATCTTTCTTCTATTTAAATAATATTTTAAATTATAATATAGATATTCTTTTTTATATTATATAATTTAATCATCTCTTTATTTTATTTTTATATGAATGTTAAGATGAATTGTATAATAGATAGATGATAAGAATAGAGTGATGATAATAAGATATTAACTCAATATCAGTGAAGATATTAATTAGTTCTATATAATAGAAACTAATCTCTAAAGAATCTCTTTAAAGATCTCTTCTCTTCCCTCTATATTTATTTAATATAATAGTTGAAGAGAAGAGAAAAGCGGAATAATTATAATTAATTATTAATTATAATAATAGTTAAGAGAGAATCTTCGAATAAAGAGAAGATATTAAAAAGTCGGAAATGCGAATACACTAATTAATAAGTGACTTATTAGCTAAGATTATAATAATATCTCTTTTTCTAAAGTTCTATCTTTAGAATTAGAATCAGATTAATTAGGCTGTGTAATGATCCGGTCCGGTCCGGTCTCAGTTTATATAGAACCGGACCACCCGGTCTTTAATTCCAAGGTTTGAAAGATCAGATCGGATCGGATTAGATCCGGTTCAGTCCGGTCTCCTAATTAAGCTGTCAAGAATATCAAGAAATATTTTTGCTAACCTAATTAGGAAGGAGCAAATATTATAGTGCAGAGATTTTAGATTTATAAGAAGGATATGTGTAGTTATACTAATCATTATAATAATTAAAGACTTTTATAAGCTAAGATATTCTGTAATATCTCTATTAACTATATCTCTTATATCACTGGACTGGCGACATCTCCTCATTTGAAATAGTATTCCCGCGTTATAGCGTTGAAATTGAGTGCAGCCTTGACATTAAGAACATCAAAATTAAAAAGATAAAAAGAACTTAAATCCGCTATAGCAGGATAAGCTTTCTAGCTAGCATACTATAAATAGCATTATTAGAAAGCGCTAGTAAATCTCTATATAATAGTCTATTTATATCTATAAATTGACTACTAATTAAGCTGGAAACTAATAT
>JAABUK010011961.1_pt1 | contig 11161 bp, 13 predicted proteins | sample 5559141 | NCBI WGS metagenome assembly JAABUK01 (sample SAMN10711869, study PRJNA513367) | rock metagenome | isolation source: Antarctica rocks | place: Antarctica: Victoria Land, Pudding Butte nord | collected 2016-01-03
CCCAACTACAAAGAGTACTTTGTGTCTTCGAAGGGTATGGGGCCCGAGGAGCGTGCATGGCTTTCTGAGCACAAGCTTAAAAATGGTGCTGATGTGGGGCAGGAGTACTGGGACAGACTTCAGTCTCTGGCCAGACCTGCACCTCGGCCTGGTAAAGCTACCACTGAGGACCCACGGTATGTGGACACTTCTGCTCCGCCTGCACATGCAGCTTCTTCAGCACCTGTTCAGCAGCAGAAGAAGCGCGGGCGACCTGCTAAGCGACGCTGCTCACCTTCACGCAAGCAGCATACAAAGGCTCCTGGAGGTCAACCAGGCAGACAATCAGCATATCTGTCAGATCAGCACTGATTTAATTTTGGTGGTTGTCTTTGTGCATGCTTTGAGGTTAGCCCTTGCACACAGCTGAAGCATGACTGCTGGCAATATGAACCACATATGTGCCTGCCACATGAACAACGTGTGAGCAATTTCAATGAATGAAACTAACGAATGGATAAGCACTGAGTACTGATATATTTTGCAGTCTTTGCTGTGGGCTATGCAGCCTCACAATGCTAGTTGCATCCCAATGCCGGCAGGGTGGTTTGTGTTGTTGCTGTTGCAGTCTCTACATGCTCACTTAGTGCTGTTCAACTTTGATAAGTTGAATTTAAGTGGGGGGGAATGCAGCAGTGTGCCTAGGGTGTGACATAGCTGTGGCGTAATACGCCATTGTCATCCTTATTGTGATTCCTGCTGGGATGCGGCTATACAAGGCCAAAGCAAGGGATGCTAACGATCTTATCTCTACGCTCGCTTTGGTTTTGTGTGCCTTACAGCACCACGCCACTATCTTTGTAACTATCTACCCTCTGCTACATCCAGCTCCTTCTTTTCCCACCCTGCAGTGCTCAGTTGATAACTCAACAGGGACAAGAAATGTACACAGGGCTCGGACCCCATACGCAACAATGTTTTGTTTCAGGTTACAATTGTGGAAGAGCTTGAAGGAGCAGTGTCAATCCAAAAAAATTGTGAAAAACGAATAGTAATCTTTATACACTGGGCGCACAGTCAACTTATTGCCAACCTCAGCATGCAGGATATGATCAAAAGCAAAGAAGCTACCCCGCATCACCAGCAGCCAGTAGATCCAATAAGCACAGCTGCTCCAGATTTGATCAACATGTCTCTCAGCATGCGGTGCGTGAGCCTCACCGTTCCCTTGCATGTCAGGGTATTTTTAATCCCTGAATACAACAGTGATGCATGTTACCTTGAAAGATTTCTTATTTACCTCAAAGACATCCAACAGACTTAAGCCTGCAAGATTGATTCCGTTTAAGACCCTAGATCTACGGCCCCCTAAAAGCGGTCCCAATGAATATACAGCACACATGGCAACACCACGCACAGAGAAGCTGTCTGCGTAATGAGTGGCATTGCCAGCTTCATGCATGGTAACAACCTCAACTTGCTTCACACCGCTCCCATGTTCATGTTTCAAAACGTTCATTGTAAGCAACTGAACCTTATGGTAGACTTGCCAGCAGATGCTGGCACCTGGCGTTTAATGGTCCAATGAGGGTTTGCCACCTCATGAATAAGACCGTGAGACCTCATGAACAAGACATCGTTCATAGCTTGAGAACTGGTCTCATGTCTTGAACAAGTATGCAGTCCTGTCATGCAGCACAGGGGGCCATGTAATAACATCAATTGGCATGATTGCTCCCCTGAGCTTTGGATATACAGTCTTGCAAAACATTAGCCGGTCTCCCTGCTTCACCCGTGTCCCCTCCTCAGTATCTGTCAACGACACAGCATCAAGATGTGTCCTCAACGACTGAGAACCTCTCCCAGGTCTGGCAAGGATTCTGTCAACCTCTTAAATAGGGCAAGGTCCATGCAAGGATGTAGACCCCAGAGCAGCTGCTCTTCTTGTGGCAAGGGAGCACGCACCAGCTTTGGGAATGGCCTGGTCAGGTTCATAGTCCATGTCTTGATTGGCTGGTGCAACAGCATCGCCCACAGCCTCAAGCTCATGGTCATCAGCACCAGAAGCTTCAGGTAACTTGTCCGAATAGTTGCTACCTGGACTGCATTTCCACAGAAGTCAGCAGTTAAGTGGCAGCTTTACTACTGTTATGCTACTTATTGTACATGGGCTGAGGGCATGAACACAGTTGTCATCACAAGGAGCACAACACAGAATTTGAATATCACTGAGCAGAACATTGACCAAAGTCTGCTTTGCTGTTGCTACAGCGGCAACTCAGAACACTTAATGTGTCTGAAGGACATGGCACAAACAGCACTGTGAGATGATGACTGGATGACGAGTGTTGCAGCCTGCATGAAGGCTGCAGTGACAGCTGCTTCGCTCAGCCCCGTGCTGAATCATGCTCTGTGTAGAAACATAGTTGCCTATGGGACACAGACTTTAGTCTGCTGTCTTTAAGTGGTACATGCCAGCATGCACCCAACACAACTGCCAAATAGTGCATGTGCACACTCATCAGCATCATCATCATCTTGTGCTGCTGCTTCACAGCAACATCACCAGCAGCCACTTTACCAGATATCTGTGCCTGAGACATCAGTCCAGCTAGGGATGCCCATGTGAAGCCCTTCACCTTGAAGACCCGCTCCTGGGCCGCTTGCTTTTTGTTTCATGCACTAGCCAGGTCTGCATTACAACGCCATGCTGAGACAGCATATGCACAGAAGACCCATGGTGCTACACTGCAAGGTCAACACACACGATGATGTTCACATCAGTATGCAGCAGATTGCCAAACGTTCAGACATGCTTCAGCCTTTGCTTTGTCATGCTCAACCTACTCATTCATGCAGCCAAATGACTTGCATCTAATTCAGGCCACTTGCATTGCCAAACAGTGTAGCATCAAAGCCTGCCACTACAGCAGCATCAGCATCAGCATTGTCAGACCCTGCAGTGCTGCCAGAAGCTTGCTGCTTGCGCTTGGCTCTACTGGCAGTTGGTGGGACTCCGCTTGCCTTTTTGCACTTACCCCCTATGCAGTTAGCAGTCTTTTTGGGTGGACCTGCAAAGCCACAAGCATCATTGGTGAGGTTGTCACCACACACAAAATGCACAACGAGCATAGCCGACACACACGTCACATGTCACACTGTCGGCCAAACGAGCAAATCAAGTGTCATGCTAGTGGTGACCTATGCGTCACAATTACATCCTGCAAGGCACACATCATGCCCAAGTTGATAGGTACACATAGATGTCAGAACAACTGATAGGCTGTAACCGCTAGTGCTGTGAAGCTAGATGATGCGCCTGCACCCCAACCTGAAAGCTGCCATGCTTAGGAGTGGCCTTGATGCTGCCTCAGCCAGTGCTGTCATCACCTATTCAACAACGTTAGGCACCACCCCCTGTGACTTCAAGGGGATGCCACCAAACACTCAGCATGGCAGCGCAACACACCAATGCTTCTTCATGGCACACCAAGCAACCTGAAATACAGACCAGATAGCACACCAAGCACCTTGAGAGGAAGCCAATTCAAGAAGGTGCAGTGCCAAAGCAATGCTGAGCACATCCAGCTGCATTTGATGTGCATGCGATATGTACTCTTGATGCTTGCCATCATGCAAACTTAGTCAGCATGCAAACTTAGTCGGTCATGCATTCTATGGGAAAGTACCGGTATTGCACACCTCAAAGCTAGGTGCCAAAGATCTGGCAGGCCTGAGACACATACATGTTGCGTCAACTTGAACCTTAATTTTTTCCGGGCCAGCATGTCCAGCCACCTTGCCCTGCACTGGCTTTCCCCTCCTGGCAGCCCCACTGCGTCCACAACCACGACCAGTCTTCTGGACCTCCGGTCCTGGACACAGTATTGAATAAATGTTTCCAAGTGGTGGTCAGCACAACAAGCCTGTGCATGGCAACAACTTATAAGAAGACACTGTTTAGGAGGCAAGCATGACAGCAAACATGCACAAAATGATGGCATGCTTAGCTATGGGATCTTCATGCACACTGTATTTCAGGGCTCACCACATTTTGCTGCCTTGTACAGGTCTTGCATCATGCATGTAAAGAAGCACAAACAATATGCAAGATGATATTCAACATTTGCAATGGCAGTGTCATCGCACAGGTTGGCTTGCTCAGCCCAACACATGATGTGGTAGACTAGGCGCTGCTGAGGTCTATGCCCTCAAGTGGTTTCTTGAATGTGCGCTGGGTTGACACCATGCCCCTAGCAACCACGTCCTCTGCATGCAATGCAGGTTGATGGACAAATGTCCAAAGCAGGGAAAACACAAGACACACAAGTTGGCAAAAAGCTTCCCCTGGGACCATGCTCTGCAATGACTTGCTATGTAAGTGCATCAATGCTGCCTGAGCACAGGTGCCTGCCATGCTGGGAAGCATCTGCTGAATGGTGTCTCGCATGCTGTCTGCTTTTTTCAGTAATCGTTGCCATCTGTTTAGAAGTCCTCAGTGCAGCTGTACTTGAACACTGTCAACCCAGCAACCAGTGCTTCAACAACTGTTGATAATGCTCATTTGCACATCCGCAAAAACCCTTGCAAAACTGTGCAAAACCCCTTGCAGAACTCATACAAGCCAGGCTAAACCCACAACCCGGCTTCCTCAGCCTGTGAGTACCTGCATAGGGTATACATTTTAGCAATCATCAAGGTCTGACAGGTGTTTTCATCCAGGCAAATTCAGCTGTGTTTGCCAATGATGGTAAAGGTGGATAGGCCATCTTAAGCAGTCAATTAAGACCTCATAAGTGCCAAAAACGCTTCCTTTACATGCACTTTGACAACTTTGTTGCTCTTGTCAAGCTGTATAGTGCAGTGCCTCATGCAGATTCCTTTGCTGCCAGGTGAGTCTGTTGCCCACTTAGGCTTGACCTTGGCAATGATCGGTATTGGCTACAGTGCGCATGGCGTATGTATACAGCCTGATAGTTGCATGCTGTTCAGCATGTATAGCTAAATCAAGTAGTTTCACATCTATGTGTACCTATCACAGTTGTAGGCCTCTTTTGCAGAGCTCCATAAAAAACCTACCTGGGTCCGACTGTGGAGCTGGGCCACCGCCAGGCTGCTGATACAACAAGGAACAGCTTGGTGCGGCATGGAGCGGTCGAACACCGCACTGCAAGGTGAGCGACCACCGACAAATAATTAATCACAATATTGTCGGCAAGCCCAATCCAAATTCAAGCTCGCTTGGTCCTTACAACGCGCTCCTTAAGAGACACGTTGGATTTGACGTCGGTTGATGGCTTGGCAGCTTCGCGCAGATCGGTCGAAAGCCAGCGAAAGGTGCGACATTGAATAGTCGCAGACAATGAACGCGTAAGCGAATCAAGCTGAGTTGAGCCCGGCGACAAGCTCTTCGGTTTGGGGTCTTTAGAAAGTTGATCTTGGACTCTGCAGGACGAGCCAAAATGGAACTTCATTGGGTGCACCCTGGTCATCAAAGTACAGCTGCCGTCAAAAGTCTGCTTAAGTAATGGCACTGCTTCAGCAGAATCCTTGGAGTGAATGCTGTGCGCAATGCAAATGGCGGTGAGGCCAGCCGGTGTTAGCAGACGAGCCTGCGCACCTGCTGCTGTGACCGTTGCCGTTGAAAACGTTTGTGCCGCAAGCTGCAAGGCTTTGGCCAAAGCAGGTTAGTGAGGCAAAAAAGCTGGTGTCAGCCAACAGTCAGGTTTGAGGCTGCCCAGCAATACCTTGTGAAGGTCAAACTTTCTGGCAAAACAGGCCAGCTGTCTTGCCTAGTATCTAGTTTTCTCAGCAAAGCAGCAAGCAGTGGCTGTTTAAGCAAAGGCTTGCTGCCTGGACAAGCATGCCTCTGACAGAGGTTGAGCCTGATCAGTCAGCAATCCTTTGTTTTGAGTGCAACCACTTGCAGAGGCTCACCTAGCACATTGCCCAGCCTGTGCAAAAAAAATGCGAGAGTTTAGCCCCGTGTTCCTAATGACTTTTGCGAGCAGCTTATACCGTGCCTGGCTGAAAATTTGAATCTGGCTAGGGTTTGCAGGAATCTGAACTGCTGGGGTTGCAAAGTTGGGTGTGCAATCCCTGATGGTATGGTGACTAATGTTCATGTGTCAGTCTGGGATGCACAACAATGTTCAAGGCCACAGGAAAGCAAATGTGTGTAAGCAGACTTATGATGCCAGCTGTACTCAGTAACTTTACCACTTACCAGTAAACCATGATCGCCTAATTGCCATACACGGCCTGAATTTTGATCGCGGCACAGCACTGCAGGAGATGCATCCGCCAAGTTGAACATAGTCTCGAGCAATATTCCTACCTCAAAACAGCGATTTACATTTTGCAACAGATTTTGCAGATTTGCAATGCGACATGCTTCGAGAAAAAAACCCTCATTGAAACCTACCATTTCCATCAATTATCCCATTTCGGGTCATTGTGCCCATTTCTGTGAAATGAAGTCAAACGACCCCAACAATAAATTAGCGGTAATGGCACTAAAAAAAAGCAGGAAAAGTTTACGTTTTTCAGCGACAATAACAGGAGCCTCTGACGCAGCAGCCAATAATCGCAGTAATAATCCATCAAAGGTAAAGTCCTGCTTGCGGTGGAAACCTCCAGAACGTATTGGGGAAGGACGGATCGACATTTGAGGGCATTTGAGAATTGAGAATTGTATCCCGTGACATACAGCTGAGCCCCGCGAATGTGGTGCAAAACGTACAGATAAGCTGGCGGAACAAAATACAAACATTGCCGCAATAGCCAAACATGCTTGACAATCCATTTAAGCCAAGTTTTAGAAGATTCCGTCGTAAGCGAGTAAAAGGGCTTACACTTATATGCCTGTTGTATGTCCTATGCGGGCCGCCGCTGTTCAGAGAAGCAAGTTACGGAGATGGTATACTGCACGCGACTTTTGCAGCAGGTTGGCTTTACATCGCCCGGCGATGCAGCAACAAGGCCAGCCTTCGTCAATATCTTGAGCAGCATTGCTCCCATTTGCAACAGGCATATGTCACGCTGCTGGATCCTTTGCTGGAGCACTGGAACGCGACAGGCTTTGGACTCGATGCGCTGGAGCATACCAGTGGAGAACGGGTTTACATCTTCAATGACAGACTATCATTGAGCGAAAGCACTGGCTGGGCACGCACGATCCCAACGTTTGTATCGTACTTCCGACACATACACAACCTAGTTCATCTACCGAACATGGTGCTGCCGCTAAACCCAGCAGACGAGCCTTTGGCGGCAATTAAAGATGGCGAGCAACCCAGGCCGCTGTTGGCCTTCTGCAAGACTCCCCAGTTCAGCGACGTTTTGATCCCGAATACAGCTGAAGGTAATTCCGCAGAAGCTTGCAAGTTTGGCTTGCATTTCGGAGTTTTGGCAAATAGGTCTTGACGCATGCCGCAGGAGATGTCTACAGTAGACCCAAGCAAGCACGAGGTGACAGGTTAAGAATCTTATCAGGCCCGCACGATACAAGGAAAGCAGCAATTGTATGGAGAGGTACTACTGGGGGTTTTGGCGGTCTGAAAAAGGGCCGTCACATTGTCTTGGAACTTGGGCTGGAAAGGCCCGACTTGATAGACAGCGGAGTATCAGACTGGAATGTGGAACATTATGGACCGGATCGCGGTAAGCTCAAGCCATATATGTCGATGAGGGACCAGGTCACCCGGTACAAGTATCAGGCTTGGCTGCCGGGAAATTGCGCCTCTATTCGTCTTGCGTTGCAGCTGGCAGCTGATGCCGCGGTGTTTAAAGTCGAGCACGAAGATATGGAATGGTATTACCCTATGTTGCAGCCTTACGTCCATTACATTCCCATCATGGCGAACGAGACCTTCACGAACTTGTTAGATCAATTACAGTGGGCAGAGACTCATCCGAGTGAAGTTCGCGCTATTGTCATCAAAGCAAACATGTTTGCACGCTCGTATCTCTCCGCTTTGGGTCGTGACTGTTACACTATGCAGCTACTAGAGAGATATGCAGCTTTAACAATCGAAGAGCTTGCTCAGCCTCGAAACGTGGTTTCTCCCCCATGATAGCCGCCATCAAACGTTCTGCTTACACCGCTAGCATAGTTGTAGCAGTGGGCAGACCAATGTACTGACGGGGATAGCATGGCAATGCTACATTTGGGGCTCAGCTAAAAAGCTGCTGGCATAGTCAGCAGGCATGGGCAAAGTCAGTTTGTGGGTTAAAAGGTCTGCACAGGCACTGTACTGCTTGCGCCTGGCTAAACTACGCTACAAGTCCATAGAGGGTAGTGAGATGTCACAGATGCTGCACACAGATCCTGTGGTGTCCAAACTTGTAATGGGTGGTCAACCTCAGAACCGGCAGAAAACTGGCGTCCGGACATTCCAGCAAGTTATCAGGTATTCTGTTCAGGCTTTACATATGGACAGTTCAAACAGGTGTGAGCGTGTATGACTTATCTTGAGAGTTGAATATACTTTCTGTAAACATGGCCATTTTTCTGTGTAGAAACAACCCTCAAATGTTCATGATTTGCAAGACATTTGATCAATTTAAACAGGTTGGTACAGGTTTGCGTGCAGGCTACAAGCAGCACCATTGATTGACAACTACACAGCAACAAGCTGCTAGAAGTGCAACATGCTGTTGAAACAGAGATATTCAAGTTGCTCCAGCAAAGAGCATAAAGCCTTTGAACTTCCCAGTGTTGTGTTTGTCTTGTGAAGAATCCCCTAGCTTTCGGCCTCTCAGGTCCTGATGCCCTAGCTGCCTCAAGGTGTGTCACATTTGTTTGGCAAAATTTGGCCCTCAGTTCAGGAGCGTTCTGCCGATGGAGCGCGTTTACCAGATATCTCATGGCCTACACAACAAGTTGATCTTAGCTATAGATAGTTGCGAGCCTTGTCTCAACCCTCTTCCTTGACTCAACAGCCTGGGGAAGGATTGCAAGGAACATATATGCGGAAGCAATGTGCATGAATGACGACACATAAATATGGGGCGGAACAGCCTGCTGAAAACAGAAGCAGGTGTCACAGATGTATGTGTGATAATGACTGCAACTCAATGTTCATTGCACAACAAAGCACGTACATAGCACAGGTCCAGAATCTGCATCCACACATGTACATTGCGGCAGTCCCAACCATGAGTCCTCTCATCGCTGGGGATTACATGATCAATTATAGAAACAGCTCAAGAGTTCAGCTGTCAGCAAGGGTTCACGGCTATTGCATTGCAAAACTCCTTTGGCAATTGACGATCAACTATCCAGTAGTATCACCAATGGCTGCAAACTGACACGTTGGCGAGATGAGGAGAGGGGGGTGGGAGTCAGGGGAGTCTAAGTGGGGGGAAGTGGAGGGGGGGGCCGAATAGGAGTAGCGTTGGACTTATGTATATACAATACAACGTTATTTACATTTTGTGTCTTTAGGACTCACCAGATAATAACTTGATAAATTGTGAAAATGCCGAGTTTGAATGAGACAAGTCATTCAAAGCTGTTTTGGGCCCCCAAAAAAGTCCAAGCTTTGTAGTCAAAGAACTACACGTGTGCCAAACAAATCCTAGCGCGCCGTATGGTATATCCAAAAAGCTTGTTTGTGTCTCAACATGCTTCATGTCTTTGACAGAACAAATAAGAACATGACATTGGTGAGCAAGAATTGTATGATAATGAAGTTCAGATGCTCATCGCTTGTGGAAAGCAGAAACCACTGTTCAGGTAACGCAAGACCAGAAAGGTTGTGAATGCAATCCATAATGACAATGATGGTGTCCTTTGCAGCAAGTGGGACAGTGTCTGCTTATTCCGTCTGGTAAACACATGCCTTGTTGTTGTTGCAGCAGTGCATCAGTATCAAGCCTCTGAAAAAGGGCTTGTAGCCCTTTCCTTTCAAGATTTGGAAGTCAGCGATGAGATTGCCCCTCTCCTTTTGTTGCGATTCTGTCAGCCAGTCATCCAGCCTGAGACCGTTTTGGCGCAGCTGTTTGGACATCTTCAGAACACTATGAGAACGGAGCGCAGCTGAACCCCTATCTGAACGCTTTCAGCCTTGCCTTATGCTAGCTCAAAGTGACTAGAGTATGATCAGCAACTTTCAGCATACATGTCTTATTGTATCTGATGCATGTCTGAACGCCTTCAGCCTTGTCTTATACTAGCTGAAACTGACTAGAGTATGATCAGCAGCTTTCAGCTTACAGCTTACATGTCTAATGAATGGTTGAACGCTTTCAGCCTTGTCTTATGCTAGCTTAAACTGACTAGAGCTTGATCAGCAACTTTCAGCTTGTATGTCTGATAAATGGCTGAACGCTTTCAGCCTCGTCTAGAAGATCTGATGCTTGCTGAAAGTGGCTAGACTGTGATCAGAAAGGTTTAGCTTGCAGTGTCTGATCCTATCCAGTGAAGGCTGAAAGTGCTGCAGTATCTGATGTGCTCTGAAGCTATCTTATGCATGTCAGGAAACAGAGCACTGTTCTGAGTGTAGTGGTGGTAAAGCACAATGCCCTGCACAGCTAATGTAGTGTACCACCTCTGACCTAATCAAAATTGACCTAAACAGGCATACTTTGGTACTGTGTGCTAACACTAGTACTGCTGATATACCTTGTGTGATGAATTGCAGTATGGCCACCCTGAACCTGCATCTTGAGATCATGATCACGTCGTGCCAGACGTCTTCTTGTAGACCAGCCCAAACAGCTTCATTCCCCCTGTGGCTGTGACCAGCTTTGTGTCCAATTCTGAGACGTCAACAGCCAACACCTGCTGTATGCAGCTGCTCAGGCTGGCTGTCATGACATCTTCAGCTCTGCTATACCTAGCTTGCACACGGCCTACCTGAGCACCTCTGCATCTGCACGGATGCCCTGCAAGAACTGCTGGATCTCAGCTATGAACAGGCTTTCTGTGTCATGCCAGCTGACAAAGCGCAGCTTGGCATTAAGAGGACACCCTGCAGTGAGAACGTGCATGATGTGGCTGCTGCATTTTGACCAAGTTAGGGCACAGGCATTGACACAAATAGGTTCTGATGAGACTGTGCTGACATGAGTGCGTTGATATGACTGCTTGCAAAGACAATTGCCAGCTGGCATCATTGCACATGCCAGCAAGATGTATGCTTGCCAGCTTGCTTTGCAAGGCAGACCTACAGGTAAC
>JAABUK010011962.1_pt1 | contig 11161 bp, 10 predicted proteins | sample 5559141 | NCBI WGS metagenome assembly JAABUK01 (sample SAMN10711869, study PRJNA513367) | rock metagenome | isolation source: Antarctica rocks | place: Antarctica: Victoria Land, Pudding Butte nord | collected 2016-01-03
GGTCATCATGGTTCAAGATCCTGCGAATTCTGGGCGCCTCGGCGATCCTTCCTGGTATTTGAAATTGTAATCCTTTCGGTTTTGGGCGCTTAGATAACGGCTGAAGTTCGAAGGATTTGGAGGAATATTTGGCGAAACTGCGTCACGGTGAGGGATTTCATGCTGCGCCGCAGTCTCGGTAGTGGTTTTTGTTAGGATTAAGCGCTGGAGGATTATTGCAAAGTGTGTTCTCATGGCGGAACATGTTTCGAGGACGTTTGTACGAATGCTGTATGGTCCAAGATGTCTGAACAGGCTGCAGCTGCTACTGATGAGCTTGTGATGCGTGGCCTGATCTATTTTGGGTTCGAAGATGTTGGAGCCATCGGGTGAGCACCAGAAGTTGTTCCAGATCCTATCAGCAAAGATGTTATCAGACCGTGATGGCCACTGGATGAGCGTATCTGATGGGTAGTTGGAGTTTGTGGTTGATCACGGTTGTAAATCCAGAATTGGCGTATTCCCGACTGAGGGCTGTAATGCGAACCCATAGGCCAATACAGTTTGATAAACCTTCAGTGCAGTTGTCTTCAATAGTAATACCTGCGGCGCTCGTGAACGATCCTGATGGTTACCTTGCCAGGCGTCTGCCGTTCGTTCTCTTGCATGACCAATAGTATCGTCTTCTTGTTATAAATCCAAAGGAGCTCTTTCCCTCTCTTCCCCCTCAAATCGTGCTCATCCCAGGCCTCCACGTTTCCCCAATTCTCTTGACTTCCCGTATGAATCTCGGACTCTTGATCTCCCCTCCCTTGCCCTTCCCATTGGCTACAGCCATAGGCGTATGCTCATCCGGCATATAAAATGGGTTTTGCAGCAATCGTATATACGCCGTTTGTAGTGCCTTGAACGCCGGTTTCATATCCGCCCCTTCAACCCCCCTGCCTCCCATCCTCCCTTGTCCTCCTCGACTATCCCCAACCCCGTTCTTCCCATACCTGTCCACAACCACAGCAATCCTAACGCCAGTCCCTGTCTCCCAACCCCAGATACTGAGCCTCTCATCCACGTGCTTCAGCAGCCCTAGATCCTGATCCACTGAGTCGCTATTCTTGTTTCTCGTTTTGAGGTCAAATAGGTCCAGGGAGGCGTGTAGGAGGAACGAGAAGTCAAGATATGCATTGGGCTGGGTAGATGCTGGGGGGAAGACTGAGATGTGAAGAGGGTTGTCCTAACCTTATGTTAGCGCGGAAAAGCCTTCTGGTGGGCCTGGAGAAGTTTTACGTCTTTGCCTACTATGCCTATGCAGGCGATTGAGGGGGTGGAAGTCATGTTTGCGGGTGGCTTAAGCTTGGAAAATTCGGGGTCGGTGTGAGAGATATTGGAAAAAAAATCTTTCAGCATTAATTGCATGCAAATCTAAATTTTTACTACGCTTTTTAATCACGAGATAATTGATTCAATGACAGATCAACAGTTCAATATATATCCCTAGGTCATTTCCTCCATACGGATCTCACTGGTTCGAAGCGACTACCAATGAGTCTCCGAAATACCGTGTACTAGACGGTACATTTTGCCATCCCATCGAAGATACCCCTGCTGTTCCCATATGCTATAGAATGACAGAAGCAATGAAGCGACCAAGTGGAAAGGAAGCACAATAGACGGTGCGTGCAACTTTAGACAGGAGAAGTGGCAGGTGAAACTATCTCTGCTCTTGAAAAGACGACAGTTTTGCACCGATACAAAACTTTGGCAGGCATTGCCAGAAGCGGATTTGGCTCTGAGGTGACGGAGAAATCTCTCGTAATCCTTATGCCCCCCTCAGAGGTCTCACTATCCCCAACCGTATTGGCACGAATAGCCGTAGTGTTCATTTGAACATATGGATCCAATCTACGTTTCATTGAAGCCCTGGAGTTCAGCGCAAATTCTCTAGGCCCGGTAGGCTTCTGTGTTGCTGGTTTTGACTTGTTGAGGTCTTCACGGGTCACTCCTAGTAGACCAGGGAGAAGCCTTTCGATCAACGGCCTAAGGTGTATCAAAGATGCGCATATCAAGCCTGAGCAATACTCGATAGCGATCCAGTTCCTTGTGGATACCATATACCAAAAAGGATCTGCCCAGAATATTGCCGCTGGAGTGGACGCAGACAATCGGACGATTAGTGAGACACAGGGACTAGACCTCGGTCAGCTAAGAGATTTGTGAATCTGACAGAGCCAAATACTGGGCTTAGGTAGTCGTGGTTACTTACATGAACCCGACTGTGAACGATCCGAGCAATAAAAGCCTCCGTCTGAGTTGCATGTGCAGACTCCATATTATTGGCATCGGAAGAAGAATGATTGCAATGTCGCTAATCAAGTTGAAGATCGCCTGACCTTCTAATATGTTGGTCTGTAAGAGGCAATTGGTCGGCAACACAACCTCCCATGCCTCATTGACGGGCCTACATTGGAACGCCGCAACAAGTGTAACCACAGCACCACCCACGACACAGACTACCATGAGGCCTTTGACGCATCTGCGAAACCTTACTATTGGGAAAAGCCGAAGGTAAAGAAGGAGAATCGATAGTTTGATGGCCGTAATGGCTAAGGGGTACAGAATTTGGAGTGTATAGGATACCTATTCACATCTCAATACCAGCAAGCCAAATGATCTGTAGAGGAACCGCTCACCCTCAGGATATAGGACATGTTGACGTGAGGTGGGAGGTCCCAGATGTGCATAGCGGCACCGTAAGGTACGCATGAAAGAACTAGGACCGTTTGTGCAAAAGCTAGAATCTGGGATCACTGGTCAATGGTTATCGGAGATAGAAGGGAAGATCTTACTGTGGCAATGATCAGGACGAAATCGTCCCAGCCAGGGCTTCTGATCGCACAGTACCTGCTAGCCAGCCGAAGTCCGACGAAAAGTAATGCTAAGGCCATCAAAGGTATCTGTACCGCCAGAAGCTCCGCCTTTCTGGTCGGAGCACTGACATAGTTCGGCGCACGGGAAGTGGAATTTCTAGGAGCAACCAGCATTGATAGGACCAACACGAAGAGGCAGAGAAGCTGATTGGAAAACTGGATTGACAGCGACGCGCTACGTAGCTCTATCAAAGCACATGGTGATGTAGAAGAATCGTTAAGTACTCGTAACATGGCAGATTTCCAAGTAAGGATGAATTCTTATGGAAAGAACGCTGCAGGGACTACTAAAAGGGGAAGTCCCAAGTTTGGATTCAAGGTGGACAGAGTGAAGGTGCGACAGCTTGGAGCAGCTCATAGGAAATATGATACCTAGGGAAATTTCCTGGACGTGTAGGATTTGAAAAGCCCAGCATCCATACAAAGCAGCTTTTACTCCTTTGCGCATCAGACTTTGCCAACGTTCTACGCTGCATTCTACCTATTGAATACCTCTATCCTAGAGCAAGGCAGATAGAACGAACATAATGTCTGCTTCAACTGGATTTGGTAGTGAGCCTAAGGGAGTTTGTTCGTTAGAAGAAGACCAAGTCAGTACATGTGAGATTCCATCGAGCTTCAAAGAGTCAGCATGGGACACATTTCGGGCGAACTTGAAGCAGCGCCACCGACGGGTTCAATCGCGATCGTCATCATCGCCGTCACCAACAAAAACCTATGAACAATCCATGGCCAAGTTCCCCAATAACAGCGCCCATCAACACCTCTGCAACGTTCCACGAACTGGCGATGAGGAGGAATCCAAGTTCGGCAAGTCACTGATAGGTCTCATGCAAAGAAGTGGTAGATTCGACTACTGCGACTTCAGTGACGGCGAACATACACAGACGCAGCAGGAGAACAGTGATGATAACAATAGCAGCAGTAACAATATCAATGGAAATGGAAGTGTGCGGCGGTTGATACAGGCAGCCGGTGTTGGCTTGACCTGGCGAGATCTGTCCAATCAGACCCCTTGCTGTATTCGCAAGGTTCTTAGTCCTCACTCCCCGCGCTAGCTCATATCATCAGTTCATCACCACCCGGAAGAAGCACTTTTGACATCCACTTCAATTCCTACAACTTGCAAACACCCAGACCTATTCCTTCTCTTTTTGTTCTCAACCATGCTTTCAACCACGAGGTCAGCAGCCGCCTTGGTGCTGCGAGGTAAGTTGTTCCGATGGAGAATGGGGGCCCGCCACCAAGATAGTCACAACTCTAACATCTCATAGTCAAACCCTCATCTGCCCTCCTTCCTCTCCGCGCAGGCCCCTCAGCGTTCATATCATCCTCTTCCGCTAGATCGGCTACAGAAATACAAAAAACCCATGATGTTGAAGGTCCGCCACTTAGCGTCACGGGCAAGGTCCGACGTGAAGTCCCCCTACCGAGCCAAGACAAGAAGGAGGGTGCTATGCAATATGCATTGTACGTTGTTACGCCCATCAGCCGAGCCTTGAGCGCTCAAAGTTGAGTCCATCTTCAAAAGAGTCCTTGACTGATCCCACGCTAGGACAACCCTCGACCAAGTCGCCAACTGGGCCCGCCAAGGCTCCCTCTGGCCCATGACCTTCGGCCTCGCCTGCTGTGCCGTCGAAATGATGCACCTCTCCACCCCCCGCTACGACCAAGATCGCCTAGGCATAATCTTCCGCGCCTCCCCCCGCCAATCCGACGTCATGATCGTCGCCGGCACTCTCACCAACAAAATGGCTCCGGCCCTGCGTCAAGTGTACGATCAAATGCCTGACCCGAGGTGGGTTGTATCGATGGGCAGTTGCGCAAATGGAGGCGGGTATTATCACTACAGTTATAGCGTGACGAGGGGGTGCGATCGGATTGTGCCGGTGGATATCTATGTGCCGGGGTGTCCGCCGACGAGTGAGGCGTTGATGTATGGGATTTTTCAGTTGCAGAAGAAGGTTTGTTTCTTTACCGTATCCATGTTACGATGGTTCACACATTCTGAATTTCGGCAGATGCGACATACGAAGATTACGAGGATGTGGTATAGGAAGTAAATAAGGGTTTGGAGATTTGTGTGGCATATGGGAACGAGAGACTTGTACAGCTTTAGCAAAACCTGGTCCTGGCAGCTGGCGAGGTGGCGTTTGTGGGCGTTGGGGTTTGGGGCATTGGTAGAAGCATTTTAGAGAGCGCAAGGCTAGACATTGATAAAGTGTTTCCAAATACGCAGGCATTGGCTGTGAATGATGTGGGTTATCTTTCATGAAGACGCGCATCAATGTGGGCTACCAAGACAAGACGCGGGGGTTGTTCTGGGCTGTGCGTATGTTATGCGCATGTGAGAAAGTTTTACTGACAACGACTTAATGACCTTGTCAGTACGGAGTACAGGAGGAATGATCAACACTGCACTGGGGGCTTCTATTCCCAGGAAAAAGTATTCAGATAAAGGTTCAACACTCGTCCTTCCCAAGAAACACCATCAACACAGGAGGCCAACAGTCCAAAAACCTAAACTCCATCACCCACCTAAGCCAACCCCTCCGTCTCCTCCAGTCCCCTCAACACCCCCTCCACCTCCCTCGGATGACTAAGCCCCCACACCCCCCCGCCCCTCACCACATCCGCCCCCTGCATCCCCACCTCTTTCCCCACGAGGTTCCGCCCCACCTTGCCCGGCCCAATCCCGACCCACCGCCGGACGCCAAACTCCTGATCCAGGAACTTGATGCTGTCCCACCAGCGGATCGTCTCGACGGCTTGGCGCGCGAGCAGGTCCTGCAGGTCTTTGGCGGAGGAAAAGGGCCGCGAGGAGACGTTGGAGATGCAGGGGAAGAGGCCGGGGTAGTGGATTGGGGTGGTGGAGAGGGTGTCGCGCATCCAGGCGGCGGCGGGGGCCATTAGGGGCGAGTGAAAGGGGGAGTCGCACAGGAGGCGCACGGCGCGGGGGTCGTGGCCGCCGAACTGGCGCAGCTGGACCAGGAGTGCGTTGATGCGCTCGATGCTGCCCGAGAGCACGATCTGGTTCTTGCTGTTGATGTTGGCGATCAGGACTTGTTCGATTGGCGGGACGTCGCTGGCGGAGTCGTCGCGCGAGCCCGGGGAGGCGTGGCCGAGGAAGTCGTGAATGGTGGCGATGAGGGAGGAGAGGCGGTCGGGCTCGCAGACGAGGGCCACCATGCCGTATTCGCCGCCTTCCGAGGCGGAGGCTTCACGGCTGCAGCGGGCCATGACTTGGGCGCGGCGACGGACCATTTTGAGCGCGTCGGGGTAGTGGAGGTGTTCTGCGGCGACGAGGGCGGCGAATTCGCCTAGGGAGTGGCCAAGAGTGACATCGACGCGTTTCGAGGTGTCGAAGTTGAATTCTTGCTCTAGGATGCGCAGGATCATGATGGAGGTGGCCATGATGGCTGGTTGGGCGTTCTCGGTCGCGGTGAGGGTGGAATTGGGGCCGTTGGCGATGATGGAGCTGAGGGGGGTCGATAGGATGTGGTCCATTTCTTGCAGGAAGGGTTTGCACGTTTTAGGGAAGGCTTCGAGCCAGGTGGTGGTCATGCCGACGCGTTGGACGCCTTGGCCTGTGGGAGTCAGGATCGGGTTGATGGTGAGGGGAGTGGAGGGAGGTCTTACCAGGGAAGAAGAGGGCTGTTTTGGGATGTGAAGGAGCAGTTGTGGAAGCCCATCTGGCATGGTTCGATCTATGCAGCCGACGTCTTGATGGGAGAAGCACAGTGGACGCATTGCGCTGATGTAGATTATGAGCTCTGGAAGCTGGCTGGGCAAGGGCCGAAAGTCCATTGCCGCCGAAGCTTCCATTCTTTAGGCGCATTGTGTGCTCTGGCGATACAAAGCCTCCTTCGCAAAGCTGTTAGTTTGGTGCAGCTCACCATTGTGGTACTATACCTTGTACAGCGAAGGCAAGACCGCAATATTTGGAGGTCGGTGGAGGTGATTACACGGTAAGTAGGGCTGCTTTCAATCGCGGCAATCCGGCGTTAGGAGATAGCTCAATTTTGTATGCACAATGCTCGCCGTCGATTTTGATGGAAAGAAAGAGTAGAAAGCTTCAATTACATGGTTTTTGATCCGTTTACCTACTTGGAGAAATGTTCCTATTGGAGGCTGTGAATGTTTTGGAGGACATGCGAGGATCGTATCGGACCAATGGATCACTCGACAACCCAGCAGACAGGAATACCTACTTTATTCTGTTCTACAATCATGTATTAGAAAGCATCTAGCGTTATGACAGTACTATCAATCGCTATAGCCTTTTACATTATTCCCCGTGCAATGCCACGAACATATACGTCTCAGACACTCGAGGCAGAAGACAAGCAAATTCAATCCCCTTGATATCATTAGTCTTTGGGCGGTCGACACATAGATAGATACGATCCTCGAGTATATGATGTAACTTAGAGAGGCCCAAATTGAACATGTGCCAACAAACTGAACCTAGAGGCACCAGATAGAGATCTATGTTTTCTTCAACCCGGAATGAATAAAAGTGAGCGGCCAGATTGTCGAATGCAGAGGACCAGATCAAGTCCGCAGGCTACACTATCGTCGATCCGTTCTTTTCAACCGCTGTCATCGGAGACTTTGTCCAGAAGTTATCTGCGATTGGGTTGAGCGTTTCAGGGTATTCCCTGCCTCTGTTGTCTCAGTATAAGTTGAGTGCTCCACCGGTGTCTCTACAACAGGAAGAGAGCGGTATGGGATTCCGCTATGGTTCGGTGACTCTTTCCGAATAATATGCGTCCTTTGGGTAATTCTGATTTTTCCAACCGATATCTTTTCACGTTTAGCGCTTAGAGCCGCGAGGCTGTGGGTTATTGCATTTCTTGGTCACCGTAGCAGATCGTTTAAGTTTTTTCGAAGGATTCCAGCATACGAGGGTAGCGCGGGGGACGGAACGTAATTAGCCTCGTGACTCGCAAAACAAGCGCCATTACCATTTCGGGTTCTTCCACGGAGGAGAAAAAGGCTCAAGAAACTAACAAGCTGCGGGGGGGGGCCAATCATCTTGCCGCGCAGGCCCCAAGGAAGGGCCAGCAAGTTGGTAGTCCGTAGTCGGTACTTTACTCTAGCATTCCACTTCCGTGGGCTTGGTTACGTATATTTGGGCATGTTTGGGCGGTAATGGAGCCAATATCGGCATCAAGGTCGATTGTGTCTATATTATATCGTCGCCATACCTGCTTGAGAACTGAGATGGAGTTGTTGCGCATGTTCGGATCTCGTCGCAACGTAACGTGTCCAAGCAGATTAGTCGCAGGCCGAGAGTGATCGGCTTTGCAGTTGGCTCAGTCCGACGACCAACGGGAACACGCGGCGTCGCCTCTGGAGCATGACAAGGATCTCAGCCCAACCCTTTGCATCTGCAACATCCGCGTAGGTAGGCATGCTTCATGTACCGACCGTAGAACCAAGGCGGGCGACGGAAATGAAGGATTGCTTTCCATTTTCATCATAATTGCGTGAGCCATACGGCTCAGGTCAGCAGACACAGACGCCTAATTTCTGTGCCACGAATACACAGTACATCCGTAATGTTTTTAAGCTGTAATAATAATAACAACAATAATAACAATAACAATAATAATAATAATAATAATAATAATGTTGTTGGTCAAGTTGCCAACTTTCTGTAACGCAGCCGGTCTGGGATTCCCACTAATCGACTCTGGAGCCGAGGAAGCCAAATGAGTACATATTGTTGACGCAGGAGACTCGAAACATACGGTAGACGAAAGGGCCGTCCAAGAAAGATGGACCATACGGTCACAGGTAAGGTAAGGTAGGTAACGACCGTAGCGTCAGGTAAGGTATCTATGCGATCGCGGGTACCCCATGCGCGCAATGACATCACCTCGTAAATGCAGCTCACAATCGACTTTACCGTATCCTGCGGTAGTGCTTAGCCCGCTACAAGCAGCTCTACTACTGTGTACTGTGTACTTTAGCTGTTGTCATACTCATAGATCGCCGGGGCTTGAGTCCAGGAAGCTGAAGAAGGGGGCCCAACCCGTGATGGTCCTCGGCGTAATTGGTCCAGTGGCCATTTATCTTGCATGATGATAGTAGTTCGTTGGTTGGGAGAGTTGGCATCGAATATGGATATCTTCAGGATTCAGCGCTAAAGTAGCTTGTCATTGGTTGTGCCATATTATGCTTTGTGTCACAGTGCTTCAGTTGGATTATGGAAGGATTTCGTCGAGAATTCCTACTAGTTGTAGCTGTAACTGCGCACCCACCAACCGAAATGCGAGAGTTGAGAGTTGTGCTTTAGCTTCACCACTTCGTCTGCAGCTGTTTCCCTAGTTGTGTCAAGCTACCTAGTCAGCAAGGTAGGTACAGTAGTTGGGTACTCCCTAGCTCTCACGCTCTCGCCCATCGTCCCAAGCCAGGGCAATATGTACATACTAATGCTTTGGTCGCGCTATCTTAAATTTGCCGCCCATCATATTATGCTCTCCAGGTCGGAGCAAGCAATCTTCACCTTCACGCAATCAAGAACAGTTTAGAGTAATTCGTCAGCGACTGACGAGTTGCCGCCTCAACCAACGCGCAAAGCCTCCCTTGTGCGACACACCTGAACACCCTCAATCCCTGTCGCCCAAACCTGCTCGAGGAGGGGGGGGGGCTGGGACAGTGGGAAGGATCCGTGGACCGTGCTTGCATCATTGCATGCCTGAAGATACTAAGCGCCTTTTCCAACAGCCAATGACCACCCCAGTCGTGTTCCTCGTATTTTGACTCGTCCCACATAAAATACCAATCCGCGTGGGCCGAGCAAAAAGGGACCGGAAATCGAAAAAAGACACGGCGTGTAGAGCAATTTTGCTCAGCCGCCCTCCGCCTTTTGCGCCGCCCCGACTCAACTCTTGTCCGTCTTTATCTTCCCCCTCCACTCTGCCATCCATCATCCTTCTCGCCGTCGCACTGTGTCTTGACCAAGATTGCGCCGCTCCTGTAGGTTTCGAGCTGTATCATTGTGGAACAATAAACACCCCCCGTTGGGATCGAGAGGCGCGCAGTATTAAATATAACCGAGACGACAGACGAATCATTCACACGCTTGTTTTCCCCAAACTCATCCCGTCTCCAACACTCCTTGGCCCCACTTTACAAGAATACTTTCCTCTCGCCATCCTCTCGCCATCCAGTATCCTTCGCCAACTAAGAACAGTCTTTCCTTTTCTATTCAGTCTCTACTTCAAAGTTTTATCGACACAAAATATTCATCAAGATCAGAGTGACTAGACGCCGGCCGGCGGCTCTTAAAATCGCCCTTTCAGTAAAGGCCATAATCGCAAAAAAAAGAACCACTTGTTCTAGCGCCTCTCGCGCGATTATCCATCGTGAAGAACTTCTTCTAACCTGTCAAAGTCTACTCGCATGGCAGCAGTTGTCTCGAATCATAGGTCCGAGGGCCCAGGAGGAGGGGCCGAGACCGAGCAATTTGCCGAGTCTGGTCCATCCTTTACCGCCGTGAATGGTGCGTCGACAACACCACCGGCAAAGCCCAAGCCTGCTCCTGACCCTCCAAAGGAGGCTGGCGACGAACCTAGCGCACGACCGGCGCGCCCAAGCAGCCAGCAAGAACGTCGGAAATCTCCAAGCCCTTCACGCCAGCTTCTCGCAAGCAGTCGCCCGGAGCGTGAGCCCTCTCCAACCTCTAACCAGATGGTGGATCGTCGGGGCCAAACCCCTCACCATCAAGAGAATCCCGAAGAACCAAAGACCCATTACGGTAGTCACCCCGTGACTCCAGGTAGCCAGCAGTCAAACACTGCAAACGGCAATAAGAAGCGAAAAAGATCTTTCCCAGAGGTGTACGAGAACCCGAACAATTCTGCGTACCATACCCATGAGATGCCACCAAGCTCGGAAAGACAGAGAATGTACAGTACCGACAACGGTCGACAGCCGGAGATGATCAGTCCAGTCGAATCTTACCCTCGACCGGAAGGGTATGGTCGACCTGATATGGGTGGCCCTTCCGATCCATATGCTCGCCCAGAACATGTTGGCCATACGGATCCCTACGCCAGACCGGAACATATTCACCCGTCCGATACGTATCCGCGACCTGAGCGTGTACATCAACCCGAATTGTACCCACGTCCAGACAGACACCAGCTGGTAAGGAACGAATACGACCCTCGTGGTGACCCTACTCTAGCGCCTCAGCGTGATCAGCCCTACTACTCGGAAGCACGCATGGCTCAAGCTTTGCAAAA
>JAABUK010011963.1_pt1 | contig 11160 bp, 10 predicted proteins | sample 5559141 | NCBI WGS metagenome assembly JAABUK01 (sample SAMN10711869, study PRJNA513367) | rock metagenome | isolation source: Antarctica rocks | place: Antarctica: Victoria Land, Pudding Butte nord | collected 2016-01-03
CACCTCGACCTGCCGCAGCTTGACGACGATCTCCTCCGGCTTGTGATGCTTGCGCGCCATCCCAGTCCCTTCCGTGTTGCCACCGAAGTCTCATCTTCGGCGGAACACTTCTAGGGGGGCAGGTCAGTGGACGATGGCACCGCGGGATGGTCGATGGTCTGCGACGGGCTCGGCCTGACCTGGGCCCCGGACTGGCTCGGGCTGGACGATCTCCGCCGAGGCCGCATCGTCGAGGTCATGCGCGCGGCCCGGGTCGCGGCGGTCCCGTTGTCGACGATCCGGCTCGACCGTCGCCTCGCGCCGCAGCGGATCGAGATCGTGCTGGCGCGCATCGAGGCGGAGGCGGCGAGCTGGGTCCAGGGCTGACGCCCGGCTGATCGCGCGGCCACGACGGCGGTGCCGAGGGCGCGGCGGGCCGCAGCCCGCGAATGCCGGCGCCCGGCCGGATCGCCAGCGGGCCGAGGCCGGCCGGGGTTCGGCGCACCGCCCTTCGCCGAAGTCCTGGCGCCCTCGTGCATCCTCGCGGAGGTCGCGGCCGCCTACGCCGGCCCTTGGTCCGCGCGCGGCCGGAGCCGTCCCCCACCGCGGTTCGCCGCGGCCGGGCCCGGGGGGAGCCCGCCCGGCAGCAGGAAGCTCGCCCAGTCCGCCATCATCGAGACCCTGAGGTCGAACAGCTCGCCGCGCTGGTAGGCTGCCAAGACCTTGTCCCTCGTCATGTGCGCCAGGGCCGCCTCGGCGATGTCCGAACGGTAGCCGCCGTTCGACTCGGCCGCCCACGTCCTGAAGGAGGACCGGAAGCCGTGCACCGTCGCGTCGTCCACGCCCATGCGCTTTAGGACGGCCGCCATAGTCATGTTCGACAGATGCACCGCCGGATCGCCGTCGTGGAACACGTGCGCCGAGGGATCGCGCGCCGCGGCCGGTGTCGCCTCCAGCAGCGCTATCGCAGCATCGCTCAGCGGCACCAGATGCAGCCTCCCTCCCTTCATCCGCTCCGCAGGAATCGTCCATGTCCGCTCCGTGAGGTCGAACTCGCACCACCTTGCCCCTAGGGTCTCCATGGTTCGCCCGGCGGTTAGGAGCGTCAGCAGCAGGGCCCGCGCGCCTTCGCCGCCCCTGGGTAGGACCGACGCGACGAAGGCCGGGCACCGCTTCCACGGTAGCGACTTGTGGTGCCCCGGCCTCCTCACCTTGCGTGGTGGCGGCAGCAGGTCCGCCAGGTTCTCCTTCCAAGCCGCCGGGTTCTCGCCCGACCTCAGCCCGAGCGCCTTGGCGCTGGCCAGGATGCGCTCGATCCGGCCACGCAGGCGGTCGGCCGTCTCGGTCTTCGAAGTCCAGATCGGCTCCAGCACCGCGCGTACATGCACGGTGGTGATGGCGTTCACGGGCATGTCGCCCAGCGTGGGATAGGCGAATGTCTCAAGCGTGGACCGCCACTGGGCCCGATGCACCCGGCTCTTCCACCCCGACTCCTGTGACTTGACGAACTCCTCGCCGACCTCCCGGAACGTCCGGACCCCAGCCTCCTCGGGCGGGGGGGCGCCTCGCGCCGCGATGGGATCCACGCCCGTGCGGATCTTTTTGCGCGCCGCCGCCGCCGCGTCGCGGGCCGCGGAGAGCGTGACGTCGGCGAGGCTGCCGAGGCCCATGTCGCGGACCTTCCCGCCGGGCATCTTGCAGCGCAGCAGCCAGGCGCGGGAGCCGTTCGGGCGGACGTAGAGGTAGAGCCCGTCGCCGTAGCGCCCCGGCTCCGTCGCGTGGCGCACCTTGAGCGCCGTCAGCTTCTGCGTCGCCATGCCCCGGTCCCCTTCTCGGTCCCATTCCCGATCATGGGTTGTACGACGCACAACGGGGGAGTGCCAAGGCTACCGCCAGCCAGGGCATTGTGCTATAACAAGGGTCTGACGTGGAACGGGGCACAACGGAGAAGACGTTCGACGGACACCCTCTCCGCCACCGCCGCCCCTCAGCTGATCCCCTCGATCCGTTCCATGAACCGTTTCTTGCTCGCGTGCCGCCCGCGTATGCCCTCCATGCGGCGGGCGAAGGCCGCGGCCGTGCCAGCCTCCCGCGCGACGATCTGCAGGTCCGCCAGCACCTCGACCGCCCGGTTGTAGCCGCCGGCGTTCCGCCGCTCGATCTCCGCCTCGATCTCGGCCCACACGTCGTCGCCTCGCTCCGCCAGCGCGTCCACGCGGAGGCGCTGCGCCTTGCGGGCCGCTTCCTCCTGCCGGCGCTTGGCCTTGGCCGCCGCTTCCGCCTCCGCACGCTCGCGCGCCTGCCGGACCTCGGCCGTGCGGACGTGCAGGTCGGCGACGGTGCGCGGCGGCGCCGGGTCCGCCGGGGTGCCGGCCGCCAGCCTGGCCCGCAGGCCCGCCCGCAGGTCGGTCCCGGCATGGGCGTCGCCCTCCAGCACGCGCAGCAGCATCTCAGACTTCTCCGCGTCCGTCAGGGACCGGATGTAGCGGCGCCCGGCGTCCGGCGGCGCCGCGGCCTCGGGCGGCGCGGCCGGACGGTCCGCGGCGGCGTGCATCAGGTCGGCGTCAACCTCGAAGAACCGCCCGAACGCCAGCACCGCCGCGTCCATCGGCCCCAGCCCCGGCAGCGGCTCCGCGTCCTCCGGCCCGAACACGCCCCAGGTCACGCCGAGCAGCCACACCAGGTAATACAGCCTCAGGTCGCCGCCCAGCAGCCCGGCCCGCAGCGGCGCCAGCGCCTGCATCAACACGCCGTCGTCGTACCAGTCCTGCTCCCAGTCCTCGTTGCCGCCGCCCTCGTCGTCCTGGCTCCAGATGTCGAGCACGACGTTCGCCCCGGCCTCGTGCAGCTTGATGGCGTCGCCGTCGCCCATGCAGCGCGCCAGCAGCGCCCGGTCCAGCAGCCGGGCCGGCAGGCGGACCGCCAGCCGGTGCGTGCCCCAGTTGGCCCAGTACAGGTGCAGGTCGAAGCAGCGCTCCATCAGCTTGACCGGATCGCCCTTGAAGTCGCCCCACTCGTAGGTGTTGACCAGGCTCGTCGCGGTGATGCGCGCCCGGGACGAGATGCCGCGCATCGCCTTGCGGTCGGCGTCGGTCAGCGGCCGGTCCACGGCCAGGAACTCGTAATACTGGAACTCGCTCATCGCCCTGCCTCCGCGGCTAGAAGCGGTGCAAGGCCCCGCGGGTTGCGGCTCAAGCCAGCCGCGCCGCCACGGCCCGGAACCGCGCCCGCGCCGCCTCCAACTCGTCCGCGATGCCTGCTGCGATCTCGGCCGGGGGCGGCAGGGTGGACGGGTCGGCGGCGCCGGCCTCCTTCAGCCAGGACAGGTTCAGGTCCATACGCTCCCGCGCCGCAAGCCTGCCTCGCCGGACACGAACTCGGCGCAGCGGCTGCCCAGCATCATGGCGGGGGCGTTGGTGTTGCCGGCGTTGATGTCGGGCATGGCCGACAGGTCGCACACCCGCAGGTTCCCGATCCCGCGCACGCGCAGGCGGGAGTCCAGCACGGCCATGCGGTCGCCGGGCGGCCCCATGCGGCAGGTGCCGGCAGGATGGTAGTTGGTCTTCACGAAGCGCCGGCAGTGCCGCATCACCGTCTCGTCGCTCAGGTCCGCCGGGTCAGGGATGGCGACCGCCTTGATGCGCTCCTTGAGCGGACTGGTCGAGAAGGCGCGCAGGAAGAAGAGTTGCCCGGCGATCATGGTGCGCGCGTCCGCCGGGTCGTGCAGCAGGTTGGGCGACACCAGCGGCATGTCGTCCGGGTCCGCCGAGCGCAGCCGCACGAAGCCGCGCGACCGCGGCTTGACCACGACGGTGGTGACCGTCAGCCCATAGCCGTCCTTCACGAGGGTCAGCGTGTCGCGGTCGAGATAGACGATGGGCACGCAGAACGCCTGGATGGTCGGCTCCGCCGCGGGGTCCAGCGGGTTCACGAAGGCGCCGGCCTCCACGCCCGCCGACAGGACGGGGCCGGCGCCGAACAGCTTGAAGCGCAGGCCGTTGCGTATCATGCGCCAGCCGGCGCCCTGCCTGTAGTAGCCGTGCCTGCCGTTCGCCGTCGCGACGATCGGCACCTCCGGATGGTCCACCAGGTTCTCGCCCACGCCCGGCAGGTCCGCCAGGAGGGCGATGCCGTGCTCCCGAAGCTGGTCGGCCGGACCGATGCCGGACAGCATCAGGAGCTGCGGCGTGACCAGCGATCCCGCCGCCAGGATCACCTCGCCATCGGCCCGCGCACGGTGTTCCCCGCCCTTGCCGTCGCGGTAGGTCACGCCCACGGCGCGTCCGTTCTCGATATCCACCCGGCGCACGCGGGCATTGAGGCGCAGCACCAGGTTGGGGTTACCCTCCAGCGGCGCGATGAAGGCATAGGCGGCGCTGCTGCGCTTTCCCCGGCGGTTCATGAACTGGTACAGCCCGACGCCGCGCTGCGTCGGGCCGTTGAAGTCGTGGTTGCAAGGCTCGCCCAGGGCCTGCACGGCCTGGATGAACCAGCGGGAGAAGTCGTCCACGTGGCCAGGGTCGGATACCAGCAGCGGCCCGCCGGCACCGTGCAGGTCGTCGTGCCCGCGGCTGTTGTCCTCCATGCCGCGGAAGTGCGGCAGCACGTCGGCCCAGCCCCAGCCAGGGTAGTCGTTGTCGCCGCGCAGTGCCTCGTGCCACGCCTCGTAGTCGGACGGGCGCCCGCGCATATAGACCTGCGCGTTCACCGAGGACCCGCCGCCCAGCACGTTCGCCTGCGGGATGTCGTGAACCCGCCCGTCCAGGTGCGCCTGCGGCACCGTCTGGTGGTAGCGCATGAACTTGCTGCCGTTGATCAGCTTGAAGATGCCCGGCGGCATGTCGAGCAACGGATGCCGGTGCGAGTGCCCGCCCTCCAGCAGCAGCACCCGGGCGCCCGCCGCCACCAGCCGCGCCGCCGCGACGCAGCCGGAGGAGCCTCCGCCGACGACGATGTGGTCGAACCGGTCCACCGTCACGCGGCGATGCGGGCGAGGCCCGGCCAGTCGAACGCGATGCCGTGGCCCGGACGGTCCGGCGCGACCGCGAAGCCGTCCTCGATCCGCAGCGGCTCGGCGATGTAGCGTTCCAGCCCGAAGCCGTGCGCCTCCAGATAGCTGCGGTTGGGGCAGGTGGCGAGCAGGTGGACCGTCACGTCGTGCGCCCCGTGCGTCGTCACCGGCATGTTGAAGGCTTCGGCCAGGTGGGCGATCTTCATGAACGGGGTGACGCCGCCGCAGTTCGTCACGTCCGGCTCGGGGTAGGTCACGCCGCCGCAGGCGATGAACTGCTTGAACTCCCACAGGGTCCGCAGGTTCTCGCCGACAGCGACGGGCAGGCCGCCTTCGCGCACGATGCGGGCGTGGCCCGCCGGGTCGTCGGGAATGGTCGGCTCCTCGATCCAGGTGAGGTCGCAGGGCTGCAGGGCGCGGGCGGCGCGGATGGCCTCGTCCACCGTCCACTTCATGTTGGCGTCGGCCATCAGGGGGAAGCCTTCGCCAAGGTGCTCGCGCATGGCGCGCACCCGGGCCACGTCCTCGGCCAGGCGGGGGCGTCCGACCTTCATCTTGATGGCGCGGAAGCCCTTGGCGAGGTTGCCGTCGGTCTGCCGCAGCAGCTTGTCGAGCGGCAGGTCGAGGTCAATGCCGCCGGCGTAGCAGGGCACCTTGGGATCGAAGCCGCCCAGGAGGTTCCACAGCGGCAGGTTCGCGCGCCGGGCCTTGAGGTCCCACAGCGCCATGTCGAAGGCGGAGATGGCCAGCACGGTCGGGCCGCCGCGTCCGCCGTAGTGGAGCGCCCACCACGCCTTCTGCCACAGGCGCTCGATGTGGTCGGCTTCCTCCCCGGCCATGATCTCCGGGAACTCCCGCGACAAGGTGGCGTCCACCGCCGCGCCGTTGCGGCCCACGGTGAAGGTGTAGCCCACGCCCTCCGCCCCGTCCGCGTCGCGGACCCGGACGGTGTTCAGCTCGAAGGCGCGCATCTCGCCGTGCGTGGAGTCGGTCAGCACCTCCGGCAGCGGGATGCGGTAGAAGCCAGGCTCGATGTGGACGATGCGGGGCATGGTTCCCTCCCGGGATCAGGCGTGCGCCTCGGCCTGCCGCGCCAGGCGCGCTTGCAGGGCGACGACGAGCAGCAGGAACAGGCCGCGTATCACCGACTGCCAGTAGGCGGACAGGCTGATATGGCCGAGGCCGTTCTCGAAGTTCAGGATGTTGAAGATCAGGCCCAGCAGCAGCACCCCCACCAGCGTGGTGCCGACCGAGCCGACGCCGCCGGTCAGCAGCGTGCCGCCGACCACGACGGCGGCGATGGCGAACAGCTCCCATCCCGCGCCCTCGATAGGCTGCCCGGCGCCGAACTGCGCCGCCAGGACGACGCCAGCCAGCCCGGCCAGCCCGCCGCTGACGACATAGGCCGACGCCTTCACCCTGTCCGCCGGAAGGCCCATGAGCCGGGTCGCCTCCTCGTTGCCGCCCACGGCGAGCACGGTGCGGCCCCAGGACGTGAGGTTCAGGGCGACGGCGCCCACGGCGTAGGCCACAGCCGCGATCCAGGCGGGCACGGGCAGGCCGAGCAGGTCGCCCTGGCCCAGCCCGATGAAGCCGCCTTCGTAGGAGACCGAGACCGACTCGTTGCCCGCCAGCAGCAGGGCGCAGCCGCCGGCCGCCAGCATGGCGGCCAGCGTGGCGATGAAAGGCAGGATACGAAGCCGCACGATCACGAAGGCGCTGACGGCCCCCGCCAGCAACCCAGCCCCCACGCCGCCCGCCAGGCCCGGCAGCGCCCCATAAGGCGACAGCAGCGCCGCCGCGACGCTGCCCAGCGCGGCCACCGCACCGACCGACAGGTCGATCCCGCCCGTCATGATGACGAAGCCCATGCCGAGCGACACCAGCGCGAACATGGCGTTGTAGCGCAGCACCGTCAGCACGTTGAAGGCGCCGAGGAAGTTGTCGTAGCGCAACGCCCCGAACAGGACCAGCGCCACGAGCACGGCCAGGGCGCCGTGCCGGCCCAGCGTGCGCGCGGCCCGCGGCAGCATGGCGGGCGCCGACGCGCTCATCCCGGCTGCTCCCGGGTCCGGCCCGTCCGCGAGCGCGCCTTCATCGGGGGCGCCAGGCCCATCGCATCCGGCACGAGGCCGCTGCCTCCCTCTCCCTCCGGGAGAGGGCCGGGGTGAGGGAGGCCGCAAGCGCCGGCTTCGCCCCTGGCAGAGCCGGTCTCCGCTGGGATAGAGCCGCGCTCGCCGCTTCCCTTACCCCGGCCCTCTCCCGGAGGGAGAGGGAGAAGGCAGTCGCTTGCCGCCCGCGTCACGCCTGGTGTCCCCGTTGCAGCCACACCGCTCCGATGATGATGCCCGCCTTCACCACCAGCGCCGCCGCGTCCGGCACGCCGTTGGCCAGCAGCGTGTAGCGGGTCAACTGGATGATGAGCGCCCCCAGCAAGGTGCCCACCACCGTGGCCCGCCCGCCCGTCAGCAGCGTGCCGCCGACCGCCACGGCCGCGATGGCGTCCAGCTCCATCCCCAGCCCGACCAGGTTGGCATCGGACGCCGAGTTGCGCGCCACCACGATCAGGCCCGCGACCCCCGACAGCACCCCGCTGATGACATAGGCCCGGCGCCGCACCGGCCCGACCGGGACGCCGGCCAGCCGCGCCGCACGCTCGTTGCCGCCAACCGCCAGGACCTGCCGGCCGAACACGGTGCGCCGCAGCGCCCAGGCCGCCGCGGCGACGGTCGCGGCCATCAGCACGGCCTGGAACGGCACGCCGAGCACCCGGCCCAGCCCGATGAACTGGAACTCCGGCGCCTTGAAGGATTGCAGGTTACCGTTAGTCATCACCTGGGCGATGCCTCGCCCGGCGATGAACAGGATCAGCGTGGCGACAATGGGCTGGATGCGGCGCGTCACCAGCCAGCCGTTGAACCAGCCCAGCGCCCCCGTGGCCAGGACCGGCAGCACGAAAGCCAGCGCCACCCCGATCATCGGGTCCGGCAACGGGAACAGCTTGCCGAGGAAGATGAGCGGCGCCAGCGTGCCCGCAATGGCCATCAGCGCGCCGACCGAAAGGTCTATCCCCCCGGTCGCGATCACCAGCGTCATGCCGACGCCCACGATCACCGTCGCGCACACCTGCGTCACGTTGATGCTGAGCGTCTGCCAACTGGCGAAATTGGGCGTGACCAGCAGGTTGAACGGGACCAAGGCCAGCAGCGCTAGCAACGCGCCGTAGCGGCCCAGCAGGGCGCGCGCGTCCGGGGTGCGGCGCCGGGCCGGCATCGGGGCCGGCATCGGGGGCGGGGCGGGTGCCGCGATCTCAACCAACGGCGGCCTCCCGCGCGCCAGGGTCCTGCACCGCCGAGCCTTGGGCCATCGCCTCCATGATCGCAGGCTCCCCGATGGCGTCGCCCCGCAGCTCCGCCACGCTGCGCCCGTCGCGCAGGACGAAGATGCGGCTCGCGGCCTCCACCAGCTCCTCTAATTCGGAGGAGATCATCAGCACTCCCAGCCCGTCCCGGCTGAGTTCCCGCACCAGGCCGAGGATCTCCGCCTTGGCGCCCACGTCGATGCCGCGCGTCGGCTCGTCCAGGATGAGCAGGCGCGGGTTCATGCACATCCAGCGGGCGAGCAGCACCTTTTGCTGGTTGCCGCCGGACAGCTCGCGGATGGGCTGCCCCGGCCCGGCGCACCGGATGCCCAGGCGCGCGATGAAGCGGTCCGCGACCGCCCGCGCCCGCGCCTCGTCCACCACGCCGCGGCGGGCCAGTTGCGGCAGCAGGGCAAGGGTCAGGTTCTCCTGCACGGACATGCCGGGGACGATGCCCTCGAGCTTGCGATCCTCCGGCACGAAGCCCAACCCGGCGCGCATGGCGTCCGCGGGCGTGCCGGGTGCGCCGCCGCCGGGCAGGCGTATGGTGCCGCCATCCACCGGGTCGGCGCCGAACACCGCGCGGGCCGTTTCGGTGCGGCCCGCGCCGAGCAAACCGGCAAGTCCGACGATCTCCCCTTCGCGCACGTCCAGGCTGACGCCGCGCACTTTGGGGCCGGCTTGCAGGTCCTGCACATCCAGCACCGCGGGCGCGTCGGCCCGCGCCGGACCGCCCTTGGCACCGCGCAGCGCCTGCTCCAGCTCCCGCCCCAGCATGGTGGTCACCAGGTCCAGGCGCGAAACCTCTGCCATCGCCCCCGTCCGCACGGTGCGGCCGTCGCGCATGATCGTGACGCGGTCGCACACGGCATACAGCTCGTCCAGCTTGTGGCTGACGAAGACCACCGACACGCCCGACGCCCTCAAGCGCCGGATCACGTCGAACAGCACCTCCACCTCCCGCTCCGCGAGGGAGGACGTCGGCTCGTCCATGATGACCAGCTTGGCCTCGAAGCCGACCGCGCGGGCGATGGCGACCATCTGCTGCACGGCGGTCGGGAAGGCCATCACCGGGCGGCGCACGTCAACCTGCACGCCGAACCGGGCCAGCAGGCCCCTTGCTTCCGCGTGCATGGCCCGCCAATCCAGCAAGCCGAAGCGGCGCCGCACCCGGCCGAGGAGGATGTTCTCCGTCACCGACCGGTACGGGACGAGGTTGATCTCCTGGTAGATGGTGCTGATCCCGGCGCGCTGCGCCTCGCCCGGCGAGTTGAAGGCGGCAGCCCGGCCGTCGAACAGGATCTCGCCGCCGTCCCGCGAGTGGTAGCCGGTGAGGATCTTTATCAGCGTGGACTTGCCGGCCCCGTTCTGGCCGATCAGCGCATGAACCTCGCCCTGCCCGACCTCAAGCGAGGCGCCGGACAGGGCCGGCACGCCTGCGAAGCGCTTGTCTATCCCGCGCATGGCGAGGAGCGGCGTGGTCAGCGGCGTTGTCATGGGCTGGGAACCGCCGTGGGAGGGGTGTTGCCCGGAACGGCGGCGCCCGCCGGATCAGTAGGCGTCGGCGATCATCTGGCTGGCGTTCGATTTGTCGTAGAAGCGGTCGGTGTTCACCACCCACGGCTCGATCGTCTCGCCCTTGGCGTAGCGGGCCAGGGTCTCGAACGCCGTGGGGCCGAACTTCGGGTTGCACTCGACGGTGGCCAGCATCTTGCCGTCTATGATCGCTTGCAGCGCGTCCCGCGTGCCGTCCACTGACACCAGCATCACGTCCTGCCCGGCCTTCTTGCCCGCCGCCTCAAGCGCTGCGAGGGCGCCGATGGCCATCTCGTCGTTGTGGGCGTAGATCGCGGTCGCGTCTGGATGGGCCTGCAGCAGCGTTTCGGCGACCTGGCGGCCCTTGTCGCGCACGAAGTCGCCCGACTGCGACGCGACGACCTTCATGCCGGGGCTGGCCTTTATGCCTTCCTCGAACCCCTTGCGACGGTCGTTGGCAGGGGAGGAGCCGGTGGTGCCCTCGATCTGGATGATGCGGGCGTTGCCGCCCATCGCCTTGGCCAGCGCCTCCCCGGCGCGACGCCCCTCGGCCACGAAGTCGGAGCCGATGAAGGTCACGTAGTCGCGGCCGGGCTTGGCCAGGGTCTCGTCCACCCGGCGGTCCAGCAGGACGACGGGGATGCCGGCGCGCTTCGCCGCCATGACGGCGGGGACCAGGGGCTTCTCCTCGCGCGGCGCCAGGAAGATCAGGTCAACGCCCTGGGCAATCATGGAATTGACGTCCGCGACCTGCTTGGCCGCCGACCCGGCGGCGTCGGTATAGATGAGCTGGTGGCCCAGCCGTGCGGCCTCGGCCTTCATGCTCTCGGTTTGGGCGATGCGCCACGGGTTGTTCGACTCCGTTTGGGCGAAGCCGACCTTATACTTGTCCTTGGCTTTCAGTTTCGGCAAGTCTTGCGCCGACGCGACGCCTGCGGCGAACCCGGTTCCAGCCACGCCGGCGGCGAGCGCCAGCAAGGTCCTTCTAAGCATCGTTTCCTCCATTCCCGGCCATTAGGACCTTTTTGCGTGGCTGCCTCCAGTCCAGCGGCTGCTTGCTGGGACTGGGATCGCAAACCCCTGGTTCATTTCGGCCGGCGTGAGCCTGGTGGCGCGTCATGCCGTTGTCAAGCGATCCCTCTGCCGGGCAGCTCAACAAGATGCAGATCGAGAACCTGGCCCGCGCCGGCGCCTTCGACGGCATCGCGCCCAACCGCGCCCAGGTGTTCACCGGCGCCGACCTGGTGCTGAAGCGCGCCCAGGCGCAGGCGGA
>JAABUK010011965.1_pt1 | contig 11159 bp, 18 predicted proteins | sample 5559141 | NCBI WGS metagenome assembly JAABUK01 (sample SAMN10711869, study PRJNA513367) | rock metagenome | isolation source: Antarctica rocks | place: Antarctica: Victoria Land, Pudding Butte nord | collected 2016-01-03
CATTCCGCTATAGGAAATTTCGGTGGGGTGAGACGTGTACCCACAAGATTCTCCAAGTCCATTTCCAGCGTTGACACTGTTCGAGGTATCGGCGGTCAGTAGTCTTCTTAAGACTCCATGTCGGATAAGATGACTGGAGAGTAAATCGTGGAATGCGATGATGCAGTGAGTCAGAAGGAGGAAGGGAAATAGATGCTTCTTGGTATATGCCCGAGCCGCCGCAGCGCTAGATTTGGGCTACTGGCACATAACCTTGATCGCCACAGTGGCCCCGAGGTGGCTGCTGTGTGCGTGTTCTTTATTGTTGGTCTAAAACCGCCATCAATACGCTTGCCAGGCAAAACATGCATGGTTGAAATATGCGGTCGTCGATAACAGCTGCTCTCCAGTAATTTCGTACGAGACTGAACCTCAGACGGCTCTCCGCTAAGCCGATGCTCTATGTAAGCTTCCATCCGACAGATAAGCAGACCCAACGCCCGACGTCCTCTGTACATATTCCCACAAGACCATCAGCTTTCGCAGCCATAGGGAATTTCCCCAGAATGACTCAATTGGCCGAGATCGAGTTCTTGTAAGCTCTTGTCATCACCGACAACGAGATCGATGTGCTGTTCCGGCTAGCGCTTGACATAGTCAAAGTAGGTAGCGGTCTCGGTGAGATATCTATGAAGCTGCCAAACAACGACGAAGGGACATGGTAATTGCAAGAAAGAATTGTCAATGTCGGGTATTTGCTGTGGTGCCTTTGGATTTTTCTCCGTGCTTATGAGTAGCGGCGATCACCCACACGCTATTAGGGCAGCAGCAGTGCAGACGGGCACTGGGCCAGCGGCTTGGTGTGGCTGTGAGATGGTGGATATGATGGCTACCGTATGAAAGCATTGCGAAACCATCAATCTCGGGATTCGCCCAGAAAGGGAGTAGACGATTTGAATTCATGATACAGGCTATTTTTGACCCGAGTCAGGCGTTCTAAAAAGCTTTCCTATGGTGTCTTTTTCCATAGGGCGGAACGGCTCTCTTCAAGACATTTAAAACCCCAGATACGATTAATTTTATCCTTTTCTTCCGTAGCGCTGTGCGAAGGTAGCCTGCGAGCCCGATTGGTCGGCTGTGAGGGTCTGAAAAGGGTCTGCAGCGTTGCTTTGATATCTGTAGGACGCAGTCTCATGCCCCACAATGGCTTTTACCACCAAAGCTGTGTTGAGACGTGCCCTAAGTTGTTCGATCTTGCCGTCGGTAATCCAACGCGTCACCCAGGCGGTTGTCGAACGCAAGCCGTACTTCTGCTTAGCTCCGCGAAGGGGTTGTCTGTAGTAGGACCGATGCTATCGTCAACATAGGTTCCGCGAATACGGAGCTATAATACCAAATATTGTTCGTTGTAAATCACTGGTGACATCGATAAGCAGCTATACCAGTGGCTCGGTGGCGTCAATGCGAGCAAGCGCGGCTTCCAGGCCGGCTGCAATATTGGTCGGCCAAGGGGCGTGTCCCCTCAATCAGTAATCGTCCAGTTGACGTTCTCGGGCACATTGGCGAAAAATATCACGAATGCTGGCCAATCGTCTATGAACTGCCATGTGCCGTATCTGGTGTGTTGCCAAAAGGACAACATGGAAAGATGCCCCGGGCATCTCGGTTATAGAATAGCCAGTGGCGGAAGATCTTGGGCAAAAGCCTGACCGGGATTCTTGTCCATCGAGTAAGCTCTGTTGATTCCTCACCTCGAGAATTTCTGGCGGCCATAGACGCGATAAGGGGATTTCTCGCATCATATGCGCCTCAGTAGAACAAAAGACGCATGTTCGCTCTTGACTTTGAAGCCCCACCAACACCGTCCTTCTTGCGCACATCGCCGACCTTGTACAGGTAAGTCTTCCTCCTCTCTATGGAATCTGACGTACGCATAGATCTTTCTAACCCATGTTCACTCTAATGCTGAGTGAATTAGCTGTCGCATATTTTTACACTCCACGAGACAAGCCACACCCCAGCCCACCTCTCAGTCGACGCTGCAGCATACTTAAGCTTCTACATACTGTATCCTCGACTTTACCCAGACTTCGAAACCACCCACTTCGAAATGGGTAGGAGCAACACGGCGAAGTTGTGCTCGTGAAGCCAAAAGCTTTCCAGGCGATGGCTGAGACAATCAAAGGGATTGCCTCAGGGTCCAAACATTCAGGGTATGAACAGAAGCGCACGATACGAATCGCGTCTCCCGAGTCGCACGACTGTATCAGCCGCTTGGCCCGCTTCTCAGCCACAAACGCCTTCAACGACAGACATGGCAACGTCTCAGACTGTGAAATGTTCTGAGACCATTCCGTTTCTGCTCGTGGATGGTTTTCTTGGTGTTATCGAAATAGGTTTGGACCCCGGCTGCCCGGGTAATTGAGTCTCTCGGAAGTTCAGAACGAGTTTCATCGATACTTCCGACGACTAACCCTTTAAATTTCCCGTGTTCCTGTCCTAAGTCGCCTATGTAGTTCGATTTCCTTTTTGCGGAATTTAGGAGAGATTTTGGTTCTGTAGAAGAATAGTTCACCTTGATATGTCGCGCTGATGTTTGCGAGTTACCTTGCTGTCTACCGTCGATTCAACATCTCATTTTGAAATTTACCTTCATTCTAGATTCCTCTCTAGTCGCGCATCAGGAAGACATCGCCTCTTTTTTTTCACAACTCCTTAGATCACAAATCACCACCAAAATGCAACTCCCCTCCTCTCTCCCCCTCCTCTCCCTCATCCTCGCCCTGCACACCACCGCAACACCCACCCACTTCCGCCGCGACGGCCGCAGCCCCGACGCCTGCGGTCCCACTCAGCAAAACCCTTGGAGTCCCAAAGACACCTGCAGCGCGCCCCTTGCCTTCACCGCCAGCACCACCGCCAGAAAACCAAGCACCTTCTCCAACGTCTGCGTCCTCAACCCCAACCTCGGTCAATACGGCTACAACATTTTCACATATTGCCCCGCCCTAATCCCCCAAATCTGCAATTCCCTCTCCGTCGCCGCCCCCCTTCGAGACCAGTGGGTCTGGGCCGACAGCACGGACTGCGCCATGGGGTTCTGGATGCCAGGCATAGCTACCAGCGCTTTGGTGCCGCAGCAGCCACAGTGTGTGTCGATTTTCACGGCTATGCTTACCCAGTGTGCGCCACCGCTACAGAAGGCTCAGGGATCGAGCGTGAATCTGCAGGTATTGCCTATCATACCGTCGATCCAGACGGGCGCGGGGTACGGGCAGAACGCTTCGGGGACGGGGATGGCGGTGGAGCCGCTGTATCCGAGTTATGTCATGTATTCGAAAAGGACCGGGGGCACTTAGGTGGGTTCCAGTGTACGGGAGCGGGGGGGTCGGGTCTTCCGCGTTGCTTGAGATCTTGACCGTTGTTGCTGGATTGAGGATCCTGCAGTAGATATTATTTGAAGACATCGTGATAGAATCATTGACCTGCCGTCAAGCGAAAATTTCCCTAATTCAACTGTTGAGCGTCATTGTCGTTCATCTAACGATACACGCGCATGAAGAGTGTCCAGTCCGACCAAACTTGCAAAATGATCGTATATACAGCTCCATCGAGTAGACATTCTGGTCCCAAAATTGACAAGACCAAACTTGTCGTCATGTATAAACAACATTGATCTTCACAGATTTAAATCTTTTCACAGCCTTCTCGATCTCACCATTCCAACACTCTTTCGGTCAAACCAAACCTACGGGGATGAGGAGAATGCGTTAGCGTTGATATAGTTTTCGAGACGCAGCGGGGGCTCAGTGAAACACAGGTGACGCCCAAGGACAACTACTATCTCTCTAGCTGCTTTTCGCCTTCAAAACGAATGGAAGATCTGATGATAATGCACGCGGCAAGCGCTGTTTGTGTAAAGGAGCTAAGCGAGACTGAGTGGAAGCCCGCGCGATAAGCAACGTTTGTTGATACATGAAAAAACCAAGGACGCCACGCTCATACTTCAGCGGCAAACGACGCTGCCCTTCTCAACAAGGAAAAGAACAGTCCATGTTGTTGACCGCATTGTGGTTCCCGGCTCTCCGCCCACAAATCGGTCCGTTCCTCGGGTCCCACCCCCCATTACTGCACGTCGCTGGACCCTTCGTATCCCGACTCGTCCACTGCAAACTCCCGTATGTGAATTGCAAGTAATATTTTTGGTGCTCGCCGGTGATCGTCAACGTGTTGGGAAGCTTGGAGTGGAACCGGTATGGATTGGAGACGCTGATGGACTCGCCAACGGGGAAGGTATCGCTGACGGTTGTATGACCAATGTCGGCCTTGTTGTTGTCGACGAGCTTGATGATGGCGAAGAGATTCTTGTCGTCGCTGGTCCAGGTTTGCATCTCGGTCAGGTGGAAGGAGCATGTGCTGGGGGCATAAGCTGGCGTCGGCGCAGGAGGAGGCGAAGCAGCGCTTTTGGCGTCGGCATGGGAATCGTCTCCGTGTAGTCAGCGGCGCCTGTTGGGCCGGCAGGCTGAAACCCGCCATCTGGAGTGCATTCAGAGCCTGCGTAGAAGTCCTGGTCGTCGAGGATGGCGCCTCCGTTGACGGTCATTGTGGAGCCGTCGTCGCCCAACGGGTCGGAGTCATCTGGCTAGTGTTCGTCTGCCGAGAGCCTAGGCCATCCGTATTTGGGTTTCAAGGGAACAATACCATGATACGGCATAGAAGACGTAGTTATCGACGTTGATGCATATAGCGAAAGGGCCTCCGAGTTCTATGCGGGCTGATTGCTTCGCACGGCTGGGGCCGTATGCTTTTCCAGGGTAGCCGCTGACGGTCACGTCTTGGTTTAAAACAGATTCAGTCTGATCATTGCTTTAGTGTATTAGAGGGAGAAGAACGAAGTCCAGGCAATGTGCTTCTGGTTGCGGGGTGAGGATATGGGGACGTAAAGGGAGACGGGAGCAGCTTACACCGTGGCGAAGAGACACCGGATGCCGTCGCACTCGTATGAAGCATCTCATGTAAGAGAGCAGTCCCTGGTCATCAGTTAACCAGCTGCCTCCAAATTTGCAAATTTTGGTGCAGTAACAACGCATGGCGGTCAAGCTCTTACCTTGGCTAACAAGACACGTTTGACTCTTTCGGCCAGCGATTTCATCTACCAGAACGCGGAACAGAAGTTGATGAGCGGGTATTTCCCATCGTCTACCCTGTTTGTCGGTTCAACCTCGTCCCCGGGGCTTGCTTCTTTCTTGCAGCTGTGACCGTTCTTGTCACCAGGATCATCACAAGCGATATCAAAGTGTCGATCCTTCCACCAATCACCGATTTTCCTATGATCATTCGGGGCCTGCGCCCTTAAGAAGATTACCTGCTCGGTTATTAGTGGTGAAAACCAAACCGTCGGTCAATGGCTTACTGGTTATTTGATCCTTTATATCCTGGGTGTACTTTGATTTGGCTCCGAAATGGTCCGAAGGGGTTATGGGATTTGGAATGATTGGATCAGGTTCAAACATCCATTGAGGGCCCTAGTAACGATGTTCAAAGCGTCGAGGTATGCCTGATAGATGGCTTGTTTTTGACCATCATCTCATCCAGAGAAACTCAACAGGCTTGTCAGGACAGTCGCATTGCCATTGATGGGCGCTTGGGAAGTGACATTGACTAAAGGCTCAGCTCCGGCCAGAATCGGAGCGGGTTGTATGGGAGCGCGCTGGTCAAAACAGCTATTGCAACGACACACAGGGTTGCCCATGGGAACGAACGGCCAGGCATGGTGAGGTGTGAAGCAAGACAGAACGAATTTCACACAATAAATGTGACTGCCTTAGATGCTTGATGAAACTCAACATACTTAGCAGGAAGCCAAATATATAGGGGAGATCGATCACAAACATAAACACACGAGTCCGAAGCAATTTCTAATTTCAAGCACTTCAATGGCACAGCAGCCGAGTAGGAGGATAAAAAGTATATCAGAAAAGCGGACAGGTACGTAAGTCGAAATAAAATTATCAAGCACTTCAATGGCCCGATGCAGTCGTATAACAGACACGATATGCAGGTAAGATCTTAGATTTAGAGAGTATGCATTGATTACTCGTTGTGCCGCCGAGAATTGTTTGAAATACCTACCAGACATCATACGGCCGCTAAATTAGGCAAGATTTAGGAATCAATCTTCTACAAAACTCAATCAGTGTTTATGGCACGATGTACTTGACGTGTATACTCGACACCAATACCTCCCCCACCCCTGTATCCTCCTATTTCATTCTACCCTCTTAATTTTCCTCGTCTCCAACACCGTTTCCGGATCCGCATACAAAAACTCATCTGCGTTCAGATTCTCCGGCCTTCCTTTTCCATTGGGATACCCAAACTCGTAATTCAACAACAGCTCCGCTAGCACCATCTTCAACTCGTAGCTGGCGAAGAAGCGGCCAGGACAGGCGTGCTTGCCGTACCCGAAGTGGAGGTGGTTGCGGTCCGTCATGGCGAATTGGTGCTTGTTAGCCTCGCCAGGGGAGGAGCGGCGCTTGTCGAAGTAGCGGAAGCCGTGGAAGGAGGTGGGGCGGTCGGGAAAGTTGGCGGGGTCGGTGGCGGCAGTGGCGGAGGCAACGCAGAGGTGGGTGCCTGTAGGGAGATGGGTACCGTCTGAGAGTGTGAGGGGGGTTTGGACGATGCGATGGAAGCCGACTGAATGGGTGGTGACATTGTAAGTAAGCGGTGGAGTGGAAGGTTTTAGGGGAGTGCTAGGAATACGTACGTAAAACTTGTAGCAAGTAGTTCAGCGATTTGGGCGCCCGTAGATAGAATGACTTGGTCCGCCATCAATGTCTTTCCGTTATTCGTCGCGACACCGAGACAGTCTCCCCTTTCATTGAATAGCAAAGCCGAGACAGTTGCTTCAATATATGTAACACTGCGATTGATGACGGCCTCTAAGGTTCTGCGAATTGCGGTGATAGTTCTTTCACATCAACATAATCCCAATTCCGGTACAGACCATTGAAATTTGTCCTCGCTTCTGGAGTAATCGTCTTGGCTAAGATGTCCACACCCACGTCTTTGTAGTTCTGGATTATCTCCCGACCCAGGCCTGTATCTTCAAATATGACTAACCCAATTCTCGTGGTAATAGGGCTCATAGCCATCTGTCGAAGAAATTTGAGCTTCAGACGCCAATTCTGCACAGAACGCATTGCCGTAATGAGAACAAATAATCTTGTTGATATCAAGTGATGCAGCAAGACGGCAGGGGAATGGAGTTCGATCGAGTAACGTGATAGACGCTGAGGGATCAAAGTCTATAAGATAAAGGGCGGTAGAAGTTCCAAAGATATCCGCTCTTATAGTAAGATAGGTCTTCTGTACCGAATCCATAGTGGTGGAGTTCGTTAATAAGTGTTAGGAGAGATCATCAACAACGTAGCCAAGTTGGAAAGCATTTATTGAAAGCGTTTATAGTCGAGGCAAATTGTAGCTGAGTAGTGCATACCTTGTTGTAATAGAGATATTCGATTTCACCGCCTCAGGTCCGCAATAAGATCCACAACATCTCTTGTGCTCTTCCGAACCTCTACCCACCCACCTTCGTTCACCCGGACTATCTTACCATCCACACAGACTCGTCGCCAGCGACTGTCTTTCTCATCAAAGTCAATTCTCAAGCCATCAATGTTCTCGTAACCAACAGCTGCATCTTCGACATGGCTTCCGCCCTGAAACGCCAGGCCTAATATTCTCATTACTTCAGCGCTGGAGACGACGCCAAAGTGAACCAAGCGTAGCTGACCATCCAATGGTTTTGAACCAGGTGAGATCGTAAGATTTTCTTCCAAGTTTGAGACTAGGGTAGCAAGAATGTACATATGCTCCCGACGCTCCAGGACATGGTGGGTTTCTCGACCATCTCGATCCTTTGTGATAAGTGTAATTTTGCCCTTGTACATATGCGGTTCAGAGCCATCAGATGGTGCGAGCAACTCTTTGGCAGCCATCTGAAAGCGATTGGTCCCATGTTTCCGATATTCTGTGGTATCGCTATCGGCAACTAAAGAGGCATGAAGAGCCCAGCTGCAAACCACAGCTCCATAGACTATAGCAGATCCGGCATCGGATAGAGGCAAAATCTCACTGCTTCTACCTTCATTGAAAAGAAATTCAGATCCTGGCGAGAAGTTCGCTGTGAACGTTGGCAGGCTACGCGGCGTGCCTTGAAGGAAGTTGCTAAGACCCCTCGTTGCGCCACGATTGAGGCCGGTAGAGTTGGCTAAAGCATTTCCCGTACCCATAACCACAAGGCCTATGACCGGCTTCCTATAGCGAGGGCTCTGCAGAGACGAGAGTAGCACGTTGACAATGTCGACGATGCCGCCATCGCCCGACAAAAGGAGGATCGTTTGGGCTATACCATCGTTGGCATGAGGTAGAAAGACAATATGAGCGAGGTCCGTGATAGATCGCTCTGATTCAGTTAAATGGGTCTGGTAAGCTTGCTCCTCCAAACCCACAGCCTTGAACGCTTTTCGAATGACGACATCAAAGAAATGCTGGGCCTCGCCTCTTCCTGATCTGGGAGAAATAACAACATGCAGATTTGGTACATCGCCAGGCCCTCGCGGGATGAATAGATGAGATGGGGGAAGTGAGATGCCTGATTTGTCTAGAATTGGCCGTGGTACGTCCGATAATTGGAAAGATTCAAATGTGAATTCGGTCCTGCTTGGATTTTCCGTCTTGGTGGATAACAGTAGTATTGAATGCTGCTCAGGCACTCCATTTCGATCTTCATTCGTTGCTACCTTTTTAGTTACAACACCGATCACATCTCCATCACGGAATACCTTTTCGGATCCTTCGGATTGGAGGACCAGGTTGCCATTGTCTTGCTTCACGTGGTATAGGACATCAGGAGCGATCCCCTCAACCAGCGGCTCACTCACATGAGACGGCGACATTAGGGGTCGAAGTGCCTACTCACCAACATTGATGATAAATATCGTCATATCGCATGTTAAATGTGATGTTCTGCATCATAACGGCGCTTATGCGAGTAAACGCGTTGTAATTTCTGCGCTACTATCTAAAGCTACCTTACCCTTACCATTACCCTCGTCACGTGCTCGTATTCGCGCATGTCGGTTCAATCTAACAACCACATTCGAAGTCTGTATCGCGATGGAACTCAATACACTATGAAAGGTCAAGCACTTACACCAAGGGCCTTCGCTCGGCAACGAACCCTTGTCTAAGCACCGTCGTTTCACTGTCTATGCCAATTGGTCGTTTGACCATCGCCCTAAGAAACCTTCGATTTACTGAACCTTACACGCAACTCGGATTCTCACACTAAGAAGATGTCTCCTTTCGGCCTATTCCTTCTTATCCTCGTCCTCCTCATCATCCCCGCAGGTATCATCGCTTACATCTTACTCGCACGACGACGCGCTCAACGCGCTGGTCTCCCTCCTCCACTAATCTCATCATATATCCCTTTCTCGAATCGAGGACGATCACAGGGCTCTTCTGCATCTTCGGGCCCACTCGGCTGGGTGCGCTCAAAGGTTCGTTCGTTGAAGAACGCGACTTCGGGCGGAGGCTACCAGCGGCCACTGGGAGGCCGTGGCAGGAGAGGGTTGGATCCAGATGAGGCCTGGGACGCAAGGGTGGGGAATGAAGCGGATGCTTATGGGCCAGGAGGGTACTACGAAGAGCAAGAGCTAGGTTTGCGACCAGGCGCCCCCGGAGAAGGTTCATATGCTGGAAGCGGCTACGGAGGACATGGAACGGTTCTACCAGACTACGGTGCTGAGGAAATGGGTAGGGGCAGAAGCCGGAGCCGGGAAGGTCCGGCTTACATTGGTGGCAGTCAAAGTGGACTGGACCAGAGATACGATGAGCAGGTGCGGAGGGAAGATCCGTTTGCGGACGGAGTAGAGAGGAGTGAGCTGAGGGAAGTCAGCCTAAGGCCAATGGGGGAAGGGGATGAGGGAAAGAGGCACTCGCAGAAGGAGAGTCTCGGTGGACACGATAGTAGTCCAACTGAGAGAAGGAGCATGTTCCATGAAAATATGTAGGACCGGAAAATCTAGTTATGATAAAGATATTGTTGAATGCTTGGGGCGTTATAGCCGGGGCCTCGTGTGATGGCTGGCTCAGGCGTTACTGTGTCTAACATCGGTGTCGGCGTCATATACCATAAACATAACACATAAGTATATGACGATAACGATAATCCAGGAGCATTATCATTTCAATCAATCGTGACGGCTATTCAAATACAAATTCTACCCTTACTTCCTAATGATCCTGATGACAACGCACTCAGCGAACAAGAACATCAATAAAAATGCGCGGTAGTAAAAGGGGCAATGGCTAAGTCGATAATATCTGGACAAAAACGGTGCAATAATGGGAATCCCACGCCTCACCTCTCACATCCAACCATATCTCATCCCAACTGTCCTCGGCTGTAGCACACCTAACTGCAAAAGACATTCCGACTCCCAGAATGGACCGGAAAAACTCATCATCGATGGCCCCGGACTAGCCTACTACCTCTACTACAGACTACTAGCCCACAAGCCCGACTCTCCCAACAGCCTCGACGCAGTGCCTTCCTACGATGAACTAGGCAAGGCCACCCTTATCTTCCTTGACGAACTACAAGCCCATCATGTGACTATGTATGACCCTGAATCTTGCATGCCCAACCCAAGCCAGCTAAACACGTAACTGCAGAGAGAAAATCTACTTCGACGGCTATCTCCCATTATGGAAACGGGGTATCCGGCTTTCTCGCCTGGAGAAGAACCGGCAAGATGTTTCCAACCTCCATGCTGTCAACTTGAAAGGGTTTGCAGTATCGAGCACGACTGGCGGAACTTGTCAGATCAAAGCTTCTGACTTGTTCGACCCTTCACGGCCCCTTCCATCCGGCCTGAAAGGCATTCCCGCACCCCCTTTCATGGTCCCGGCTATCCTCGATGCCATTAGCGATAGTGAATATGCTGCCATCACCGAAGTTGTCCCGGACGAGGCAGATCCTTATTGTGCAAGAGCTGCTGAGGGAAGCGGTGCCACTATCCTGACCAGCGATTCGGATTTGCTCGTCTACGATCTCGGTGATTGTGGTGCCGTTGCTTTCTTCAGCAGCCTAGAGCTGAAGGCAGGGATCG
>JAABUK010011966.1_pt1 | contig 11157 bp, 14 predicted proteins | sample 5559141 | NCBI WGS metagenome assembly JAABUK01 (sample SAMN10711869, study PRJNA513367) | rock metagenome | isolation source: Antarctica rocks | place: Antarctica: Victoria Land, Pudding Butte nord | collected 2016-01-03
TCAATGATCCCAATGACCTTGATCAGATTTGGATGATCCACAAAGCAAGTGACAGCTATTTCATCTCTGGCATGGCCATCTGGGCTGCTTTCAGCTTTGAAAATCTTTATGGCAACATCACGCCCCTGGAACTTGGCAGCAAACACATCCCCTGAAGCGCCATCCCCCAAGGCTGTAGCTAGGTCAAGCTGGCCTAACGTGAGAGGCAGAATGTCAGGTCTGATTGGAGGTGCTGGTTGACAAGCTGGGTTGCCAGCAAGGCTGAACCAAGCCAGGGCATTCAAACCACCAAACTCTGCCGGCACCTGCTGACTCAATTTCATGTCAGATATGTCAGAGTGGTTTAGACACTAAGTTAATATGCAGACATCCAGACAGCATGCCACTTAAAGGACAACATTCTGTCATGGTTTGCAGGCTGAAAGGGTAATGAAGCTGCATCCTACTGACCTGCTCTATGTTGTTGACAGCGACTCTCATCAACTCTAGCTTAGGCAAGTGACTCATTGCTGCAGGCAGCGTCTTCAGTTGGTTGAAGGAAGCCTGAAGATCATGGTCAGCTGGTCAGGAAGGCAACACTGGCGCTTTAAACTCGTGTGCGCAAACAGCCACTAGGCAAAGGCAGAAGATATCCAAGACTGCGTCAGATGACTGCGCACTCAATCTAGGGCTCACCTGGAGTTTCACAAGTGATGTCAAGCCAGACATGCCATCTGGCAAACTGACAAGACGATTGTCAGTGATGAACAGCTCAACAAGCCCTTTCAAGCCAGCAAATGACTCTGGCAGGTTGGTCAGTTGATTGCCTTTGAGGCCAAGCCGGTACAGAGCAGTTAATTTGCCCAGGTCTGATGGAACATCGGCCAAGCTGTTATTCATGAGGTTGAGGTACTTCAGGGAGAGTAGACTACCAAGGGCAGTAGGCACTGCTTGTAGCTGGTTGCGACCTAAGTCCAGGTCTAACAGTTTGCCAAGCTTGCCAATCCCAGCTGATACAACGGTAATTTCGTTGCTCGATAGATTGAGTGTGATCAGGGAAGTCAGTTGCGCTATTTCAGCTGGAATGCTTGACAGTTTGTTTTTGGCAAGATTCAGGATTGTCAGCGTGGTGAACGACCACAGTTGCGAGGGTAAGTCCGTGACCAGCAAGTTCTTGCTCTGCAAGAGAACAACAGTCACGTCTGCAGCCTCTGATGTCAACTGATCAAGCTCAACTACTGCGTTTGTCTGACTGCCTGCCATCTGGTTCGTGCTCCAGGTTGTGTGCACAGTTACAATAGCAACTTTGGCCCTAGCGTGCCTGCGAAACGCACTCTTCTAGCAAAAGTGATAACAGAGCGGTATAGCAAGCGAGTGTTGTGGTGTGGCGCACGTAGAATGTGAAAAGCATATGCATCGGGGAGAGGAAGGCATACTTTTGTTTGAATTGGGTACTCAGACAGCATGCGCAATCGCTTGATATCTCTCTGCCGCACCACGGGGCCCCAAGCCTGTGATATTAAAGCGCGACGTAAGTCGGGAACGATGCTGGCGTCAGGTGGAGCAAACACACAGTGGCTGTCTGAAACAAACAGGTGACGTAAAGATGTCACGACGTATACAAGTGAGAACAGCGCAGACGTCGCTGCATCAGATATGATTGGTAGGCTTGCGCGAGCGCTAATCTTGCCGGATAGCTGTGCCCGAGCCAGCTGGTAACACACTTATTGTTTAGCTGCAGCACCATGTTGCAGGAGACCTATGGCGGAGGACGACTTGAACGAGAGTCAACAACGCGACAGATTGGCCGGCGCTGTCACTCAGAACGGCCTGCCGTTTAGACAAATTGCCGCCATAATGTACGACGTTGCGGTTGCGAATGCCGCCTGTCTTGTGTGTATGAGCTATCAAAGGTACTTATGGCATGCAGCTTGTGCCAGCTAAACGAATCTACGCAAGTGACCATGCCATACACTTTGGCCGTGTACATGGTGACAGATTTCTTGGGTGCAAGCGCAAGTCCTGCAAAGATCAGCCGAATGACAGGATTCTTGGTATGCAGTCAAGCTTATGCAGCACATTGCAAATTCAGCTTCAAAAAGCATCGGACAACACAAGTTTTGTGTCTGGAATGCAGCTTCCCCATGAACACAGAAATATCAACATGTCTGTTGCAGGGAGCAAGCTTTTGCAGTGCTCAGTTTGCGACATCCATGCTGCTTGGGTATTTCAGCGACACATATGGCAGAAAGGTGACAACTTGCCCATCAGCAATTTTACTGATCGCTTTGCCCTCAAATTGCTTCCATCGTTGCGCCGCGGATCTAACAAGGATGCTCGTGTGCAGCCAATACTAATCTTGAGCAGTGTGACCAGCATGATCTTCATAGTTGGCTTTGGAGCATCTACCACATATACAATGGCCATCTTGATGCGCCTTGCAGGAGGGCTTTGCAACTTCACCTTTGGGTGCGCTTGTCTTCATCTGTCTGTACCATGTCAAATCTGTGCAAGATGCAAAAAGCAGCATGCAGTGCTGTCTTCAAGGCCTTGAGCACCATTGCAATGCAATTGCCGCCCACATGAGTCTTCTTCCGCGGAACCGAAAACAGCAATGCTGCATGCGCATGTGCTATTGAAAACGCTAGCATCCCCTCATGGCCCCACTGACTTCCTTGGCAAATGAATGAATGAATGCATGAGTCACTCACTGGGTGAGTGACCTTTTGTAGATGCGTCAAGTCTATGATTGGGGAGTCCATGGATCTGGGGACTCAGGCTAAGGCCCTGGGCTATCTCAGCCTGGCCTGGGGCTTAGGCACCATACTTGGTAACTCGCTTTGCTGTCTTCTCACACATCTTGCATCTGCCTGAATTCACCTGCCACAGTGTCACACAGTTGTGCTGAGCAAATGTGTTTTCCACAGAATCTGCGCCATGCACAGGGCAGCTTTGGCACAAACTGAACAAGTGATTTGGACAGAGTGTGGTACCAGTGACAGTCATGTTCCAGGGAGTCTTGAAAGAAATTGGCATTTGCCATGAATGCAATGCACTCTTGTGCAGGTCCACTGCTGGGGGGTGCACTGTCTGCCCCTTGCGAGGCCTATGGGTCAGCTTTCCCATTCTGCAAGCCTGGTCAGCTATTCATTGCCAGGTACAAGCGACCAGCATGCTTGCTACAGCGTGAACAGCCACCACCCGTCGTGTCTGCTTGTTGCTGCCTTTTTGGAAAAGGTCTCCAATCAGTGCCGCTGCCGTACTTGTATATCAACATAACTGAAACAGTGTTGATTGTCTTTGGCTGCAGCTGCAATGCCTGCATAAGTGCCTGGACATAGAAGCAAACTTGCTGTCGCTGAGCAGCTATCTTTCTGTTGACACTGTCACACCATACATTGGCCCTGGATTCTGCCTCCTTCGTGAATGCAGGCCATTCCTGCTACCTTGTCTAGCAGCAGCAGTACTGTCTTTTATGGCGTCCTTTGCCAGCATGTTTCTTCTCAAGGAGACCCTGCCCAGCAAGATAGCTAAAAAATACTCCCACCTGACACAAGATGCCGAGCAACGCATGAAAGCTAACAGCAACAGCCCAGCAGCCCAAAAGGGTGATGTTCACTCTGTGCATAGATGCTTTCTACCCTGTCAAGCATCATCGCGGAAGCTTCCAGCTGCTGTCAATGTCTGTCTCAACATGACCTTGATGCCAAACCAGCAGCAGTGGTCAAAGTCCCTTGCTTGACATGTTTCCCCCATACAAGCAGCATTTCTACATGCTGCCAAATTGTTCTGTTGCATGCAGGCGTTGAAATGTCTATCCAGTACAGCTCACTCCAAGTTGAGGATTCAGCAGCAGACTTGGACAATGACTCCAATCTTCACATGATCAAGCAAGCAACTCAGGTCAACTGCAACATGTTGTGTGATGCTCTTCAACAGCTCCCTGGCCAGGGGACCCCAGCAGAGCTAGCTGGGGTGTCATATGAACATCATATGCTTGAGAGGTCTCCAATGTACGGGATACATGCATCTGAAGTCGACATCAAAAATGCCAGGGATCATCCTGCACATGATCTGGCTGATGCGGCTGATCCTGCCAAACCAAATGATGAACAAAGTTTGCTGGTGTCTGTACAGCATGACAGCGGCCAAGAGCATGCCTCCAATGCAAATGTTGATTTCACCAAAGACACTTCAGTTGTCTGGTACAGAGAACGGGCAGTCCAGCTGACCGTCATTGGCTATGGGCTCATAGCATTCATATACAACACTGCTGATGAGTTGACTCCTCTGTTTGCTGCTGCATCTCCTGATGTTGGCGGGGCAGGGCTATTAGCAAATCAGCTAGCAGTGCCCCTAGGCTTCTGTGGCATTTCTGATGCTTTATGCGGTCTTGGGGTATCCAAAGTGCCTAGAGAGATATGGGGCAGCCATGAGCTGTAGGATAGGGTTGTTAGCAACTGCACCTTTGATTCTTGTGACTCCAGTTGCTTACTACGTGTCCGGTTCTGTTGTAGCTGCTCAGCTTGTGCTGTGTCTAATCCTGGGGATCAGAATTATGGCTGAAACCAATTCATTCAGCTCGTCTTTGATTATGGTCAACAATGCTGCTCCAAAGCATGCCATCGGCAAGGTCCATGGCTCTGGGCAAATGCTTGCAAGTCTGGTGCGTGCATTGGGACCGGCTTTGGCTGGTGTTCTCTGGGGAAGCAGCATTCAATTGAACATCCCTGGCCATCAGTTCATTCCGTTTGCTGCTTTGTCAATAGTTGCTGCAGGCACACAGTTTATGTATGTAGTGTTGAAGCTACCAATGTAAACCTTTTGTGTCCACTTCTGTGACCTAGCAGGTCATCAGATACATGAGAGGGCTTGTAATGTTGCTATCCTTGTTAATAACAGTTTGCTCAGGGATGCAGCAAATGTCGGTTGCTACCTGCTTCTCCTTTTATGATGAAATCCATTCTGAATCCATTTTGAATCAACAGCTCACTGCTGCCAGTGTACCTAGGTGAATGGGTAGGGCTGCGTTTGTTGTTGCTCGCACAGACTAGTCATCAACACAGCATAGCGTCCGCCAATACAGCATCTGGATGTCCACAAGGGCATCGCTATCGTTTGTCAAGGAAGTCGTGATGAAGCTGACAGGCTCGACAGAATGATGAATATATACCGGATCCGTTCTATGCTTACAGCCCACTAAATTAAATGTACTGGCTGCGCAGAACACCTTTGCAATGGGGGTACCATCAGTGTCCATGTAAACAACTTTGTCGAGACTGCACTACAATACGTCTGTTGCATGAGTCTCCAGTGTGCACACAAAACAATTGCACCACTTTGTCGAAACTGCACTGCACCACAATGAAACATAGTTGCATAGTTGCACCAGTGCTCCCTTCATGTGACGGAGGCGACGTAGCAAACGTGTGACCTGGTGGGGTTACTGGCTGAAGTCCAGGCTGCCTGGCCATACAGGATAAGACCTTTTGAACAGGCTTGCGCACACTGCATCTCGCTGTTGCACTACTCCATCAAACATACATTTCATTGCTCCATGAGTACCAATTGGCTCCTGCAGTGCAATTGACAACAAGGTATCAACATAATGATTTCTTTGGCAACACAACATGTCATTGAACTTTGTACATGGCTGTTGTGAATTGGTCAACTTGCACGCCACTGCACAAATTGTCAATTGTCATTGAATGCAGTACAGGCAAAGGCAGAACTGACAAAGCACACGTCACATCAAGTTGTGTGGTGTTTGAGCAGACATGTCATGGTAATCATTCAGCAAGGTAATACTTTCAGAATGAGGTGTCACCTTGATCCTGCCTCTGCGGCCGTATTTGGTCCACAGCTCCAGAGGTTTGAACCAGCGCACATCTTCAGGGTTGTGGAACATCCACCGCACAACTGCCTTCTTCTTGTGTACTTTAACAGGGTAGCCTGAGAGTACTATCTTCTTCAGCACCACTCTGTCAGGATCACAGCTGCGCAGTGTACCTGTGACCAAACAAACCACAAACATCAGAAACCAGTCCAAAAGGACTGTGGTGTTCCACTAGAGCTCACAATAAACTGTGTTTGTGATTTTCATGAGCAAATGGGATATGTGCCGTAAAGGCCAACACCTCAATCTTGTTGCAAGTGCAAAGTCCTGCAAACATGGCGTTAATGATGCAATTCTGGGGCCGATTGCATCAACTATCACCTGCCATGGCCAGCTGTGGGGGCTGGTCTGGGGTGATCTTGAAGGCTAGCAGGGGTAGAGGGGGGTATTGTATGGGGCCATAGATGGTGGCTACGCACTGACGCTTGTCATGCAGGAAGCGCTCCAGCTTGTGCTTGTCCACATTTGGGTCGTCTGTGGAGTATATGGGCCGAGCAGTGAATGACCTGCATGACAGACACATTTTACAATGTACAACAATTTAAGGGGCTCTGCTGACACTATGCGATGCTGCCGTGTAAAGATCTGCTGTGACACTGCAGTTGTGGCTTTACAAAGCAGCAATGATGTCCCAACAATTTTGCACAACTTTTACTCTGCAGCATCTGCAGGGTGGCTTCCTCTGATGAGCAAGCTATGTAATGCAGCATGACTGATGCCAGCAGAACCTGCATCCCATCTGACTGATGTGTCTGTCAGTGATGATGAGCCATTGAGTGAGCTGACCTGAGACCTGTGACAAACAGCAGCTCTGCCTTGTTTGGCAGAGTCTCTGTGAAATTGGAGTCCTTCTTGACAGCAAAGTTGAGGACTGACAGCTTGGTCTCGTGCTGCAGCAGGCCATGCGCCACAAGAGGGGCTGCACTGCCCTGCAACAATACCCCCCAGCGTGAACCAGGCATGTTGCCAAACAACAAGAAAGTTTGTGATCTGTGATCTACCCTGGGGAGATTTAGTAGACGCTGCATTGTGGACTTCATATAGTATGCACGCAGCCCAGCCTGAATGCCAGCAAGCAATGGCATGCAAGTCTGTGCTGTGTGCCATGCAGTCATGCATCCAATAACAAGCATGCTGTTGGATGCATGACAGCATGACACACAGCACAGACTACATGGGACACTTGCCATAACACACAGGTGCAAATCATGCAGCTGTATCGGATGCTCATAGTCTACATGAGTCTGCATGTGTCTGTTTGCAGACATTGTGACTCTTCGCCAACAGCTGTCAATAGCTGTCAAGAGTGATGGTACCTGTGAGGCAGCCTGCACTCGCTGCACAAGCCTCATCGCCACATCAGCAGGCACATCTGCTAGGTGGACTGCCACATAAGACCCTGGAGCAGCCCCTTCTGGGTCCCGGGTCACCCCCTCAGCACCCGCCTTGGCCCTGAATCCAAACAAAACTGCTATCTGGAATCCACTACACACATCTGTCTGGCATGCATGTCATGCTCAAATGTGTTCCAAGCACTGCTCTTGTGACAAGCCGTGGACCGATTAACATGCTTTAAACATAACACCTGTGCCTACATGGGTTGTGACCAGGGCATGGTAAATGTAGTGATGCCTGTAGAGCCAGCGCACCCACTAGCGAGGGGTGGCTGGCTGCTGAAGCCCTCAGGTTGATGTTGCATCCAGCGTAACCCATGCCACTGTGGTAGTGTGCATGTGCTTTAGAAGGACGCGTACGCGAAAGAGCGTTTGTTTAACAGCCATCCAACAGGAGAGTGCTCCCACAGTTGACAGGCTTGTTTTATCGTTTGCCGCTGCGGAGGGAAGTTGTACCAGACCCAAACAAAAGAGAACTGCTGGAAGTGGTACTGGAAGCAATGCTGTTACAGCACATGACTGTCCAGTCAACTAGCAAAATGCATCATGCCTGCTGAGCTGATGCAAGATAGTGATCTGTGACCACTGACCTTTTGTGCGCTCTCTTGAAGTTTTCAAAGGCAAAGGTGTGGCCATACTCCTGAGGCAATCCTTCTCTAGGATCCCAGGGACTGCTGCGCCAGCTCTTCAGTCCCCGATACCGAGCGAATCTGTCTCTGGCAGCCGTGTCTGTTGGTGTGTCAATCTGCAAGCCACATGCATGTATAATTTTGTACAATCTAGTGGGCATAATGAGCATACAATTGATTAGTCTCTGCTTACTATCACATCTGTCACTTCCAAATGTCCGTCTTACTTTGGACACCTCATGGTCAACATGTGCTGCCCTTTTCTGCTTGCTTTGATGTTAACCAAGTGTTGTGTCCAAATGTATAGGCTTAGCACACAACACTTGGTAAACATCAAAGCTGGCAGAAAAGGGCAGCACATGTTGAACATGAGATGTCCAAAGTAAGATGGCCATGGTGGTGCCTCTACTGCAGGAGACAGAACAGCCAAATAACAATGACAACATCAGGCACGTGTAGTGCCTGTGCAGTGATACCTCATCAGAAAATTCAACATCATCCTGTTCTGCCCGCCGCTGCCGCTTGAACTCAGCAAAGGACTGCTCTCCTGCGGCTTCAGAATCCTGCACAATCAGCACATTAGTCAGATATGCTCATGTCTAAACATACGCTGTACTTGCAGCGTTGCAGCTTTGCAACCAACGCTCAGCCATTTTAACACAATGTATGGGAGCCAGCGAGCTGAAACAACAAGCTGACGGCGCAACATGCTGCACATGATTGAGCGAGCTGGAAGCACATAGTTGCATAGGTTGAAAACACATGGTTGCATAGGTTTAACGCACATGGTTGCATAGGTTTAACGCACATGGTTGCATAGAATTTTAAAGAAGGAGAAAATATGATATGGGTACAAAAGCAAGCATGTGCAGCACTGTGTTGACCTGCATGTCATCTGTCTGGTCATCTTCTTCATCAAGATCTGCCATGGAAGCAGCCCCATCCATGGCCCCCTCCCCAAACCTGGGCTCAGCGTCACCACCCTGCCTCTCAGCTGCCTCATCCTCTTCTTCACTGCTGCTGTCCCCCATGTCCTGCATCTCTTCTTCTGTGATCCAGGCTGCTTGGTAGTCGCTCATGCCAGCTGGCAGGCGGCGTTTACGCTTGCTGCCTCCACTGCTGCCTCTGGCCTCGGCTTCCATCAGCTCCTGCACACATGTGTATAGCTTGAACTAGCCGTGCTTACTTGCCTCCCTTCAAGGGAAGCATGAGGCTTTGATTCACTCACAGGCTTTGACTCACTGCCTGCACTGCTGAGCTGTGCCAGTAGATCTATCAGCTTCAGGCCCTGTCACAGGTAATCCTCAGCGGTTGAGGTTGTTTCCAGCAGCTTCTGTAGCTGTACAGAGCCTCCAGCACCAATTCTAAGTTAGAAGTTAGAAGTTCTAACGCTATGCAGTAATGTAGCTGGCTTGGCAACAGTCCTTGATCAGCCACTCATTACAAATCGGAAAAGCAGCAAGTACAGATGTATGTGTCCCTCTCAAAAGTGAGGCCTCCATGCACCCAAGCAAGCAAGGTGTCGGAGTACTGGTGGACACAGTCAATGTTGCATCCAAGCGAAACTCCAAGCACTGTTGAGGTGTCGGGAAGCTTTAGTAGGGTGCTATTTCGAGGTGAAGCACAGCCAGACTTGTAGCATGTCAAAGACTTGGCATGATCGTGCTATCAAATACGTGATGTAAAAGAGAAGACATTGCCAAGTGATGACAGCAATTTGTATGTGCTGAGATCATGCTACATCAACAAGACGCCTCCTGATTCCAGACCACAACTTGTGCAGGAGTCTGATCAAGGTTTGCAAGCCTTGTGCGCAGCATATGCGGCACACACATACCTCAGTTGTGGGCCAGGTCTGCTCTCCAGCCAGAGGGTCTGGGGTGTTCAGGCGCACCACCCCTTGCCGGGCAGCAGGGTCTGCCACCGCCAGCACCCTGGCGCCACTGCCAGCCATGTCCATACATTGTACACCATTGGCTGCTATCTTGCTGCCACTGCTGACAGGCTCATCTGCCACCTCTATGCGATCAATGTTGAAATCACCACATCCCAGAATATGGAGGGGCTGGTTGACAGACAGGCCTAGGTACCGTACATATGTCCTGCAGCAGAAGAGACACGGGATCACCTGTTAGAGCCAGAGGTGAGAACCATTCATAGCTTTCAATCCAGATACAAAGAAGCCTGTGTACATACGTTGAACTCATGCGCCTGACCTTGAAAATTTGCTGTGCTCCAGCACTCAAGACAGGATGACAGGTACTCAGGGTGCACCCTGTTCAGTGCAAGCCCTACAAGGGTTGGCACACATATGAAAACATGACGTGCACTGCAAAATGCCCTGGTGCAGTGATGTAGAGCAGGTGATGAAATAAGCCATGATGCCAAACAGAGGCATGCTTGCCCAAAGTGTAACGGGCACGTGCTCTGACTGATAGCTGGGGCTTATCAGAGTGCAACGCATATTTACCCGGCAGGACGTTATCAGGGTGGCTTTGGAGCATTTGTTGTAGCCAGAGCTTGGAAGCAGCGTAGTTACAAGGATATTGGGTTGATGCTGTCAGGCACCATCCAGAGAACAACAATACTGTGTATCATCTCTGGTCGATCACAATGCATGTTTGCCTGGCAGGACACCCTTATACTTTCTGATAAGCCCTAGCTATCAGTCAGAGCACATGCCGGGCTACACTCCCCCCCACTCATAAGCATGAATGCCTCTATTGATGACGTGATAGGGGTATGCAAACAGGAACACCGCATTCACACAACACATGCCACAGGGAAGCCCAAAAACCTCTCAGGCATGAGTTAGACGAACGCCAAAAGGCACAACATCGGCAGATTCCTCTTCTCTAGGGATAACAGCAGCAGAACCGACCTGAGTACAACAGGGCCATGTGCTGAGGGGTCAGCAGTGTTGAAGGAGGGGTGGGCAGAGTGAAGGTGCAGGGCAGGGCGCTGCTGGCGCCACAGGGGCAGGCTGGGATGAATCTCCCCCAGGTGGCGCAGCACCTGCTGGCAGTCTGCTGCCGAGTCTGCTGTCATCACCTTGTGCTCACCAGCAATCTGCATCAAGAAGGCACAGCTTATCACAAGATGACCACAATTGCCGAAACAGCACAGCGTTTAGTTGCTTGCTGCACCAGGTGCAGGAGGTAGAGTGCCAGCTTCTGATTGAGGAGGCATTGCCAACAAGGACGCCATCGTCCTCTTGCAAGGCAATACACAATGCGCATCACAAGCTATTACCAAGCGC
>JAABUK010011967.1_pt1 | contig 11155 bp, 9 predicted proteins | sample 5559141 | NCBI WGS metagenome assembly JAABUK01 (sample SAMN10711869, study PRJNA513367) | rock metagenome | isolation source: Antarctica rocks | place: Antarctica: Victoria Land, Pudding Butte nord | collected 2016-01-03
CTGTGCAGCTGTGGAGAGAACAAGCTCTTCTGCAGAGACCGCTTGTGCTTCAACCTCTACTGTGAACACTGTGGATTGGATGAAGATGACCAGCAGGGGTTTGAGTCTTGTGGTCATGGTGGCAGCCACGACTGCTACACGCAGGATCCAGGACCCTACTGCAAGAAGCACATTGCGAAGTACCTTGCTACATGCGAGGAGTGTGAGGTGGTGGCTTGTGACACTGAACCATGTGATGGATGCAGCAGTCTAATTTGCCAATGCTGCCTGAGAGATGGTACGTGTGAGGAGTGCCTCGCTGGCTGGGCAGACACACGTGCAGAGTATGGCATAGAGTCAGATGAGGACAGCGACAATGATCCCTATGGGTACTGATCAGACAATAGGCTTCATGCAGCATAAGTAGCTTCTCAGTATAGTCTGTGTCCAAATCTTGTCCTTATGACTTATGCACTCATAGATGGTGCCAACTGCAGGCGCGACTTTGTCTTGTGTAAAATATCATGCGCAGCGTGCAGAAATAGACTTCAGGTGGACTTCAAAATGTCAGAATACATTGCTTCTGCTTTATTTTGTGTTTGAAGTTTTTCCATTGTGATGAGATGGTATACTTGGGATGCAACAGTTTATGTGATAGCTGGTATCCTCCAAGAACTTTGTGTGTCTGTAAAGCAAGAAATCTGGGGCTGTCTGTTCAACTCATCGATGCATAAAAAGTTGCCTTGCATCTGAATAGCAACATGTGCAAGCCTATGGCTTTTACTCGTATGCTTGAATGGAGCTCATGGCATGCGGCAACCTGTGCATTTGCCAAATTGATAACAGGCACAGATGAGCTGCAGCCACACCTGCAGAAGGCTCAAGACGACATACTGGCAGCAATTACGGCTAGCAAAGGGCCCACACAAGAGTTAACAATGGAAGCATGGTGTACACTTGAAGGCTGAGCTGAACTGATTCCTTATCGCGATCCGAAATGTTCAGGCGACCTGCTTAAATCCACATCATGGCACAGCAGCACAGGATACGACAAGAGTCCATTCAGTCCAAATTCATATGTTTGATGATCCATTCCAACATCCTTTAACTGATGTGTAATGCATTGCACATCACTATGTTGTGCGGGTGCATCAGCATCGCTGTAGACTGAATATATTTACACCGTAGTAACAAATTCTGTTGAACGTCCTGACCTTGAAATCATACATGCTAGTAGTGTGCACCTGCCCAGCCATGTCCTGCTTTCACGTATACATACGTACTGTGAGCATAATATGATTGAGTACTCTGCTAGGCTCAGCAGCTCCACCTAGCTGCAGTAAGCCTGGCTGACAGGAGGGTGTACTTGCATCAGTTCATGAATGCAGCTGAGCATATCACACACATGCAATGTTAGCAGCTTTCTTATACCTGGCTGCCATCTGTCAAGGCTAGCTGAAAAAATTTGGAGCAAAAAGTAAAACTGGCTATTGATCTGCATGGCAAAAGAGGCCTACAGAGAATACATATATCAGCAAGATTGCCAGCCAGTCACATACTGTGCTGCTGACCTAAGTCACACAGAGCAGCTACTACATCCACTAAGTCTGCATCACACTCCATGTGAGGACTGGCAGGGGTGTCTTTCACATCTGAGCACTGAGACTTGTACTGACTGAAGCGCTGTGTGAGCTTGCTGATGCGGCCACTGCGCATGCTTGCCCCTGCTTCTGGCGCTCCCAGACGCTGCATTGACAGAACACAAACTGTTACAGCCTGGAGGTGTGCACAAACAGCATGCTTGGGTGTGCACCTTTGCCATTACAGTATGGCGCGTAATGATTCAGGGGAGGAGCTACACACTGCTGCTGTCACAGTCTATATGCTCCAGCGCAGCATGACTTGGGTTCTGCTATTGCAACCAGACAAAGACAACCACATGCAAGCCCTTGAGCTTGGCACAAACTCCAGCAAATGGTCTGTTGGTTGCGGTTCAGTCAACAGACAAGTTGCTGCTCATGATGATGCACCAATGAATGCTTGTACCATCATCTGCTGTATTGTGACAAACAGGCTGGCCAGCAAGAACCTAGATGCCCTGAGACCTACCTGCTGCAATGGCCTTTTGCCCTTGATGGGAGGTGACTCCCAGTGGCCCATCAGAGGAGCTGCAGCAGCCCTGCTGGCCATGTTGCAGCTGAGAGTGGTAGACCCGGTGCGAGCCAAAGGCACATTGTGCACTGTCTTCCCACCAGCAGCCGTTTTGCCAACCTCAGATTTGCCTGGAGCGAGAAAGGACTTCTTTCGCCGCCTGCAGCATCAAAGGTTCAGTCTCTTAGTACAGAAGCAGGCACCAGGCTGGTCGCAATGTTGCTGTTGTATAGACACTTGACAAGGGCATAAGCAGCACAGACAAGTGCTTGAAGAAGCAGTTGTAAGGCCAAAAGCACTGTCCAGCACCCAAACAAACTTGATGAGCTCGCACAAACCCTTTCCATGACTTGCTGAGCTACAAAACACACTCGACAGCTCCTAAATGCATGCAACGTGAATTGCTATGGACCAATTCAGCTTGCAAGTTGGCTGCCAGGTCAAGGTTGCATGCAACAGGCTGCAGCCTGTTGGGTGCAGCTTGTTGCATGCAACCATGCATGCACCAGCCGAAAGCAGAGTCTGTCTGTATGATTGCAGCATTACCAACACATTCCTGGCCTGCCTACGAGACAGCTGACTAAACAAAAGGAGACCAGTTGTTGCAGATGTTGGAGGGTGTGCTTACTTGGAGCGCAGCTGCTTGGCTGCGACTGCAGGCAAAGGGGAGCTGCTAGTCTTCAGCAGACTGTCATCAGCGCTGCCAGCTGTGGCTGTGGGTGATGCCTCAGACTGCTTCTGGCACATCTGCAGGGCAGCAAAGGGCTGCCTGGCTGTTTTGCGGGCAAAAGCCCTGTGCCCAAAGGGCGGCGGCGAGGTGGCGTCATCTGCAAGCATGGAGTCACTGGGTGAGGCCAAATACATGGGGTGGTTTCCTTAGGGAATGTTTTGCATGTAGGCAGCAGTCCTTGTCTGTATGATGTCACTGAACTGAACTTGTTGTCTGTTGGGCCCCAGTTGCCCCCCAGGACATTAAATACATATTGATTGATATTGATCGGCAAGGGGCAACGAATCTCCATGTCTAAGCGCTTTCTGAAGCTGTCCTGCCATGAGGCCAAGAGCAGGTGAGACTTAGCTAATTGTGCCTAAATTCTGCTCATGACTGCAATCTGTTGAGACTCTGAGCCTGTGCATACAGATGTGGGCAAGCACCAGCTCCTATCAACAGGTGCAGTTTCTATTTGCACATGTGCAAACACTGGCATGCATGCAAGTACATACGCACGCACGTGCACACACACATAAAGGAACAAGCAAACAAGAGGTATATGCTGACAGCAGAAGAATAGTGTAACAACCTTGCACTGAGGTGCTCTCAGATGCTGCCAAGCTCACTGCCTCTTCTGCCAGCTCTAGCAAACCACTGCCACACCTGTCTGTACCACTCTCCAATGCAATGCCGGATGTTTGACCTATCTCAGTGACACGCTCTGCAGCTTGACTGGCACGCCCACTCCCATTGTTATGTGACTCAGTGCTTGCACCAGCACCAATTGGCCCTGCTGTATGCTCCAGAATGCTGCTGAGGGGCCTGTGAAGTTGTCTGTGAGTCAGTACATGCTGGCTGCGGGGGTTGAGTGAGGCAGGTGAGGGGGCTGGGGGAGGCTTCACCCGGGAAGGTGCAGCTGTGAGAGAAGCTGGCAGCTCTGTGTGAAGCTGACTGGGCAGCTGACTGGGCACTTGGCTAGGAAGGTGGCCTGACATGTGACTTGGAAGGGCCAGGCACAGAGGGCCTCCCCGGGAAGTGCCCTGGGGCAGTACAAGACTGCCAGGTGGCAGTTTGTGGTTGGCCGGCAGTATTATGGTGCCTAGGGGCAGCAGCCCTGCTGGAGTCAGCCCCACTGGTCCTTGATATCCAGAGACTGCATCTGAGCTAGGGTTGCTGCAGCTGACAGCAAACCCTGCTGGCAGTTGCTCACGCTGCAGATTTCCCACGGCAGAACCCACCCTGACGCAATCCTCAACCACAGATGCTTCATTGGCAGAACTCGTGTTGGCACAACCTCCATTGGCACAACACTGACTGGCAGCCTCCTGATTGGCACAACTGCCACTGCAGATGGGAATGTGACTAGGGGCAGCAACATGCAGTGGTACAGTGCATGCTACAGGGTTCCTGAGTGGCTGGGGTGCTGTGCTACCCCCACCCGACTTTGTGTCTGTCTGATGTCTGCCAGCCTGTGAAACCTGTAAGCAGTCAGCCAGTCAACATGACATGCATAACTAGGTGTAGCGCCATTTGGCAGTACATGATAAGTGCCTGACATGTATGATGACATACCTAGTGTGCCTCCATGCAGACGTACACAAGTTCATGACGAAGAGTGTGCTTGCTGACGGTGGATATGACACAGTCTCTGGACACTCGGATGCATGCGCTTCCAGCTATGAGGTGAATAACAACTGACAATGATCATCAACATACATAATCATCATCACGGTGTATGTGCACTGTTGCTGGGCACTGGCATGCGTTTTGGCGCTTCTGCAGTGAGGTTTATGGACAGAAAAGCTAATTTGTGCACCATCAACTGCAGCAGGAGTTAAGATAGTGCTGAAGACTGCACTTCTAGTGAATCAGGTTGCTTAGACCTGTGCTACACAACCATGTAGTTGACACCTATTGCTCAGGATGCACATGGCAACAGAGTGATGGTGTACCTGGGGTTGAGGCCCTGCAGGTGCAGGCATCCTGATGGTGTCAAGGGGGGGTCGAGTGGGGCCATCTGTGGGTCCACAGTTGTGGCAGTCAAGGCACCTGCAGTCAGCACAGATGGCAAATACCAGAAGCAATGGGCAAACCTGGCTCATGCGAGAGCAACCGCTGGCACAGGTGAACATCAATCAGTCAATGGGGGTGAAGGCAATGCTGCAAGCTGGTCATGAAGCTGGATCTGTGGTTGGGTCGCCGGGGTGCTGCAGAACCAGGCTAGGCAGCATCAGGCTGCTTCATGCTAGTATGTAAACAGCATGCCGGTTGGCCAAATCGAAAGCTGAGCCCTGGCAGAATCAGGCTAGGCAGGTAGCAAAAAGTGTGCCAGCTGTGGGCAAAGGTCAGTGCTCCTCAATTTGGTGTGACACAGTTGTGTTGCCAGGCATGTACCTGCAGGCTTCGGTGCACAGCACTCCAGCTTGGAAGCACTCACAGTACTTCTTCAAGCAGCGCGACTTGCGGCAGTTGCACCCCTTGCTGTGCTGCTGCGTAGCATCGATGACCTGCATGGCAGTTGACTGTCAGCAAGACATTGGACAACTTGTCCCAACAGGGACAGCAACCTGTGTGTCACTAGCTTGCTGTAGTCACAATGTCTGTAGCACCATGAGATGACTTGTGCAATCGAGTAGCAAAGAACCGTAACCGGCATCCTGTTCATTTGCCTGCTAGATTGGAACAAGATAGCAAGATGGGCGTGCAGCGTCAGGCATGGACAACTCAGTACAAAGATATACAGACACATATGAGGAGAAGCTCATACGCACAGACAAAGAAGCACATTACACACGTTGAAGGCACTGTCCAACATGTGTTATATGTGGGAATTTGCAGACACATGCTGGTCACTCACATGCACTCACAGGGCACAATTGGTGGGTACCTTGGGGTCAAAGGCTGAGGGTCTGGCCTTGATGATGTTCTTCTTGGCCTCCTGCACCAGGGAAGTTGCCTCCAGGGTGTTGCAGCAGTTGGTGCACAGGCAATTATCACAGAAAACCCCTGCAGATCAGCAGCATATTCAAGCAAATATATCAGCAATTTGATGTAGTCTTGATAGGCCTACTGAAGAAGGCACACCCTGATGATTGCCAGCATAGATTACAGGTCCTGCTGAGGCTAAGGCCCTACTCCATGAGGGGGCATTGGCTCTTGTAATGTATGAGCAATTCCAGATGTGTGCATAACTGCTGTGTCACATACTGTTGATGCAATAAGAAGGATCTGGTGGCTTACTGTGCAAATGCACAGTCCAGTCACAGTGCAACACAACCACAGCTGTACATGTTTTCCCTTGTTGCATTTTTCCTAGCACACTTTCCTAGGGCAGCCTGCATCTCAACATGCGTAACACAGGTTTCCAGCTACATGACCAAGCAAGCAAGTAACTGCGCGTGCCAACAAAATGGGCAATCTGACCTCTGCCCTATTTGGATGGCTGCAACACTCATGTCTAACCTATTTAATTGAGTGTCATGGCGCACCCACCTGCTGCAAAACACTCGCAGTACAGCTTTAGGCATCTGGACTTCTTGCAGGTGCACTTCCTTAGGACCTTGCCATCCTTGCAGGCTGTGCCAGACTCTGAAGGGCCTGATGGGTCATCATTCTGGGAGTCATATGGCTGCAGTGACAGCTGCCTGCTAGGCCGATCCCCTTGCTCTTCTTCCCTGCAAAAACATCATGGAGCTGGGACCTGCGGTGACTCGAATGCTGAAGTGAATACGCTCACAACCAGAGGTCCGCATGTTTACCAGCTGTCCAGATCAGCCTGCTCACACTTAGATGCTGCAACTTGAGGATGTTGAGCTGTGCCAGATCTGGAATTGCACCTGAGCTGTGACACAAGCAAGCTTGCAGGTTGGAGCTGGTGCTAACAGGACGCTGATGCTGTCAATTATGCTGATGCTTTCAAGGATGGCATTGGGTTGCTGACACTGACCTTTCTGCTGATGACACGGGCAAATTTGCTGCAGGTTGTTGCACAGGCAAATGCACACGAAGTTGTGCATATCATTCTCTAAGCCAAACTGACGCCTTTGACACAAGACCGGCTGGGCACAATGAATGAAATGGTAGGCCCCAAGTTGATGCTGCCGCAAGCATCACCTGTCTTGTGATCTGCTGCTGTTGCCATGTGCCATACCCATGGCAGTCAGTGCAGCAATGGCCAGTGGTGTGGATGCTGTCTGAAGGTCAGGACTTGCAGAAGCATATCCCATGGCAGCACCTGGAGTTGGAGCCTCAGCATTGCACAGCACCTGTAGGTCATTTATGGAGGGAATGATACCCCTGAGGATAGATTTGGTTCTGACAGTCAGACGGACAGAAGAGGACAGACAAACAGACCGGCAGACAAAGGTTTTGATCACTGCATTGGGTGCTCCTGTGCTCTTCATGTGTCGGTCTTTGTATGCAGCTATTCAGTGTCAATGCCTGGCTGAACGCTGTGCAGGCTTCCAGTCAGACCTACTTGCTGGTCGGCAAATGGAACAGTTGATGTTGGCTGTCCTAGGTGATGAGACTTGTGCTTCTTTGGCACATTGAGCAGAGTCAGGTCACCTGTTGAAACACAAACAGATGTCAGTAGCACACTTTGAACGGCTTGAGTCTGGAAATGTGCAAGTGCGGGAAGGCGCAAACAGGAGTAGACAGGATGACAGTCAAGCCAAGTCAGGGCCAGACATCCACCATTGAATTGTGAAGTGCTACTCCGATACACTGACCTTCTGGACGCTTTCTGCCATTTGTCTCAATGCTGGTGTGTGCCTGCAAAGCACAGACAACGCTTGCTCTGTGTGCTGTGATGATCTGCTTGCCAAGTGGAGCAATCACAGCAGTCAAAGGAAGTTCAGGTTAAGGTCAACAGCCCTGGTGCCTCTCTGTGACTTGGGCTAAGATGTCGAGCGGGCATCCGCCACACATCAACGAGGATGTCGAGCATATCATATGTGCAATGAATGTACCTTTGACGAGGTTGTCGTCAAGTGTGCTGGCTGCGTTGACTGCATTGCTGACTGCAGCCGGCTGACCGCCTGTGATAGCGCCTCAGCCTCTGACGCAAATCCTCCCCATGTAAAGTTGTCTCTGTTGTCCTTAGCAGCTTCTGTCAGGCTGGCGCCCGACCAGCTCGCCTGACAGTTAGCTCAATTTGTGAGATAAATCTTGACAAGGCTATCTTCCAGCACGACAAAGTCACAAGCGGCTGACACGAGTGCTGACCTTGATCTGCTCCAGGCGTGCGGTCGTAGACTCGAGCAGCTCCTGCACTGCAGCTCTTTGGCTGGCCATGCTGCAAGTGCTGGCAGTTCCAAGCCTCAACGATGTGTTGTGCAGGTAAACCTCATAAGATTGTGCTCACAAGCACTCCATTCGCTTGACCTTTTTGCAGCAGTGGACAGTGTCCTACGTCAAGGAGGCGCTGCATACACCTGAGGAAATGACACGCAGCGCACAGCCGCTCTAGCGTTGTGCTGCTTGCGAGTCCACTTAACGACACAATTTTGAATTTTCAAGCCAAATCCATCAAAAGCATGGTCGTGAGTCATTGCTCTGCGCCGACTGGAACTCAGCCGAAAGGCAGAATAGAAGGCAGACCTGGAGGCTGCTGATTCGATCATGCAAGCCATAGGAAACTTGCTACAAATGACACCACTCTACAGGATGTGCACGGTTTACCAGAAAAGTACAATATGCATTCACGTAGTCGCTGTGGCAACGTCAGGCAGAAAAGCAAAGAACAGCACTTGGATCGTACGACATACTAGTACTTGTATACTGATGGTACCTGATAGCAGCACACAAACATATGCGCTTCGTGTACAGAACACTGGAACGCAGACATAGCTGAATCTATACTAAGACATGCAAGTCTAATGTGGCGTCTCATCTACTTTTTACTCTATGCTACCTACAGCAATCTAAGCAAAATAAAGCAAGGGTTCTAGTCCTACTGGTTTGATTCTTGTGCACACACAAAAAAATACCTCACGGTGATGTATCAGCCAGATGCACAGCCCTGTGCAATCATGATGCACATGTCATCAGCCTGCAACTTGCCAGTTGGCTGACCCTGCCTGACAAACTCAGCAAACATGTCATTGGGAAGCATGAGCTCCAGGCAATACATCTTGGAGTTTGGACCATTGTCAATACCATGTAGCGATGTAGGCGGAAAGACCACAACATCCCCTGCTGTCACAGGGAAGCTTTCATCATCACAGAACCCAATGCCGTCTCCCGCCAAAATGAAGAAGAGCTCGTGTGACACAGTGTGGGTGTGGGGCTTTGTCTTGTGACTTCTCTCAAAGATCTCCAAACCAAAGGTGAAGGGCACCTCATGGTCCAAGGGATCAAACATGAGAGCCAGCCTGTTTGTCTGATTGGGAAGCTGGAATGCACTGAGTTCGGCTAAGGTCTTCTTCACGACACACTGATCTGGGAACAGCATCTTTGCAAATGGACCTTTCTTGGCACTGTTTGTCATCCAGTGACTGATATCAACCAGCTGTTTGAGCAGCTGCTGCGCAGGTTGAGGCATTCTTGTAGAAGATACGGTGCTGACTGCACCTTGGCTTCTGCCTGATGAAGGTGCCTGGGCACTGCTGTCAGTGCTGGCCAACACTGGCTTTGACTGTGTGCTGGGCATTGCGTCATGTGCAGCAGAGGTAACTATGCCTATGGTTGGTTCCACATTTTGCCAGCTGTCAACTGCCAGTACAGCCTGCTTCTTTGCCCCAGCCAGCAGAGCTGTGATTGCAGCAGGTAAGAGGTTACCTACAACTGGAGAGGATTGCCAGTCATCCAACACTTTGGACGCACCGTCTATCAGCCCTACAAAGACGTACTTGATTTGAGTTGGTCATCATTAATCACACTCATATCAAAGTATGCCAGACAAAGCTAGGTAGGTCAGGAGAAACCCACTGTGGTTCTGAATGCATTGCAGCTGGCTGGTCCAGCATGCAAGAGGTTGCGGATGATGTGGCAAGCATCATGTGCTTCATCAGCAGACTTCGTTACATTGCACAGTATGGCATGCCAAAGCACCAGTAATCCAGCAGTGTGTACCTAAACAGACATACAGCAAGCAGACAAGATCACCTTGTTGACCGTCTGTATCATGAGGCAGACTACCAGGAACCAGAAGCTTCAATACTGCCAGGTCACTCTTCGGGGTGGGTTTCTCATCAAGCTGACACCATGCCCGTCCAATCGGCGCAAGTATGCTGTCTCCAGCAGCAACGCTTTGCAGCAGTCCAGACTTGGCACAAAGCTGCAACATTTGCAAAAAAAGTCTGTCAGTGTCAGTTCCTGGGGATCCTGGGATCCTCTTCAACTTTTGGTGGGGTTTTGCTTGCTGTACTTGCCTCTCCCTGACCCTCAAGCACGTACTGCAGCTCATACAGATCTTCTTGATCGTGCTCAGCACCTACTCCCGGCAGACTTGCACTTGCCTGGCTTTGAAAGCTCAGTGCAAGCCCAAAAGGAATATTGTCGGCTGAAGGTTGCAGTACGGGAACAATCAGCAAGCCCCCTACAGAATATCAGCACTTGTTTCTTCGCCTGCGCACATGCCGCAGTCACAATGCAGAAGAGTTTGAGCACAAACCTGGCGCTCGGTGAACAGGCAAGCCTGCAAGAGATCTCCTCACAGCAGGTAGCTTTTGCCGAGCCCTAACTGCTGTTGCATTTATGGACAGGCTGCGATTGGTATGCGCAACAGGGTACTGCGCACAATATGATCTCATGCAGCGGGAAGGGGTCAGAGCTGGTCCAAGATACCCCAGTCTGTGCTTCCCACTGGGTGCAGCCTGTCCTATCCCGCTACCTCACTTGATGGCACTTATCAACGGCAGCTGCAAGTGACGACGAGAAAGCACGACGGGTCTCTTACATCTGTACGGCTGTTATTTTGCCGCACTGCTCTGTCAGGTCAACCTGACTCAGGTGCTCTCGACTTCCTGGAACATCTCTTACTAATTTCAATATCCAAAGCACAGCAGCTGAAACTGGCATCACTACATACTTGCAGCCATACACATTTGTGAGCAGACCAACCCTGATCGCGTGGCGTTGGATAAAGCTGCCTCTAGATCTAAAATTTGAGCTTCAACATGATCGACACAAGAGTTTGGTGCCCAAGCTGATCAAGTCGTGCGCATACCTAATATAGCTATAGCACAGCATAGTTGCACTCGTGCGGGTGCGGGTGCGGGTGCGGTGCCGCACCCGGTGCGCGCACCGCCGCACCGGCTTTTTGCCGGGTGCGGCTGAAAAAGCGAAAAAGTGCTAAAGCTACAGAGTCCA
>JAABUK010011969.1_pt1 | contig 11154 bp, 12 predicted proteins | sample 5559141 | NCBI WGS metagenome assembly JAABUK01 (sample SAMN10711869, study PRJNA513367) | rock metagenome | isolation source: Antarctica rocks | place: Antarctica: Victoria Land, Pudding Butte nord | collected 2016-01-03
TCCACCGGATCCATCGCGAACAAGCCGTCATCACCTTCATCTGCAGACACACTCAAGTATCCCAACGATCAGCCCACTACCGAAGCACCCCGCCGCGCGTGTTTCGTACCCACGCTCCTAGCCCTCCGAATCGGACTGTTTGCTGAGGCGATCGGTCCTGCCGCCACTTCTTGCCTGTCGGGATCTTGTCGCTGGTCGGCTGACGCGTGCGTGCTGAGGGCCGTGTCGTCGGCTGGTCAGGGGATGGCGATGTCGAGGTCCTGGATCAGGCCCGGGTGGGGTCGGCAGGTCGATGTTTGTGATGATGCCGTCGCGGAAGGTGAGCTCGAACACGGCGCGGGGCAGACGTCTGGCGCCCATACGACACCTGGCTGACCGTCGACCCAGGCGGGTTGGCAGTCAGGGCGCGGCCGGAGAGACCTGCGCCACGGCCGAGGGGCTGCGGATCTCGGCAGCGAGTGCCGGTGCTCCGTCGGCCTGCCGGGCTGCCGCAACGATGACGGCGCCGGCTACCCGGCGCCGGGCGCGACTGGCGAGTTGCCGGGCCGCGGCGGGTGAGCGGTCGGCGATCCGGGCGACCTCCTCGAAGTGGACGGCGAACAGGTCGTGCAGCACGAACGCCAGCCGCTCCGCGGGACTGAGGGTGTCGAGCACCACGAGCAACGCGATCCCACGGCGTCGGCCTCCGACTTCGAGCCGGTGCAGCCGAACCGTCGCCGCCCGCAGATGGTGATGGTGCACCTCGAAGCGATCGACCGGCTTCTGCTGCTCGTTCAAGTGTCACATTCCTTCGCCGCGGCCTGTCAGAGGTACATCCGGCGGTTCCCGCCGGATGTGACATCCCTGAGAGGACCATGTCGTGCCGCCACGGATGCAGAACCCGGCGATGATCGTGCCCGGCGCAGTGAAGGCTCTGTTGTCGCTGAACCAGCAAGGGAGAAACGGTGCGGTGCCCGACACCACGCTCGAGCTCGTCCACCTACGCGCGAGCCAGGTAAACGGCTGCAGCTCCTCGGTGTGCGTCACCGACGCCGAGCGTGCGGCGCTGGCGCTCGCTGAGGCCGTCACCAGACTCACCGACCGGACCGACCCGGTGCCCGACGCGGTTTGGGACGACGCGGCGGGTCACTACGACGAGCTAGCCCTCGCCGCTCTCGTCCTGTCCATCGCCACCACCGACGCTTTGAGCCGTCTCAACGTCAGCACGCGCCAACTGCCCGGTGCCTGGGGTTGACCAGGTTCGCGTCACTGGCACCGGGGACGGGCCCGTGCCGAGGCGCTCGTCGGCGGCGGGTCGTGGCGGCGCCGACAGGGCGGGGCCCCGCCGTCGGGGCCGGGTGCCGGGCTGGTGTGGGCACACCTCCCGACCTGCGCGACGGCGTGGCTCGTCAGCGGGGGAATGGCGTGGCGACCAGGCCGGTGTCCCCGGCCTTGACCTGCTCGTCGGGCAGGGCGAGAAGGGGGTAGTCCTGCAGTCCCTGCGTGCGGGGTCTGCCGGTTCGGTTGTCGAGGGCGACGTACCCGTCGGCCCCGGCGACCCACGCGAGCCCTCCGCCGACCCTCTCGGCCTTGGCGGACTGCGCCGGGGTGAGCTGCCACAGCATCTTGCCGGTGCGCATGTCCAGGCCGTACGGGCCGGTCGTGGTGGGGTCCGGGACCTTCTCGTACACGACGCTCACGCCGTCGCTAGGGTCGGTCAGGGCGGTCGGGTTGCTGGGCTGCGGGACCTCCGGTCCGACGGCCTGGCCGGTGCGCAGGTTCCGTACCCGCAGGGACGTCGTGTCGCCGGCGAGGTCGCTGCGGGTCGTCTCGATGAGGGCGTGCGCGGCGCCGGTCGCGACCACGGTCGAGCGGCTGCCCTGCGCGCCGCGGGCCCAGTCCGCGCTGGACCAGAGCGTCCTGCCGGTGGTCGTGTCGGTGCCGGTGAGGACGGTGCTGATCCCCGCGTCGGTGTTGCTCAGGACCGCCACCTTGCCGTCGAGGCCGACGGCCTGTCCGGGTCGGGTCCACCTGGTTTTGCCGGTGGCCGGGTCCAGGGCGGTCGTGCTGCTCCCGGCGGTGTCGACCCCGGTGGTGCCGGTCAGGACCGCGGCGCCGTCGAGCAGGTTCGCGGGCCCGGGTGCGGTCCAGAGCGTCCTGCCCGTCGACGGTTCGAGGGCCGTCGCGGCCGGCCCGGTCGACGCGGGCGTGAGGCCGCTGCCGGGGGTCGTCGCGGTGAGGCTGACGACGAGGGGCGCGCCGGGGGCTGCGAGCAGCACCGGACCGGCGGTGCCCAGGGCGCCCCCGGGGGTCGCGACGCCGGCCAGGGGCAGCGGGACGTCCCACAGTGGCCGTCCCGTGCTCGCGTCCACGGCCTGCACCCGGTTGTTGTTGCGGGTGACGCCTGCGATGACCGTGCCGTCGGTGACGGGCGCCGCTATGTCCGCGGTGCTGGTCCAGGCCCCGCGACGGCCGGGCGACGCCGTGTCGGTCGGGGCGGGGCTGTCGCTTGACGCAGGGTTGGGGCTGGCGAGGCCGAATGTGGCAGCGCGAGGGGGTTTGCGGGCGCTGGTCCCGCCGCACCCGCCGGTGAGGGCGAGCAGCGCGAGGACGAGGGCGGCGTTCGTGCGGGTGTTGGGCACGGGGCTCCGGAAGGGGCGGCGGGATCGGATGGGTGGGCTTGCGGTGGTTCGGGTCAGCCGGTGACGAACCACTTACCGTCCTGCAGGGCGACCTTGGTGTCGCCGTCGCTGCTGGGCTGGCCGCCGAACGTCACGGCGGACTCCGGTACGACGGCGGTGTCGCCGTTGACCTGGATGGCCTTCGCGTCGATCTTCACGTCAGCGAACGCTGCGCGGGCCGTCGGGTCGTACTTCTTGCCGAGGTAGCTCTGGCAGTCGCCGCCCGTGGCGGTGAACTGCTGCAGCGCGGCGGGCAGGACCAGGGCGCAGGCCTTGCCGAACTCGCCTGCGTGGACGTCGTCGTACACGGCGGCGGTGAGGGACTGCGGGCTCGACTGGGTTCCGCCGCCGCCCGAGCAGGCGGCGAGCAGTAGGGGGAGGAACAGGACGGCGGCTGTGCGGGTGGGACGGGGCATGCGGGCTCCGTAATCGGGTCTGTGGCGGACGGACGTGATCAAGATCGTCGATTGATCAAGAAATGCTCGGTTTGCGGGGTGGACCGTACCTTGCCACCCCGATGCGGTTCCCGTGTGGATTCCTCGGACGGACCGGAGTGGGCCGCCTACCGGCACGCGGTCGGCGAGCGTGTACGCGCGCGCCGCCTGCACGCGAACCTCACCCAGGAGACGCTCGCTGACCGGTCCGGCGTCGGGCGCAACACGTTGCAGCGGATCGAGCGCGGCGACCCTCAGGCCCCGCGGCTCGGTGCGCTGTGGCGCCTAGCGCGGACCCTCGGCATACCGCTCGCGGAACTGCTCGACGACGACCCCCACGGGACCTGACCGGCCGACGGCCACAGGGGAGTGCAGTACCCGGGACGCAGCCAAGAGCCCTGACCCAAGGGGCTCCTGTACGAGGCCGCGCACCACTGGCCAGGACCCCACCGACGTACCGGCGGCCGACGGCCCCTGCGTGGCAGTGGTACGGAGATGGACACGCCGGGCCCCTCCTGCGTTCGGTACCTGTCCGGCCACCCAATGGCGCAATCGCGAACGGCGCCCCCTGCCCGCGGGCCCGCTCGGGCCGACGGTCGCCGGGTGATGACCACGCGCCATCCGGTCCCGTCCGTGGCTGGTGTCTGGCGCTGCCCGCACCATGCCGTCGCGGACGAGACCTGTTCACCCTTGACCGGGCTGACCGAGGTTCTTACGGCCAAGCCCGGGTAACCGGCACCTTCACGACGTTGGCAGCTGGCGCTCAGGTGGCAGGAGCAGGGCAAGTTCGGGCGGGGGAGGGCGCTGCTGCAGTAATGGCGCTCAGCAGATCAGCTCTCGGCTGTTGTGGAATAACCAGGCCGAGCGGCGTCGTGCAGCCCGGGCCGCCGCCGTGACTGGATGGCTGTCTGCCGCGCGCCCCGGATGGTGACGGATGTGAGCGGGCTGCTGCCGAAGCCGCCCGGCTACGCCGAGGGGCTGGTCTCCCGAACTGAGGGTCCGCGAGTAGCAGCCCGGTATCGCCGCGACGTTCATCTAATCGAGATCCGCCAGTAGTGCCGGGGTCGTGTGTGTTGAAGAGCAGATGCCCTGTCAGGTGGGAGAATTGGGGTTACGAAGACCTGATCCTTAACCACGTGAAGGGCACCTGCTGGGTGGAGAAGCTACGGTTTGACGCCGGGATCAGCTGAGGGGAGGTGGTCCGGGCAGCTGGCCGGGGCAGTGTCGGTGATGCTGCAATCCCTGACCGGCCTGGACACCCGAGCCCACGCCCCCGGCCGGATGCGGATTGCGACCCTGCGACACCACATCCTGACCGTCCCCGGCCGCCTCATCCACCACGCCCGGCGGCTGACGCTGCGACTACTACCCGGGCACACGAGCCTGGCCGCCGCGCTGGCCCGACTACGGGCCTTGCCCGCACCCTCCTGAGCACCGCGACCCGCCCCGACGAGCAAGGACACGGAGACACCGACACAGGTCGGCGGCCTCCGCATGCCTGCCGCAAGCGCGACCATTCCGATGCCCGATCAGCCCAACCCCAGCAAGATCACCGCGCTACTGGGGGATCTCGGTCTAAGCGGGGTCCCGGACCTCGGTCAGCTTGCAGTAATGGCCTGCTGCTCCAGTTGTCGCATGACCGAGAAGGCTCCGCCGCGGCGGCCGCCTTGGATCGAAGTGCTCTTACAAGCAGTGCCCGACGCTAGTGCCGATGCTCGTCCAGGGGCCGCTTGAGCAGGACAGTTGCGTCACCACCGCCGCTTTGACCGGCAGCCATCCAGCCGAGGCTGACTGCCTCCCAGCCCTCACGTCCCAGGCTGTCGAGCACCCCCTCGACGTACTCCGCCTGCCAATGCCCGTCGAGCTTCTTCACCATGTACTGCCACTGGGTTGCCGTCATAGGCGGACTGTAGGCCAAATATGACAATGCCAGTCCAAATGCGGACTTGGTGACCGGGCGACGGCCTGGTGACAGGCTGTGGACCAACTCGGGCACTGAGGCGGGTGTTCGGCCAAGATTGCATTGGCATCCCGGTCGCGGCAGACACCTCGGTCGAGACACCACTCCGCGCTGACTCGTATGTGATCGCCCCGCGTGGCAACGTCCGCTGATCTGGTCGTCATCCCAGGTCTGGCTTGATCCCCGGAGGTCAGGGTCAGCGGATTGGTGTTCAGCCCATTCCGTGCTTAACGACGTCTCGCTCGTCAGTGCCAGCCGACTCGTCCCCGACACCTTCATCGAGGCGATGCCCGAGGTCAGGGTGATTCAGTTAGTGCTCAGGCCGACTTGCTTGCCGTGCAGCCTCCCATCGCTGGCCGGGCCAGCACGTTGCCCCCCGACAGGTCGAACGACTTGATCCCGGAGGTCGAGGTCATGCAGTGGGTGTCTGGGCCGCCTTGTTCGAGGATGTTCTGAGTTCGTTGAACTTCGGTGGCGGCCGGTTGATCGTTAGGCCACGCTGACCAAGTCATCATGACAGGTCGCTCCGACAGTTTCGGCGGCTTCGCGTTCGAGGGCCGCGCGCGGGCTCGCTGGGTGTAGGTGGCCGTTGACGCGACGGAACTGCTTGCCGGCTTCGACCATCCCGGCGGCGCACCAGCGCATCGCCATGTCCCCGTCGCGCCAGCGCTTGACGTTCGCCGACCGCTGCCTGCACACCCCGATCATGGACTCGATGGCGTTGGTAGAACGGAAGGTGCGCGCCAACGTCGGTGGCACCCCGAGCCGCAGCACCGTCAGGGTCTCGGCCAGGCCTTCGCGCAAGCTGGCGGCGACCCGCGGGTGGGTCTTGTCCAACTCCCGGGCCAAGGCCTGGAGCTTGGCTTGGGCGAGCAGCGCACTGTCGGCGTGGTAGGCCGCGCGCATCTTGGTGCCGACCGGCCCGCGCAGGTGCTGCGGGAGCTTGTCCTGCACATTCCTGATCTTGTGCAGCTGGCACCGGGCGATGATCGGGTGGTCAAAGACGTCCACGACGGCCTTACGCAGGGCGCTGCTGCCATCGAGCACGACCAGGATCGGCTTGGTGACGTCCAGTCCGCGGTCGCGTAGTCCGACGAGCAGATCCGTTGTCAAGGTGGTGTTCTCGGTCGAGCCCTCCACCAGCGCGAGGGGATGTTTGGTGCCCTGCAGGTCGATGCCGAGCGCCACGACGCAACACGACTCGGCGAAGTGCACCCCGTCGATCATCATCGCCACCAGGTCCAGGAGTGCTCAGGTCGCCGCTGAGCAGCCCGGCCAGAGCGGTCTCGGTCTGCGTCACGAACTTGCGCGACACCGCCGACCGGCTGGTGGCTTGCGAGCTCATTGACCTGCTGCCCGACCGGCTCCAGGCCGACCGGGTAGCGGCGAGTCGACAACCCAGCAAGCATCCGGTCCATCGCCATCCGCCCGAGGATCTCGGTGCCCGAGAACAGCTCATAGGCCGGCACCGGCAGCTCGCCGCTGCCATCCACCCCACGGACCCGCGGCCGCTCCACCCGAACCCGGCGACCGCCCAGGGTGACCGACCCGCGTTCGTGGCCGTGCCGGACCGCGGCCCGGTCGCTGTCGTGCCTGCCCTTCACGCCCGCCAGCGTGGTCACGTCGGCTTCCATCATCGCGGTCATCACCTGCAACCCGGCGCCGACCGCCAGGGCCAGCAGGCCCTCGCGCATGCCCCCGGCGATCTCGGCCATCGCCACGCTGACGTGCTCCGGCACGGTCAACCCGTGCGCGTCCGGTGCAACGGGCATCGACTTCTGATACTTCTTGTTCACGGCGGTCCCCTTCTCTCGTTGAGTGTCTTGGCGGACGCCCAACACCTACCGGTAGGCAGGAGCTGAGCGGGGGCCGGCACCTCAAGTTCTACGAGACCCGGGACATCCTCAAGCCGGTCGGGCAACTGCGGCCGATGCCCAGTGAGGTGGTGGTGGCACTTGGACCAGTCGGGGCAGGAGCGCACGCAGAGTTCCGGGCCAGCAGGTGGCAGTGCAGTCGCCCAGGAAGATGCGCCAGCGTCGGTCAGGTGGTCGTCGACCTCGTGGCAGAGTCCGCCTTGGTGGGTCCGGCCTTGTGCACGTCGATGCGGTCGAGTTCGGCGCGCACCGCCGGGTTGGGTTGGCGGAGCACCGGTTGCAGCTCGGTGGCGGGCATGGGGCGGGCGAGCAGGAAGCCTTGGGCGGCGTCGCAGCCGCTGGCCCGCAAGGTCTGGAGCTGGCCGCGTGTCTCGACTCCTTCCCCAACGACTGGCACCCCGAGTCCGTGGGCGAGGGCGACGGTGCCCCACACGATCGCCCGGTCGTGCTGGGAATGGGGGGCCTGGGCGATGAAGCTGCGGTCGACCTTGACCTCGTTGACGGCGATCTTGTGCAGGAAGCTCATGCTGCTGTAGCCGGTGCCGAAGTCGTCCACGCTGAGTTGCACGCCCACCTCCCGCAGCGCGGTCAGGACGTCGTCGACGACCTGTAGGTCGGACAGTGCCAACGTCTCGGTGATCTCCAGCATGAGGCGGCGGGCGGGTAGGCCGTGCCGGGCCAGGATCCGCGTGACCTGCTCGGGGATGCTGCGCACCAGCAGGCAGCGTGGGGACAGGTTCACGCTGACGGTCAGTTCCCCGGCTGCGGTGCTTGGCCAGGTCACTGCCTGCTGGACGGCCTGCTCAAGTACGTACAGGGTGAGCGGCACGATCAGGGCGGTGCGTTCTACCGCGGGTACGAACGCCCCTGGTTGCAGCAGACCGCGCTGGGGGTGTTGCCAGCGCACGAGTGCTTCGGCGCCGAGTACCGCGGCGGTGCTCAGGCACACGATCGGCTGGTAGTGCACCATGATCTGGTCGGTCCGGATCGCTGCTTGTAGCTGAGAGACCAGCTGCAGGCGTTCGGCGCCGGCCGGGTCCAGGCTTGGGTCGTAGACCACGGCGCTGTTGCGTTTGTCTTTGGCCCGGTACATCGCTACGTCGGCGCAGCGCAGCAACGCTTGGGCGCTGGTGCCGTCCCGGGGTGCCAGGGCCACCCCAACTGAGGCCTCGACCGGTAGCTCCAGACCCTGCACCAGCACCGGTTCGTTGAGCCGACCGAGCAGGGTGTCGGCGACCTTGAGGGCTTGCCGGCCGGTTCTGATGTGTTGCAGCAGGACGGCGAACTCATCGCCGCCCAGGCGGCCGATCAGGTCCCCGGGGCGCAGGCAGCCGGCGAGCCGGGCTGCGAGCTGGGCTAGCAGCTGGTCACCGGCGGTGTGCCCGAGAGTGTCGTTGACTTCCTTGAAGTGGTCCAGGTCAAACAGCAGCACCGCCAGGCCAGGAGTAGCGGCCGGCCCGGCGGTGGCGTGCGCGTCCAGCACCGTCGGCAGCAGTTGTTCCAGGCGTTCGGTGAACGCCAGCCGGTTCGCCAATCCGGTGAGCGGGTCGGTGCGGGCGGCGTGCACCTGTTCGGCGTAGCTGCGGGTGCGGTCCAGTGACCCGGCGGTGGTCGAGACGAAGGTGTCCAGCACCAGCTGCTCCGGCACGCTTAGCGCTGGTGGCCGCGGGAAGCTCAGCCGCAACTCGCCCAGGACCTCTGCCGTCTCGGCCGGCCCGCGAAGCAGCGGCACGCTCAGCACCCGCGGGTCTACGGCGGGTGATGGCCGACCGGAGGCGTGCTGGGTGGCTTGGCCGCTCTGGTGGGTGTGGGTCCAGTCCCCAGCGCCGGGCCAGGACAGCAGGACCAGCTGTGCGCGGTCGACGGCGAACAGCGACGCCGCCCGGCTGAGGATCTCGCTGGCCGCCCGGCGGGCGTCGATCTCCTCCAGTCGTTCCGCGGCTTGCCGCAGCCGGGGGAGCGCGTCTGTGGTGGTGTCCAGCAGCAGCCGGCTTCGGTAGCGGCGAAAGACCCGGGCCAGCACGACTGGGATGGCGAGTACCGCTGCCCACTGCCCGGTCGCAACCCCCGCCAGCACGGCCAGGCCGATCAGCAGGTTCACCACCAGTCCGAGGCCGGCGGTCGTGGCGTCGGCCCGCAGGGTGGCCAGGACCCGGCCGCCGGTGGCCGCCGCGATGACCCAGTCCAGCAGCAGCTCGTTCAGCACTGTTGCCGTCACCACAGCGGCCACCAGCGCGACTACGAACATGGGGCTCCCCCGGTCCGGTGGTGTCAGGAACTGCAGGACGGCGAGGGCCGCGACGCTGGTCCCCACCGACAGGGCGGCGTTGACCAGGCGCTGCGGCGGTGAACGATGCAGGTAGCTGTCCCGCAGGACCGTGACCACCGGGGCGGCCAGCGCCAACCAAACACCGGTCCGCAGACTCAGTGCCACAAGTAGCGCCGCCTCGTACAACCCAGCGACCTGTACCCGGCGGTTCCCCACGCGCAGGGGCAGCTCGACGAAGACCGCCGGGGCGAGCAAGGCCGCCAGCAGCAGCAGCCACGGCCACGCCGGAACTGCAGTCAGCACCGCCGCGCGGACAGCCAGGACGAACGCCAGCAATCCCAGCACCGATACGGCGGCGATCCGGCACGGCAAGGGGCAGGACCCGCCGGCCCGCGGCCCGGCGCGCGTCTCGCTGCTGCCCACGACACTGCTTTCGCTTCACGGCCGACGGTGGATGTTCCGTGTATCGGCAGGGCGCAGCCGGACCTAAGCAGGCGGCAGCGCAAGACACCATGTCGCAGGCGCTTGTCGCCGGACCGGACTGCTGCGATCGGGTGAACATCCAGGCCCGGACTTCATCCGAACGCCTCACAATCCGACAACACGACAGCCGCCGCGGGTGTGGGTAGCACCCGCAACGGCCTCGTGTAGTTCCGCATTGATCAGCGGTAGCACCGGGTCGGCAATCTTGAGGAGCGACGACTCGGCGCCAGGGCTCAGCCCCAGCTCTTGTAGGACATGGCAGTACCCCCTTCTGGTCCTCGGGCCGGGGGGGTTTGCTATGCCCGCAGCCCGGCGAATGGGCGTACTCGGCGGACGGTAGGCCCCGCGGCCACCCAGCGCAGCCCATCGTCGACTATCAGTTACCGCTGTCTGCCACAAAACGGGTGAACTATGACGCCTCGCTCGGCATTCGCACCGGCCCCGCCCACGCCCACAAGCCGAACGGCCCAACACCCGCACGCGCCAGCTCCACGGGGGGCTGCTAGCCGCGTCAACTAGACGGTATGAGGGTCGTGGCTGGGGCCCGCCACATGTGAACGTGGGTTGCCGACAGGGTGGTCCTGGCTGGTAGAGCCACAGATGTGGGACCCCAGTGATAACTCAGCGTAAGAATGTTGGTCTGGACGTGCATGCGCGCTCGGTTGGCGCGGCGGCGATCGACGGACAGAGCGGGAGATTCATCGGCGGAAGATGACCCCGGATCCGGGCGAGATCCTGGCGTGGAACGTTTCGCTTGCCGGCCCGGTTCGGGTGGTTTACGAGGCGGGGTCGACGGGGTTCGGGGCCTCCGGCGCCCCGCGCAGGGGCCGCTTGGTGCCGGCCGGCATGATGCGGCGCTGAGCCGCGAGCTACTGGACGGACTCAGCGACGCCGCCCTGCAAGTCGGCTGCGTTCGAGCTGTTGGATCTGACGGGTGCGGGTGCGGGAGGATGTCGCCATGAGTTCGGACGAGCCCAGCAGCAGGCAGTCCGCGCGGGACGCCACGTACTTCGACGGCTGGTACGCGGAGATGGAGACCTCGACGGTCAAGGACGCGATTCTCGCGCGCAACCTCGCGCTACCGGCCGACCTGGGGTCGCCGGGCGTGCTGCACTGGGACGCCATCGATGAGATCATTCGGGGGTTGTGCCTACCCTTAGGCGGCGTGCTTGTTGACTTTGCATGTGGTCGTGGTGGCTATGGCATCGAGGTCGCGCGCCGTACCGGAGCCAAGCTCATTGGCGTCGACTTCTCCGCTGTCGCGCTCGAGCAGGCCCGAGCCATCGCGGCTCGGCGCCTGCCCGTCGGCCAGGCCGAGTTCCGGGTTGCGACGCTCACCGACACCGGCCTAGGACCCCGTGTCGGTAACTGGTGATGGCCTGGGGTTGCGGGAGAATGTGGCATGTCGGAGCGGCGGGACGCTGAACATTTTGTGCTGATGGACGTCGAGGCTGATGCTGCAGGTGTGAGGCGG
>JAABUK010011970.1_pt1 | contig 11154 bp, 8 predicted proteins | sample 5559141 | NCBI WGS metagenome assembly JAABUK01 (sample SAMN10711869, study PRJNA513367) | rock metagenome | isolation source: Antarctica rocks | place: Antarctica: Victoria Land, Pudding Butte nord | collected 2016-01-03
ATATAAACCCTTTACCAGCAAGGATTTTACAAATATGATACCTCAAAATCAATCAAAAATTGATGAAAATAGGTGATTTAGCTGCAATGTGGGTTAATATCCTGATAGCCACTTTGTACACGTACAAAAGATTGTATGCCGGGTACACTTGCCGTAAACCTCGGTCCCTGTAAATAACCTGTGTTACCATCCTTTTGTTCTTTATTGTCTTTGGTATTTACAGACTGGCTTACTATCCTATATATTTTTTCTACGTTTGCATGAAAGCGATCATAACTAACTTCATCTTTCACATACAAAATAATGAGCATAGAACAGGCCAAGCCAATACTTAAGCCTGCAATATTTATGAAAGCATAACTCTTATTTCTTGATAAGTTACGCAGGGCTATGATCAGATAATTTTTAAACATAAATTACTTATTAGAGACTTAATTTTTGTAAATTTGGTTTAAAGCATTTATTGCTATGGAACGAATAGTTATAGAAGTAGCCGATGCTACAGCAAAAAATTGGAATAACATATCTCCGAAAATTAAAAGCCACCTCGAAAAGAGTTTTGAAAAACAAATAGACGTTTTGTCTCAGGGTATTAAAGAAGCTGAATTTAAATCTTTGCTGGATAAGATTAGTAATGAAGCAGCCAATAATGGACTTACTGAAGAGCTTCTTCAACAATTGCTGAATGAAGAATAATCTTTTTGTTATTGATACGAATACTTTAATCAGTGCCTTTTTATTCAGATCTTCCAATACAAGAAAGGCATTTGACAGGTGCACTGAAATAGGAAAAATTTCTGCGAGTATAAAAACGTATGATGAATTTAATAAAGTACTGCTGCGGCCGAAATTCGACAAATATATTCCCTTGGAAAGAAGATTATTAGTTTTAAAGGAATTTAAAGAATTAGTAATTTTCAATGAAATATCAGAATCAATCAATATTTGCCGTGATCCCAAAGACAATAAATTTCTCGAATTAGCCATTTCAGCGAATGCTTCTTGTCTTATTACCGGAGATAAAGACCTGCTGATACTACATCCATTTCGTAGCATTCCCATTTTAAATTCAGTTGATTTTATAAATAATTTTTGAAGCATCTTTACTCCGTTTTCAAACTCTTCACCGGGTTTGCTATAGCTGCTTTTATTGCCTGAAAGCTTACAGTTATGAATGCAATAACTATTGCTGCTGTTCCTGCAATAACAAATATCCACCAACTGATATCTATACGATAAGCAAAGCCTTCGAGCCATTTGTTCATTACCCAGCTTGCAATAGGAAAAGCGATGATTAATGCAACGGCTACCAATTTTATAAATTCTTTTGATAACAGTGCAACAATGCCTGCTCCGCTGGCACCAAGCACTTTGCGTACACCAATTTCCTTGATACGTTTTTGTGTAGCAAATGTTGCTAAGCCAAAAAGCCCCAGGCATGAAATGATAATAGATAAAACGGAAAATGTGTTGAATAGGCTTCCCATGCGTTGTTCCGCTATATATAATTTTGATAACTCTTCATTTACAAAGCCAAAAGAGAAAGGATAATCGGAATAAACTTTACCAAATATTTTTTTTATTTCTGTAATAATGTTTTGAATATTACCAGGTGTTGTACGTATAACTACATAACCTCCTGCAAAATTATTTCTTATTACAAGTGGTTCAACAGGCTGCTGTACAGGTTTAAAGTTAAAGTCTTTCACCACGCCTATTATTGTTCCTTCTCTTCCACTCATCGTAATTTTTTTGCCTATTGCATCAGAAGGTGTAATGTTCATTACTTTTAGCGCTGTTTCATTTACCACATAAGTGCTGTCATAGCTTTTAAAATCCTGGGAGAAAAACCTTCCTGCCAGCAGAGGTATACCAAAAGTTCTTATAAAGTTTTCATCAGTTAGTAACCTGGAAGTAATGACCTGCTCACCCTGATTCATACCTGGCCAAGAAAGAGGCCCACCTGTTGTAAGATAAGTAGGCAAATGGTCCGTGATGGTATAATCATTTATGCCGGGATATTGACTTAACATCGCTTTCAGTGCATCTTTATTATTTTTTAAATCACCAACTTCTGGCATATGTACATAAAGCAAATTTTCTTTATTAAATCCAATATCCCTGTTCTTTATAAATTGAAGCTGTCTATATACAACCAGTGTGCTTATCATTAAAATAACAGATATGGAAAACTGAAGCACTACCAGTCCGCTCCTCAAAAACGATTTGCGGCCATGTAACATTTTTACTCCTTTTAAAACATTTACCGGGTTAAAAGAGGATAAGAATAAAGCAGGATAGCTGCCGGATAATAAGCCTACCAACACGGCCGTTGCTAAAAGTGTGACAACAATTTTCACACTTACCAAATTGATGGAAATTGATTTTGATGCAACCTCGTTAAAGAGTGGTAACAGCAATATAGCAAGAACAATGGCTATAAAGAGAGAAATAAAAGAAAGTAATATAGATTCGCTCAAAAACTGGATGATAATCTGGACCCGTCGTGCACCCACGGTTTTACGCAAACCTACTTCTTTTGCCCGTTTGGATGAAAGCGCCGTTGATAAGTTCATAAAATTGATGCAGGCAATAAACAGTATAAAAAATGCAACCAGAGAAAAAATAGTTACGTACGTACCGTTTCCTTGCCCATCAACATCAAGCATGAAATGAGAGCGCAGGTGTATATCGGTAAGGGGCTGTATAAATAAAGAAGACTGTGTTTTAGATTTATCATTTCTTTTTTTAATCACATTAATTCTCTCTTCGATTGTTCTAATTGCAGCAGGCGTAGCGGTAAAATTATTGGCAAGCTAAAAATAAACATAAGCGGCATAATTATCCCACTCGTAATTACCCTTTTTATCATATAACTCTATTGGTAACAATAAATTAAATTGCAGGTGTGAATTGGAGGGGATGTTTTTTAAGACACCTGTTACCACCAGATTTCTGCCTTTTATTTCATCATCTATATAAATTGTTTTTCCAACTGCACCTTCCGTGTTTCCAAAATATTTTAGGGCAGTTGCCTCTGTAATCACTACGGCATCAAGCGCAGTAAGCACTGTAGCAGCACTACCTTTTACCAAAGGGTAGTTGAACATGCTTAAAAAGTTGGTGTCGACGTAATAGATGTTTTTTTCATCAAAGTTTTTAGTTCCTGCGGTAATCAGTTTATGCAAAGCCACCAACCTTGTAGCGTTTTTTATGAAAGGTATTTCTGCTTTAATAGTTGCAGCCAGAGGAGGTGGTACTACCGCTGATTCAATATCAGATAGTTTGGCAGTAATACGGTACATTTTATCTGCGTTTGTATTAAACTTATCATAACTTACTTCATCTTGCACCCATAAAAAAATAAGAATGCTACAAGCCATGCCTGTAGCAAGTCCGAAGATATTCAATCCGGTAAATAGACTATGCTTTACAAGATTTCTAAATGCTATTTTGAAATAATTTTTAAACATAATTACAAGTTCTATTATAGTTCATTGCCAATTGAAATTTTTATAGTTCCAAGTATGCGACACAACCAAAGCCTTATTCTTATTCTATTGCCTGGGGCATAAAAAATTCCTATTTTATTTCAATCATTTTAATCTAATAAATACTTGTTCTTTTACTCCGTTCTCAAACTCTTTACCGGATTTGCTATCGCTGCTTTAATAGCCTGGAAACTCACTGTTAATAACGCTATAAAAATTGCTGCTAAACCTGCCATTGCAAACATCCACCATGTGATTGTTATCCTATAGGCAAAATCCTGTAACCATTTGTTCATCGCCCACCATGCAATGGGTGTGGCAATGATGAATGAAACAATTACCAACTTTATAAAGTCTTTCGATAATAGCTGAACAATGCCTGATACACTTGCGCCCAAAACTTTCCGGATACCTATTTCCTTTTTCTTTTGTTCTGCACTAAATGAAGCAAGCCCAAACAAACCCAGACACGAAATAAGAATCGCCATGAGGGTAAATGAATTTATAATACGTGACAAGGTGATTTCCTTTTCATATTGTTTTTGCACTTCATCATCAAGAAATGAATATTCAAAAGGTATGGCGGGCAAATCCCTGTGCCATATTGTTTTAATTTTTTCCAGAAGGGTGTGATAATTTTTACTATCAGTAGCTAAGGTCATGTGAGAAAATTTTTCATTATTTGTGCTATATACCAGCATAAATGGTCTTACTTCATCATGCAGAGAATTGTAATTAAAATCTTTCATTACACCTGCTATCTCAACAAAGCTTACAGGGTCTGGCGCATATTGTGTGTATAGCCTAGTGCCCGGCGATGTTTCAGGTTGTAATCCAAGCCTCTTAACCAATGTTTCATTCACGAGTACTTTGCCTGAATCGTATAAGCGAAAATCCCTGCCACTGAGTAACTGTATACCGTTAGCTTTAGCAAAGTATTCATCAGTGGTCATGTTTTGCGCATCTATTGCGTTAGGCATATTTCCACCAGCCAGGTACACGCCATGGTCATTAAATACAAACTGGCTTAGGTAATTATTGGATTTACTAACTGCCTTTACTTCTGCTAATTGGCTTAGGTCGTTTGCGAAAGATTGCATTTTACTTTTTGTATCATCGGTGTGGAAACTGAAAATGAGTTTCTGGTTTTTGTTAAATCCCAAATCCTTATTTTGTATATAATTTAACTGGCTGTAGATAACAATGATACCTGCAATAAGCACGATAGATAATACAAACTGGAACACTACCAGCAGACGGCGTATGCCCGTTGCAGAGATATGACTGGTAAAATTTCCTTTTATTACTTTTAACGCTTGGAATGCAGAAAGGTAAAAGGCAGGATAACTGCCGGCAACAAAACCTGTAATAATAACTATACCTGCAAGTAATAACCATGTGCTGTAATCAGAAAGAAAAGTTAGATGTATTTCTGATTGTGTAATTTGATTAAGATAAGGGAGTACCAGCAACAATAAAGGCATTGCTATCAATACTCCAATGAGCGATAATAAAAAAGATTCGCTCATAAATTGCTTTATAAGATCTTTTCTTTGCGCACCTATTACTTTTCTCACACCCACTTCCTTCGCTCTTTTTGAAGCACGTGCAGTAGAAAGATTCATAAAGTTAATACAGGCAATCACCTGAATAAGAACTGCGATCAACATTAAAATATACAGGAATGATGGGCTTATTGTTTTCATTAATTCTACTTCATACCCGGTTGTAGTATGTATTGAACTTACAGGTTGCAGGTGCAATTGTTTTTCCATCCCCAGTTCTTTTAATTGCTGCAGACCGTATTTATTTAAAAATGCCGGAAGTTGTTTTTCCAGTAAAGCAGCAACAGTATTAGGTCTTAGTTTTACATATGAGTTAACAAAGTTGTTGCCGGCCCACGCAGTGCTTTGTTGGACGTACTGACCAATGCCACCGCTGTTCATTGTAATAAACAGGTTAGCATGAATATGCGATTTGCCTAAACTTTCATCAACTACACCGGATACTTTAAAATCGTGTTTACCGTAGGCATTATCAATTTCAACTATCTTACCAACAGCATCTTCATTTCCAAACAGCTTTTCGGCAGTAGGTTTTAGCAATACTATTGAATAAGGTTCCGTTAATGCCTTTACTGAATTGCCATTGGTGAAATGATAAGTAAAAACATCGAAAAAAGTAGAATCAACAAAAAAGGCATCCTTTTCATAAAGAGATTTTTCTTTATAACGAAGCAGGTGCTGGTTTACATTTATGGTAGATATTACACGGGTAAATTGCTGTACTTCAGGAAAGTCGTTCTTCATTGCCGGAGCTATTGGAGGAGATGCTGTCGCCATAGTATGTTTATCTCCCTTTGAAGCCAATGAAGTGGTAACGCGGTAAATATCATTTGCATTCTTTTCATGTTTATCGTAACTGTACTGATCTTCTATATATAACAATATGTATAAGAAGCAGAGTGTTCCAACAGCCAAACCAATAATATTAATAAAGCTGAATGTTTTGTTTTTTAAAAGAAAACGAAAAGCAGTTTTAAAATAGTTTCTTAACATAAATAAATATTTATTTAAAATTCATATTCCCGTATATTGTTATAATAGTACAAGTAATGCAATCGAATTATTATTTTATTTTACTTTTAATGTATAAGAACTGCATATAAACCAACCTTTTTTAATCCCATAAATCATGTTTTTACTCCGTTCTCAAACTCTTCACCGGATTAGCTATCGCTGCTTTTATACTTTGATAGCTTACCGTTAGTATGGCAATACAAATGGTGATGGCACCCGCCATTACAAACACCCACCACTCCATATCAATCCTGTAAGTGAAATTCAGCAGCCATTGTTTCATTGCAAGCCATGCAACAGGGAAAGCAACAAGAATAGCAATTGCTACAAGCTTTAGAAAATTTCCTGAGAACAGGGCAACAATATTAGGTACTGATGCGCCCAGCACTTTACGCACACCGATTTCTTTAGTGCGTTGTGCCGCGGTAAAGGTTGCCATCCCGAATAATCCTAAACAGGAAATCAGAATTGCGAGAAATGCAAAGTAATTCGCCAGCTTACTCACAATTTGTTCGCTCTTATAAAGCTTAGTAAATTCCTGATCGGAGAACTGGTAAGTAAATGGAAAATTCGGATTTAATCCTTTACAAAGTTTTTCTAATCCTGCAATTGCATCTTTGGTTTTACCGGTTTTGGTACGGATAAGAATAGTTCCCCAGGTCCAGTTTTCATCAAGGCGAACAATCAATGGGCCTATTGCTTCGTGCATTGAATTGAAATGAAAATCTTTAATAACTCCAATAATCTTTCCGGAGCGGTTCCCCCATGTTACTGATTGACCAACAGGGTCTTTATAACCTATTCTTTTTACAGCGGTTTCATTAAGGATAAAAGCTGTTGAATCAGTTCCAAAATCTTTAGAGAAATCACGGCCTTCTTTTAATTGCAGTCTCATCGTTTTTACGAAATCATAACCAACCACACCATCAGCAAACGATACCGTTAAATTGGGATCTTTACCAGGCCAAGTTATGTTTCCTGTATGATGCTCAATAACAGTAGGTGAATTTCTCATTTTTGAAATACCGGATATTCCGGGAATTTTACCGGCTTCATCTTTAAACACATTATATTTTTTTATCAGCTCTCCTTCAATAGGAATATATACAAGGTTATCACGGTCATAACCTAGGTTTTTTGTTTGTATATAATTCATTTGGCGATAAATAACTATCATTCCAACAATAAGTATAAAAGAAAGTGCAAACTGAAATACAACAAGGCCTTGCCGGAAAAATGTTGCGCCACGGCCAAATTTCAGGCTCCCTTTTAAAACCTTTACTGGCTTTAGAGATGAAAGAAAAAGAGCAGGATAGCTTCCTGCTATAATACCTGTGATGGCCAGCAATCCAATTAATGATTCCCAAAAAACAAGCTTATTAACGGGAAGGGTTAGCTGCTTTCCTGTAACGGTGTTAAAAGCAGGTAAAAGTAATGCCACTAAAATAACTGCAATAACAATTGAGCAAAATGCAAACAGCATCGCCTCTCCTGTAAACTGAACAATAAGTGATGAACGAACCGCACCAATAGCTTTTCTCAGCCCAACTTCTTTGGCACGATTAGCTGATCTGGCAGTTGTAAGGTTCATAAAATTGATGCAGGCAATAAGCAATATAAAAACGGCAACTAATGTAAAAAGACTTACATATTCAATGCGGCCACCATCAACCTGTCCATTTTTAAATATTGAATGAAGGTATTTTTCAGGATAAGATTGCAATCCTAACTCAGTAACAGCACTTTTATCTTTTGGTGTATAATTATAGATAAAGTTTTTTATTTTAGATTCCACTTTTACAATAGTCGCATCCGTCCGCAGCTGTATAAAACTCGAAGGACTTGTATTTCCCCAATTATGTACCCAGGCATTTTGTTTTACAAAATCTATCCAGCTTCTTAAAAAATCAAACTGCTGTGAAGAATTCGCCGGTATATTTTCAAAAACCGCTGTTACCTGGAGGTCTTCTTTATTTTCAAAACGGATCGTTTTTCCCATGGCTTTTACGGGGCTTTCAAAAAAGAATTCCGCCATTCTTCGTGAGATAGCAATACCTCCGGACGTATTCAAAGAAGTCTTCGTTGTTCCCTTCAAAAGAGGGTAACTAAACATGCTGAAGAAATCAGCGCCTGCAAAATAGCCTTGCATTTTATTAACCTTCTGCCCTGCTTCAAACGTATTGCTGGTACTCGGCGGGGATGCATAATCCATTGCACTGGCATATTGCACTTCAGGAATATTTCTTTTCAATTCTTCTGCAAGCAAACCTTGAGTAGAATAGCCAGCATCAACTTTTCCATCGTAATATTGCCGCTCATATACCTGGTATAATTGTTTACCGTTTGCATGAAAGTCATCTACGCTACGCTCATCCTGTACCCAGAGTATAATCAACAGACTGCAGGCAAGTCCCAAGGCAAGACCTAATATATTAATGGCTGAAAAAGCTTTGTTCCTGATAAGATTTCGCCATGCCGTTATGAAATAATTTTTTATCATAGTTAATAATTTTTAGTCCATTCTTAAACTTTTTACAGGATTGGCTATTGCTGCTTTGATGGCTTGGAAGCTAATGGTAATAATTGTTATTATGATTGCCGCAATACCAGCCATGATAAATACAAACGGACTTATGGTGATTCTATAATCATATTTCTTTAACCACTCCTGTAAAAAATAAAATGAAACAGGAGAAGCAATTACACAACTAATTAAAATCAATACAATAAAATCTTTTGAAAGTAATATCCATACCTGTGATATAGATGCACCCAGCACTTTTCTTATACCAATTTCTTTTGTGCGTTGCTCCGCCATGTAAGCGGCAAGACCAAATAATCCAAGACAGGAAATAAAGATTGCTAATGAGGCAAATAAACCTGCCAGTTTACCAATGAGTGTTTCAAGATCAAATTTAGATGCATAACTCTCATCAACAAAATGATACAGATAAGGATAAGAAGGATTGTATTTGTTGAATATGGTGGTAAGCTTTGCAATAGCAACTTGTGTATTAACGGCAGGGGATAGGCGATACGTAATAATGTTGGACCACCATGGTGAATAAGTAAAAATAGTTGGTTCGGCTGGTGAAAAAGGCGAGGCCATCAAAGCGTCTTTAACCACACCAATTACCCGGAGATGCTGTGTGTTGTCATGCCATGTTATTATTTGATTTACCGGATCTTTATAACGCATTCGCTTTACCGCTGCTTCATTGAGTATTACGCTGAGTGAATCACCGGCAGTGCCGGTAAAATTTCTTCCTTCTTTTATTTGCATCCCGAAAGTTTTAAAATAATCCGCATCGCAAACACCAATTGTGGCCAGGCCCAATGTTTCATTAGGTAATTTGCCCTGCCAATCCTCAATGTTGTTATTGGACCAAATATCTGTGACAGGACTTGAGGATCTGGCAACACTGTTAACTATGCCGCTCTGCAGCAAATTATTTTTAAGCGCTGTATAATTACGGCCAAGGTCTTCGCTTGCATCAGTCATCATTAATCGGTTGGCATCATAACCTACAGGTCTGTTTTTACCATGTTGTATTTGTTGATATACGATGATGGTACTTATGATTAATGCAATGGAACAACTAAATTGCAATACCACTAAAGCTTTTCTGGATAATGTTGCAGACCTCCCGGTTTTGATAGTGCCCTTTAAAACTTTTACAGCATTGAAAGAAGAAAGATAAAATGCCGGTCTACTGCCTGCAAGTAAACCTGTAATCAATACATAACTGAGCATGATGAACCAGAAGATACCACTTGAATAAGGAATGCTGATAGTTGTTTTGGTTAGTATATTAAAAGATGGCAATGCCAGTTGCACAAGCAACAATGAAATGGCAAATGCAATAAAAGTAATACTAACAGATTCAATTAAAAATTGAAGGATCAAATCTCTGCGCTGTGAACCAATGGCTTTCCGTATGCCCACTTCTCTTGCTCTTTTTTCTGAGCGTGCTGTGGAAAGATTCATAAAATTGATGCAGGCAATTAATAGAACAAGGATACCGATAATGCTGAACATTTTTACATAATCAATAAAACCTCCTACAGCAATTCCATTTTTAAAATCAGTGTACAGATGCCAGTCTTTCATAGGCTGCATAACTATTTCAGCTTTTGCAACCTTATACTCCTCAGGGTTATATTTTTTTATCAAAGTTTTTAATTTAGGCGCTACTTGTGCATAAGAAACATTGGGCTGCAATGTCACAAATGTTTGAAAAGAATTATTACCCCATTGTGTTGCAGATTGCTTAACCCAATCATAATTTTGTATGTAATAGCTAAATGGAACAATGAAAGTAAACTGGAATGTAGAGTTGCCAGGGATATCTTTCAATACCCCTGTTACTTTTAGATCATGACTGTTATCCAGACGAACCGTTTTATTGATCGGGTCTTCATTACCAAATAAAGATTTTGAAGTTGACTCTGTAAGTACAATTGAATAAGGATCGTTCAACACATTATCTGCATTGCCTTTAAGCAAAGGATATGGAAACATTTTCAGAAAGTCTGATCCGGCCATTGCACCGGGGAGATACAATTTTTTATCTGAAGCTACAAGCCCGCGGTGATCCATCCAATCTGTTTGGACAACATATTTGATTCCTGGAATATCTTTTTTTATTGCATCTGCTAAAGGCAGAGATGTTGCAGGCCCAACACCTATGATGCCATTATCACTATACTTTATTCTCGCTTTGTACACCTGTTGGTAGCCTGGAAGAAAACGGTCATAAGAAATCTGGTAGTTAACCCACAAGCCCATCAGTAATGCTACAGCCATACCTGTTGCAAGTCCAAAAACATTCAATGCGCTGTAAACTTTATTGTTTACCAGATTGCGCCATGCGATTTTGAGATAGTTTCTATACATGGAAGGTGGTTTATGCTTAAAAGCCAGTTAAAGCAATCCTTTCAAACATAAAACCAACTTTAAAAACAGTTGTTAATCAATTCATTGGTTAAGCAGCATTTGTTAGATTGTTCGGTTTTGATACATCTGGTGCACGGTTATAAAAATGTCTGACTCGTCCTGATATAGCTATACATGTTTTTGAATA
>JAABUK010011971.1_pt1 | contig 11153 bp, 11 predicted proteins | sample 5559141 | NCBI WGS metagenome assembly JAABUK01 (sample SAMN10711869, study PRJNA513367) | rock metagenome | isolation source: Antarctica rocks | place: Antarctica: Victoria Land, Pudding Butte nord | collected 2016-01-03
TTGAAAGCAAATTTCTCTAGATTATCATTGATTTGAGATAAATTATCGTAAATTTGAAATGCTTTGCACATTTCAATATTTATCTTGAAATTTGTGAATTGAAAGCAAATTTCTCTAGATTATCATTGATTTGAGATAAATTATTATAAATTTGAAATGCTTTCACAAAATGCTTAATCAGCTAGTATATCATAGTCATAATCTCTGTGCTTTGATAACTCTGTAGAATATTAAAGATCATTTTATATAAAGAGAATCTAACGTGCAGTACTCTTCAGATTGATGAAAAGATGAATATAAATAATTTGTTGTCAAAGTGTGTTGTGAGCAAATTTGCTTTTGCTTAGCATAATTTGCAATATGAGAACGAAAGTTGATCTTTGCTTCATCTTTAATTTATCAATTCACAATTCTTTGTTCTTCTGATACTCATTGTCATGATAAGCACTCTCACTCTATCTGTTGCAAAGCTCAGTGTGTACATCATCTGTCATCAGCGTGTAGTGAAATCTGTAAGTGGTTCAAAATAGAGAAAATGTCACATGTATTCTTATCTCACTTTTCAACATCATGACAGTAATTGTCTCACATTCTATCATATGACTTCTAGAAATTCTCAGAACTGATGATCATGTTTGCGTATTTGCTAATCTTTTAATATGTCACGAAGATTCAAGTTGATTTTAGATATGCAAGCAGACTTCAATTATGATGAGATTTCGTTGAATTGAATCAAGATTATGATCACTCAAGATTTTGACATCAATGATGACAAGTATGATGCATTGAAGATACACATCAAACAAATGTTGAAAAACGCAAAATTACTTGAAACATCACTTGATAATAAAATCAAGAAAGAGACAGTCAGAAAGATTGTGATCATCATAAATGATGAACTCTTGCACTCTCTGATAGAAGATCATTAAATAACATAAAAAAATGCATGTTTTATAAAGTGAGTGAGATGAATAAACAGTAAGAAGAGAGATAGAGCAACGAGCATAAAGACAGAGAGATCTGCTCATCTGATTGAGCAAGCACAACTCAGTTCAGTCTCATTATTCATTTTATCAACGATGATTGACTTTGATCACATGATCTTGACTTTGAATGATATGATGAATAATAAGATGATTCATCATTCACAGCTTTTCGTAGCGAATGAAAAGCAGAGCAATTCAACTCTGAAGAATGTCAATTTCAATAACTATCAAAGACAGTTTGTTAGCAAGACAATGTTCAACTTCGAAAAGAAGAAAATTATCTATGAAGTTAAGAACTTTGAAAAAGTTGAGATCAGAAATGCAGTCAACTTTCATGTCACATTGATAAATATGACAAAGAAGAAGATATTCTACTACATTTTTCAAGTTCAAGCTATAGAAAAACATAAGAGAAGTGAACATGAGAATTTCATGCAATGTTTAAGCAGCGCAGTCGAAAGTACAGATAACTTCACTTTATTCAAGATCTCATCAGAAGATGAGAGTAAACAACTCATCACAAAGAAGCGAAAGCTTTGCAAAGAAGCTCATCTCAATGTTTTGATGATGACTTTCAAAGTTTTCAACGTCATCAAGACTGTCAGTCTCAATGAATCATTCTCTTTGACAACAGATTCTTTGACAATTAATGATGACTTAAACATGAGAAAAGTGATGAAATACAATCGAGAGCACATCGATCTGTCTTTCGTCATCAACTTCATTCATATCACTCAGATGTAAGTGCAAGTGCAAAGCAATCATGTAGTAAAATATGCTAACTTCATGATATAGATTCAAAGATCTGCAGAAACAACAAGCATGCATTCAAATGAATGAGAATATATTTCTCAAAGTCTTGCAGTTTTGAAAACGCGATCTAAGCTGTACAGACATTGACGATAAGAAAATTATCAAAGATGCAGATGCAGATCGAAATGTGCAAGTAGAAAATATGATATGAATTCTACTATTCATACAAGCGTTGAAAATATATTAACAGCTTCATGTTGAAAGAATGATTCAACATGAAGAGTTTCAATGCAATCAGATGAAAATGAGAAAGATAAGTCTTCTTCACTTCTTGAAGCTACAGACAGAATAACATACTTACTTTTCTTCATTCACAGATCATTCAAGTCATAGAATTGATAGTGATGAAGCGTTGACTTCATCTTGCTCATGTGAAAGTCAGTTTCTTTCATAAGAAGCTCAATGATAAACATCTGCTCGTTGAATCTCAGAAATTTTCTCAGAATTTCAAGGTGAAATGTTCATCAGATGAGTCATGATCAATGATCTGTCTCTGTATGAAGAGCAGTTTCACAGCAACACTAAAGTCAAATCTTGAATCAATTTTGATTCTGCTGTCTTTGATCTTGATATTGAATTGACAGAATGAATTCGCAAAAACATTGACATCTGTATCATGTCTTGACATTAAACTGTATGTGAATCATTGCTCTGAAAAGAACAAGCTTCTTTTAAAAGATTGCTTGCTGTTTCAAGATTGAGAGAAGATAGAAACAGATGAGAATGAGATCAACACGACAGTGACAACTTTCATAAAAGAACAGAAATGACTTGTAGTGCTGACTGAATCGAAGTCGTACAAGACATATGTGAAGCATGTCATTATCAATCAAAAAGATGTTTGAAATAAAATCAACAGAAGTAAAAGAAGAATAACTTTGTATGATTCGCGAACATGCTGAGATTGAATACTAAGAGATGAATTTCACATGAAGAAGAGCAAAGATTCTAAGATCATAAGCATTTTATAAGCATTCAAACGTTGCATGCACTTCGTACTGTGAGTCTATTCAAGCACATCTTTTGAGATCTCGTCAAATGATTTAAATCACTATGTGAAGATTCTGAAGTGCTTTAATGAATGAAAGAATGAACACATTCTAAAGTCAAGCAATTCAGAGAAAGTGCTGTTATGAGACAAATCGATGTTCAACGCATTAAAACATAAGCATGATGTACAGATGAATGATGAACTGCAGAAAATTGCAAGAAAATTTGATAAACTTCTCACTTTTCTTATAATTCAACGTCTATCATCAATGAATTGATTCAATGCTCTTTGCATAAAGCTATCTTCTCATGAGATGCAAGATGTGAACTGTTCAATCATTGAGAAGTATAAAAAGATGCACGCAAGACTTGAGAATAAGACTGCAAGAAGTGTAAAAGAAGAGCTGCAAGTATATGTTGATGACTGAATATCAGACGACAAGAAGAGATTGATGTCTATGTTCTTTTTCTTTAACTTTGTTCAAATCTCATGACAGATGAGACTGTGTATTACATTCTCATATCTTGTTGAATTGAAGACAAAGCACGATTTGATGTTTATCTGAACTGAACTTGTTCATAATAAATGATTGACAGTCGTTGATAACTGTTTCTACAATGATAATATTGAGAAACTGTATGAATCAAGCAGCAAGTTACAGCGAGTCATGAAGATATTGAACAAATCTATAGTCATTGAAGACGATCAGAGAGAGAGAATTCTGATAATGTTCTTCTCTTTGATCATAGCGAAGATCATCTGATTGATACATCTACTTGAATTTTCTCGATCATAATTTCTATGTTTTGCATCATGCATGATGTTTTCAACTCGTTGAATGTCGAGTATATTTGTTTCTTTACTAACAATGAGCTAGTATCTTATCAAGATTCATAAAATGAACGTTGCATTCTTTTATAGCAATCTAAGTCTTGAAAATCAACAGAGCTTGATCAATAGTTTTCAAGACATGAAAGACAATGATTTTGATCTCGATATTCTGATTGAAACTACTGAAGTTCTAGAAATAGATTACATTCTTCATCATGCATTTCAAGTGATATTGATGAAGTTCAACTATATGATTTGAATGAAACAGCAGACTTTTTTTCAAATCAGTAGATATGATCAAATCACGAAGAAGATGTAAGCATATTGATTTTATACTTCAAAATTCAATGTCAAGAGATTTATTAAAGATCATCAGATGCAACGTCAGATCTTTCAAAATAATACATATGATGATAGTAGAATGAAAGAAATGAGTGATGAGAAGATGAGAAAGAATAATCAGATAGTAAAGACTGTGTAAGAGACTTTAGTTTAGTGCTTTTGCTTCATAGTCTGTTAACTGTTATCAGCGAGTCGTTGTTAGTTATTTCAGTCAAAAGAAGTAATCATTGACAGCAGAAGCATAAACATGATGACATAAGTAATAAGATGCTGTGTTTTGAAAATATTAAAAATGCGAGAAAAATAACATCATGTGTATATTTTCACTGTCGTAAAAATATGACAATTTATCATTTTTTATTCTGTTTTTACATTAACAATGTGTTTTCTAAATATTCTAGAAATTACTAGAATCAAATTCACGCAAGACTTATGACGTGATTGTAACACAACTAAAGTTACGTCTCTTTGTATTCATCAGATTATTATCATCAAGTCTTTCAACTATCAACACAGCTTTCGTGATCATATTCTGTGATAGTCATAGAATTCAAGTGTAATAGAAATTGTTAGTCTATCTTGAAATTGAAATAACAGCATCTTATTTCTGCACATTCTTTGTTGCATAAACAACATTGCATCTGTATCACATTCATGTTTCTTCTAAGTCTTTGATGCTCTTCAAGACTCATTGCAATTCTGTTGAATAAGAAAAATCAACATGTTCAGTATGAAATCTTCAATGATTTTTTACAATGAATTGCAGCGACATAACTGAATCAGAAAGATGATGCAGAAAGACTTAATGATCAACGATGATAAATGAAGTGAGATCGTAATGACAATGAAGAAGAAGATGATATCTTTGAAGATATATGACATAAAACTTGATAGTGAGCTGACAAAGAAAAAGCTTTGAACAATGATTGCAAAGATTATCATTATTTTCGACAAAGAGATTGAAAGCATGTCACAGAATTGACTGCACAAGACATTAATAATCATGACTCAGTGATTGAACAACAACGAAAGATGAAGAGCACAACATTGAGAATGAACACATGAAAACATTCAATGTCAAAGAAAGTTGCAAGAAGAGATTAAAGATGACAATGTTGATCAACTATTGTTGATGTCGTGAAATGCTACAACGTTGCTGATGATAAAGAAATCAGATAATCAAACATCATTGATGAATTCTATTCACTTAACTATGAATAAAAGACAAGAAAAGATTAATCTGCTGAACATGCAATTTGAAAAGTACAAAAGATTATTGATTGAGAAGAAAATTTACAACGTGACAAAAAATAGAATTCTTTATGACAGTGAAAATATGAGGCGAATTGAGATTGAAAATGAGCGATGCTGACAGACTGCGCTGATAAAGATGATAGCAAAGAGCTGCTGTCGCTTTCAGTTCATCATCGATTGACTTTCTTCAGATCAGTAACTAGAAAATTGTAAAAACTATATTAATTCGTTCACTGACTTTAAAAGTAGTAGAATCAATCTTCGCTACTTCAACATTTAAGAATATGCTTGAATCATTAATCAAATGTTGCAAACTGCAATCATGAAAAATCTTGAAAAGAAATGCAATAGCTAGATTGAGAAAGACTACATGCATGCAGAACTCAAGAACGAAAATTCAAGAAAAGTAAAAGAATAACTGAAAGCACGCGTTGATGCTCTGATTTCATTAACAGCAAAGATCATGTCTGTGCTATACAAGTTCATAAAGAAAATTTCATGATCAATGAACGAAAGTTCTATTACTTTTTGAATTAACAATATTTGCAACATTTCAGTTCTAAAGCATAGTCTTTGATATGTTGTCAGCGAAAACTTGCTCTTTAGCAACGAAGATTTCGCGAAGAAGAAGTGATTGACACTCATGAAAGAGACATTCAATCATCAAGAGATTTCTCAGTAAACATTACTCAGTCTTTGTCAAGATTTTCAGTGATGAGATTGTCATCTGCAACGTCTGCTTTACAAACTCTTCATTCAAGCACGACTACTTCTTCAAATGAAGATTGCAAGCAATTTCATTGATGAAATGAGATTTCTGTCAATGTTAAAGAGCTTAGATAAATTGATGCAGTCATGAGTAAATCAATCTTCAACGCTCTAAAATGCAAGCAGAATGTTAAGATGAATGATAATTTACAGAAAATCATCAGAAGATTTGATAAACTTCTCACTGTGTTCATGATTCAATGACTATCATTCATGAATTGATTTGACACGCTGTGTATGAAGCTATCTTCTCATGAAGTGCAAGATGTAAACTGTTTCATTGTTGCAAAGTATAAAAAGATGCAAGCAGAACTCAAGAACAAAACTACAAGTGTAAAAGTATACTTAACAATAAATTGAGAATTGAATTTGAATATTAACAATGATCTCAAGAATAAAAGTCTCTGTCACAAATGCTGCGATTCTTCAGATGAATTCTGAGTAATCAGCTGTTTTCATGTCTACTGCAAAAAGTGTCTTAATGCTTTCATCTATGAAGTCATCAAGCATGATGAAGAGCAAACTGCATGTTTAAATTATGACAGCATTTACATTAAGTCTTGATCATGCAACGAGTTAAAAGAATTGCAGATGAATGTTGAAGACAGTGAGAGAACTTTCTCATGCATTCGCAAAGATCTTGAACAAGATTTCAAATGAATCAATTTCAACGACTCAATTCTTTCATCTTTGAAAACAATGATGATGCAAATGCAGATTAAGCTGTGATTGATGAAGAAGTTGAACAAGAAGATCATCATCTTCACTCAGTTTCACATGCTGTAAGCTTTCATCATGTCATGAGTTCTCTGACTTGAGAACAAGCTAATTGCAAAACAGCATGAAAGTGCTGAGTCATCTCTTTCAACAGCGCGATTGAGTCTTTGTCAACTATCACGACAAAATGAGTCAGAAAGCTCGTGATCACATCATCATCATGTTTCGCGACGACTTGATCATGAAGATCATGATCATCTCTCTCAAATGCAACAATGTTAAACTTAATCTCATCATGATCTTGCGCATCATCTGCGTCGATCTGTGATGAAACAGCAGCATGAAACAACAAGTCTTTTATCACGTCTTTTGCATCAATCAGTTCTTCAAAATCTTCATCACTCATCATGTCATTTAAAACAGCGTCAACAAGAAACTGATCTTGCGTGTCATCTGCGTTGATCTGTGATGAAACAGCAGCGTAAAACAACAAGTCTTCTGTCACGTCTTTTGCATCAATCAATTCTTCGAAATCTTCATCACTTGTCTTGTCATTAAGAACAGCGTTGACGAGAAACTGCAGATGTTGCAGAACAGCAAGCGTGAAATCATTGATATCATTATTGACAACATCAAGATGCTGAATCAGCTGAGCTTGATGAAGCTAATGTGATTGTTTGAGTCAATGAACGTCAAAAAGAATAAGAAGTTGTTTATTCTGACGAATGAAAGCGAGAAGAATGAGAATGCTAATGAAAGAACATCAGCAATGAGAAATTATGAGTTGAGAATGAAAGAGATGTTGATTGTGATTTCATGAATCTAAGTTTTTTTTTTCTTCTTTTTTTCTTCTTTTGACACATTGTTTCTTTCACATCGTTATCTTCTTTTTGCTTTTCTTCTTTTCTCGCTCTTTAGTACTTTTCGATCAGCAACGAACACGTCGTTTGCACACTGCACGCACGCATGCATGCACTCACTTAGCTCAGCTGATTCAACTTCACTTACATAAACAACATTATTCATCTTATTCTGTATTTTACTTGAATCAACGAAATTCTTCTTAAACATCTTGACAGTTTCTGTATGTGAAACGCAAAGAAACTTGAAGAATGAGAAGAATTTTTCTACTCAATTCTAATCATTCAACGATGCTTTTTCATCAGATCTTTGCAGACTATAAAGTTCTGAAACAGAAAATTCTTGATGATTTGAGCTTCGTCAAGCATGATATGATGAAAATGAACTCAATAAAAGATATCATGATTCTTCTTGTACATTTTCGTTCATCATTCTCGTCTATGAAGTCATCAAACATGACGAAGAGCAAACTGCATGTTTAGATCTAACTGCGACATTATGTACATTGAGTCTCGATCATGTGACGAGTGAGACTCAGAGTTTTTCAGCAATAAAATGCACAGTTCGCGTTCTCAGTTTGCACATGCGAAGATAAATTTATTGTAAATTTCTTGAAATTTATCTTGAGTAATCAGAGTTCTTCAGCAATAAAATGTGCAGTTCACATTCTCAGTTCGCACATGCAAAGATAAATTTATCGTAAATCACTTGAAATTTATCTCTGATAATCAGAGTTCTTCAGCAATAATATTCACAGTTCGCATTCTTACTTTGCATAATGTGCGAAGATAATTTATTAAATTTCTTCTTAAATTTATCTTTGATAGTCAGCTTGAGCTCAGAGTTCTTCGACAATAAGATTCGCAGTTCGCATTCTCAGTTTGCATGTGCAATGATAAATTATTGCAAATTTTCAAATCTATTTACACTTTTGAGTAAATCATGAAAACATTATCACAATCTTGATGCAACGAAGTTAGAACATGAATCTGACAGAATAGATGAGCATTAAAATATTAATTTACTCATTCTCAGTCAATAATTAAACATAGTAGTGTCAATAATAATAAAGTTACACGCTTTCAAAGATTGCATATCTTTAAGTACGCATCATGTCTTTTTCTTCTTCACTCTTTTTCTCTTTTATCTCAGAACTTGATTGCATTCATCAGTTCATCATGTATCAATCATTATTTCGCGTCGTCTTCTAAGTGAACTGTTATGACAAGTAATAAGAACAAGAAGAACTCAAACACTGCGATTGATAGTCAGATGCATAGCATGTATTATGAATTGTTAACACGCAGTTAACTGATTCAGTAATCATGTTTAGTTCACTTATCAACAAAGTGTCAAAAGAAGAGTTGAGAAAGCAAGTAACAATTTCAACATATCATTGAAAGAATCTGAACTCAGATTTAAAAAACAAGAACGTGAGTTTCTTGACATATTAAACAGCTTGAATGATGATTTATCATCTTAAAAACAGTAATTTGCAGAACGACTGCAGAAGAAGGCAAAATCAATGTCAATATCATCATGTATATTCTTAGCTAATATGATTTCAACATAGTTCACTAAAGTCATTCGATTTTTCAAGAACATCTTGTCAAAGAAAAAGATGCATCAGCGTAAACAGCATTCTCACTCGTCGTTATCAATCTTGTCATCTTCTCAGTTCAATGAGCGAATCTCAAAGTCTCAAAGATCAACAGAATTTTCGTTAAGTTCTCTGACATTGAATTCACAATACAACGCAGCACAGATTGATGATTCAGATGACAACTCTAGAAAAATTCTTTAAGCAAAATTCAGACAACGATCGAGAATAGTCTCTGCTGCAGCTCATGTCGATGTGCTTAGATACATAGAACTCATTCTACTGACAACAATTATGACGTGTGAATTAGAAAAGAGCATAACGTCATGATCAGAGCTGCAATGAGTTCTCTTGAGCAATCTCATGCACAATCTCTGAAACAGAGATCGCGCACATTAATTAAAACACAGATCACGAACGAATTACTTTGTCGTGAAAAGATCAACAAAAAACGAAGTTTGAAAGATAATGTGCAATTCAAATCTTGTCATATCATTAATAGATTGATAGACACAGTTATATGATTTTATTGAACAATATTGAGCACAAATAATGTTTCAGATTCAAGATGTAGTGAAGAATCATTATGTCTTTTACAAGAAAGTCAATACATCAAACTATGTCATCAAATTGTTAGTTAATGATAACTTCATCAGCTCTGATATTGAAAAGATAAACATCTTCACAGACGTGATGCGTTGACTGACATGTACTTAGTCTGAAGAATATCGTTTTCTAGCCTCGATGATCATGAAGATCACTGCTGTCTCATTTTTCAATCAAGAAGATCGTAGTCTTGATCAACTATCAAACATGAGAATCATGTTTGCTGAGCTGAAAGATGAAATCATGATACTCATAGCAATCGCGATTCAACATGTCATCAGCAAATGAACAAGTGATCAGAAGAAGATCAAGAAATGAGAAGAGACTGCAGTAAAGAGTATAACACTTCAACTGTTAATGTTCTCTTGTGCTTTATCTTTAAAACAATTGAACAATGATTGACTAACATGCAACAGTAACACATAAGTGAATGATCAAAAGCTGACGAAAGCAAATTGAAACTCGAAGAAATTTGATATTAAGCATGCTGCATGAACGCGTCGTAAGTCATGTTGAATATCATGAAAATGACGTATTCAACAGCATCTTTGCAACGTATAATCTCAATTGCAATCAGGTAGATGATTTACTGACTATTAACGCGTCTTGAAAAATTATCAGAGAATGTTCTTTCTCTTCTTTCACTGATTCAAGATACTTGTCAATGTATTTTGTGAATGAGATCTCTAGTTTCATAAGAAATTGAACATTGCAGCTCGAAAAGTCAAACAACACAGAAATCGCGGCAGAAAAGACAAAGAATACAACAAATCAATCAGAATCGATGAATAGCGATGAACATGAAACACTTCAAGAAATATTGAATGATGAACAGAATCAAGATCAGAAGAACAATTCAGATGTGAGCATTCGTTTTTCAGCTATAGAAATGAGCAATAACTAATGCAAGATAAATGTCTGAAGAATTCAAAAACACAACTGAAGTCAAATTTGATCAGATTTCGCTCGACGAAGTCAGAGATACATATCGACTATAAACATTGAAGATGAAAGATAGTTGAAAGATGAGCTACACTTAATCATTCAACAACTTTCGCAAGCAGCTGAAGATAAATACTAAGACTCTGTATTATCGAAGAGCAAATGAAAGTGAATGTGTACTGATGTTTGAAAACGAGTATCAGATTTTTCTGAAGAGAGTAAAGAAGAAATTGAATGTCAATGTTGACATTCAATGAGAAAGTAAGAGCAATTATATAGAACTTGAGTGATAGTAGTAGAATATTTTGTATATGAACAATGAACACAATCGTGAGTTGCTTTGATGCTTTTAGTTCTATTGATTGCGAGTAATTTATACAACGTGCTTGCAAGAATGAAGAATTGTACAAGACATTATGAAATACACAAGCTTGTCTTCAAG
>JAABUK010011972.1_pt1 | contig 11153 bp, 15 predicted proteins | sample 5559141 | NCBI WGS metagenome assembly JAABUK01 (sample SAMN10711869, study PRJNA513367) | rock metagenome | isolation source: Antarctica rocks | place: Antarctica: Victoria Land, Pudding Butte nord | collected 2016-01-03
CCCGGCACACATCGCACATGTCACCACACGCAGGGGGGAAGGAAATGCAGCCAGTGCAGCAGGTGGGGGTTTTCTAGGGTTTGACAGGGCACCAGGCAGCGGAATGGCGAGAGCAGCGAGCAGCAAGCGCGGAAGGGAAACGCAGCAGAGAAAAAAGCGCAGCACCTGGGGTCGGGCCAGGTGCATGCGGGCCACCTGCTCGCCCAGAGCCGCCTGGTCGCTGCTGCGGCTGAAGTTCAAATGTCTGCAGCCAGCCAGCCATCACCAAATCCAGGTCGGAAGCCATAACAGGAATCGGGCGCAGATCCAGTCCAGACGGGCACACTTGTGCGAGATGTTGCCAGACTTGCACAGCCATGCCAACGACTCTGAAGTTCTTGCAACGAGCACACGAAATTTGCCATTTTCGAAGGAATCTTGGAGCATATCTCAAGGTGTGAGTAACGCACTCCATGATGATGAATGTGCTGTCACCGCCGAGCGCGCCGCCTGTCTGAGCAATGTGACGCGGTCAGACTCTGAATGTGTTCCTACTTTATGGTCCCGCAGCGCACACAAGTGCCGCAACAACACCTCAATGCGGCAGGACACAGGTGTCGGGAGACGAACCCACCTCCCGGCACAGACGACAGCGCGCCATAATGGTACACCTTTGGAACTCGCACCGTGCGCGTATCTGCGTTTAAAAAACCCCAGGAGGTTCAGCGCAATTCTGTCGGCTGGGCGGTGCGGCTGGATGTCCCTCACGAGGCGTGCGGTACGGCTGGTGGAAAAACACATCGTCTGACATTGATATTTCGCGGCGGCGGCGCATGGCGCTGCAACCATGCAGATGCAGGAATGCACTAGGTGACGGATCTGCACTTGATCCTCATATGATCTGAACAGTCTGAAAAGGATCGATGCTCCATTACTGAATTGGAATTGCTGAAGGCGCACCATACATGGCGCGCAGCCCCAGGGCCTCGCCCTTGAACATGCCGTCGTCCCGGCCCCGTGCCTGCGACCCCAAAAGGCTTGGTTCTGATTCCGCAGTCAATGGCGCACCGCCGCATGAATGACATCCGTGACACCTCAATGACACAGGCGATACTGCAAGAATGGGAGCCGCATACCTGACACAGTTCAGGTGTCGTGTCAGAGAACTGTAGTCCAAGTTCGTGCCTGCTTCACGAAGAATGAGCGTCCGCTGTCGGTATCATATCGACTCGATGACGCCCAGCTGCTAGACCCCACGCCGCTCCTGCCGCTGATTTTCCCCGCATCCGGAATCTCGTTTTCGATGAAATCCGCAATGGCGTCCTGCGACCTGCGTTGAACAGGGGGTGACCAGTTACACCCTCATGCAATCTAGTGGTGTCGCAATGCATGCGGCATTTCGCGATGCATGCGGTGGCGGCGGCGTCCAAGGTCGAAGTCGAGAACGGCATGCAGCACTCTTTGCAACTGCTCACGCTGATGTTGTAGTCATGATGGACCGAGTCCTGCCGCTTTGCCGACTGTTGTGGCTGGATCCGCGATTCAATAACCTGGCCACGGATGTAAAAGGATGCACACCGGCACCCAGCGGCCTACATCGGGTGTGTGGCAGTGCCGAGTGCACTTGTGAGGTCACAGTCTGCATTGGTGCTCTGATCAACAAGCAAAAGGCAAATATGAGCGGATCGCGCAGCGATGAATCGGCCATGCCGCTGGGTTTGTCCCACCTCCCCGTCCAAGAGCTTCTGCCCCCTGATGGAATACAGGAATGTCGCTTCGCGTTGCTGTTGCAAGCATTTCGAAAGCACAGCACGCAGCACTTATGACAGGCAGTCTGCACCAGGTGACGCCATCCCGCCGGCTGCCACCACACTCGGCCTTAGCACATTGACAGCGCTACGCACGTGAGCCCGCCACTGTGTTCTCCACTCTTCGTTGCCCTCCGTTCCCGACCTCGAATTCGCTTGATGCGGGATGCTCCGCGTCTAAGGGTAACACTGACGGCGCGATTCAGGCAGCAGGCTTGTTGCGCTGCACCCTCCGGCCTGCCGCGTGCACGGTGCAGCAATCGACATGTCGTCAGTAACGAGCACTGACCAGCGCCGGCCTTGCCCCATGGCCCAAGATCTGTTTAAAAATCTGTCGCGCCCTGTCGCAGGTTGCCGCTACGACTGTGCAGGGCGCTGCGCACCCGCAGGATCAAGAAAAGGATCTGGGAGTTCGAAATTTGAGGGCCGGCGCGGGACATCGCGCCTCGTGGATCGCACTTTGGGTGTTTCCCACGATGCAGCGGCACCTGCGCCGCCAGCGCTGGTGCGGTGCTGCACACATTATTGAAGGCCTCGCAGCATTGATTCGAATATCTGAAGTTGCGCCAAGGTAGCACTTGCAAATTCGTGCCATGACCATTGGTGACTGCGCCATCGCCATGGTCATGGCGCTGCAGACGTTCGATTGAAATTGCAGGCTCTGCATAGTAATTGTACCTGGTAGTCTAGCTAGCAGGTATTCAGATACTCAGCTGTTTCAGGTATTCAGGCTGCTTCCGTGTTTTCATGCATGCAGCATGCGTTGCACATTCATATTTCATGTGTTAAATACCCTGGTCAACACCATGACACCGTCCCAATGCAGAGAATGAGCAATGGGCTGCGGCGCAGCGCAGCCCGATCACATGAACTCGAGACTATAAACTGTTTGAACCACCCAGTGACGAGAAATCGCAAGCAGGCGGCCGAAGCTGCAGGTCAGGAGATTTATGAGATTGCGGAACATGCATCCAGCTGCAGAGTGCATGTTGAGCACTGCCGGCGGGCGACGCTGTGCCAGCGCCATTCCGAAATGGTAGGGCTCCTGCACAAAGCGATTGCTGCAGTACTGCAACCACAGACCACTAGTGGTCTGTGGTTGCTATCCGACTGCGGTTTGCAATGGGGACTTGTATTTGTCTTTGAACTGCCTCTCGAGGGTCGGTAGTGACACCCAATTGTCGGGCAGGGGGCACCATGAGGCAACATTTTCTGATCATTGCTTGAGACACCTCGCACGTACCTAAACGTAATCCCTAGAATTCTGCCCGTCTTCACAATGTAGACGCCTAGTGCGTATGCCATTGACAAACTGTCTGCTGAACCCAACAAGCAACTTCCAGTTCTCATTGAAATGCAGATATAAGCCGCCTAACACCAGATCAATAACTGCAATCTGCAGCAGCTTTGATTTCCTGCAGGGTGACTGTCGCCTGACGGCAGCACCTTGACCACCAATCGCGTAGAGCGTACCAGCAAGCGCATCTGAAGCAAAAGCCCCGTGAAAGGGCCACGGGAGGTGCACGCGGCCAGGCCGGTATTGCTCCTTGCGCTCGTGAATTCGTTGCTGCGCTTCTTGTGGGATCACATCTTGGCGCGGGAGGTGAGCTGCGGCTGCAGCACCTCGGCCCAGGCGGGACCCTCCTGCGTGTCGTTGAGCGGAGAGTCCTGTGCCATCTCCAGCAGCGCCCTGCATTGCAAAGACAACTGACGGTTGTAATTGATGCCATTGTGAACATCGGAGTGCATTGCCTCCGAAACGGGGCGCGAAGATGCATTTCACATGCAGGTCAGCCCGAGTGGCAGGGCAAAACCAGCCATTGTCGGCTATGCATTCCCAGGCGTAAAAGTTCAATCAGCAAGCAGGCAGAAGCGCACGATGTGTTTTCAGCACCTGTAGACATCTCCGTCCTTGCGGCCCAGAGCACTGTTGAGCACATAGTCCTCGAAGCCAAAGCCGTCGACGAGCGCGACGGCGTTGGGCCGGATGTCCCGCAGCAGCTGGTACTGCGCCTCGCGCGCCGCCTTGGCCTGCTTCTCTGCAAAATGCAGGGAAGGAAACTCCGTCAGGTCTTTGGCAGAGTCACACGAAAGCTACGGCGTTCGGCCGCAGGCGGTACTGCGCCTCGCGCGCCGTCTTGGCCTGCTTCTTTGGAAATTGCAGGATGGTTGTGTAAGAATGACTGAAAGGCAGGTGTTCATTTAGATGTCGCGCAGTGGGCGGTGCAGCGCCTCGAACGCCGCCTTGGCCTGCTTCCTTGCAGAACCAAGAAAACTCCACCATCGCTTTGAAGGGGACAATGTTGGATCAGATGTCCCGCAGCAGGCGGTAGCCGCGCCTCTCGCGTCCATTTCCCCGCTTCTCTGTAGAATGCCAGCATCAAACAACAATTGAAAATATTGCGCCACCACAACAGCCGCCACCGCCACCAGCACCACAGGTGCATGCGCGGCCAGAGCTTCCAGGAAGGGAGCAGAACTGACTTCGAGGTAGATGACTAAAAGAGCCCCTTATAATTGACTGTCAATTCTTCTTACCAGACAGGTAGCCGTCCTCGAGGAAGTCGCCGAGCCGGCGCTCGATGGTGGTCAGCCCGTACAGCTGCGCCAGCTGCAGCAGCGCCGCCGCCGTGCTGCCCGGCAGCTCGCCCTGCAGTGGCATGAGGCCATGTTGGTGTCAGGACCACACGCATGCCAATGCCAGCATTTCGGTCAGAGTCAGTACAGCTGCGCCAGCTGCAGCAGCGCCGCCGTTTCGCCCGGAAGTTCGCCCTGCAGCCAGAAAATAGCACACACGTCAGCTTCCCGCGCTACATCGTTGCATCCCGAATGGTTCACAGTCAGTACAGCTGCGCCAGCTGCAGCAGCGCCGCCGTTTCGCCCGGAAGTTCGCCCTGTAGCCAGAAGATAGCACACACGTCAGCTGCCCGCGCTACATCGTTGCATCCCGAATGGTTCACAGTCAGTACAGCTGTGCCAGCTGCGGCAAGCGCTGCCGTCGTGCCGCCCGGCAGCTCGCCCTGCAGCACATATGACACAGATGGCATCTATACTGCCCTGGTCCTGTGTTATGACTCAGGTAGGACGTGCAGCCAGTGTGACTGTGGGCCACCAATTTGGATTCTTGACCTGTGTTCCAGTCCGCTGGGCATCAAGAGGTGTACGCGTAGCTTCTTCTGCAGGCCCGCCACGTGGGCATAGAAGGTGTGCTGCAGCACCAGGCATGCACATGCCTGTGCGGTGCAATCGAAACAGGCATCGATCGAAGTAGGGTTGCTGACAGCTTGCATTAATATATTTTGGATTTCAATTGCTGATATACCTTCTCCTGCAGGCCCTGCACGCGGGCGCAGAAGGTGTGGCGCGGCACCAGGTAGGCGTGCGCCTTGACGGTGCGGATGAGGTCCGCCGAAATTCACGAAACAGCGTTCTTTTCCAATATGGCCGAGTGAAAAGCAAGCTTTGCAATTCCTCCCACCTTCTTCTGCAGCCCTTGAACATGTGCGTAGAAGGTGTGGTGCAGCACCAGGTAGGCGTGCGCCTTGGCGGTGCGAATGAGGTCCGCAGTGCAGCCGTTCCAGGCCGCGCCCTCGAACGCCGGCTTCCCGCCGCCAGCCGCGATGAGAGTCTGCGCCGCCTCCTGCGCCAGGCGCGACGCCCGGTGCCTGTACGTTGAGGAGTCTTGTGAGGCAATGTGACGGTGACCAAACTGCACCGATTCCAGGCCGTGTGTAGGAAGGCCGGCTTCCCGCCGCCGGCGGTGATGAGCGTCTGTGCCGCCTCGCTAGGCTCGGTGCCTGTCTTGAATACGACTGTCGATCAACAGATGCGCGCTTCGAATGCGGGGTTCCAACTACTGGCGGCAAGGAGCATCAGCGCCGCCTCCATGCACGCGGTGTCTGCCTTCACATTCGCGCCTTTGTCAAAGTAAAAGACGCAGCATGGTTCCTATGTAGAGAAGTTATGGTCCCTGTTGCCCCACGAGCGTCAGCAAGAGGCGCATTCCTGACCGCCAGCCGCACCTGTAGGTGCAGCCGGTTGCGCGCCATTCAGCGCGCCGTTCAGCTGCATTGTGCGATACTGCTCGAAGTGCGTCATGACAATGAGCAGGCAGTACACACCTGAGCGCCGCCAGCTGTGCCTCCGGCTCCAGCCAGTCGTCAGCTGTGACGACTTTCCAGCGGTGGCCAGCCTTCGTGCTGACTGATAAAGAGGATACAGAAATACGAGGCGAGGGGTATTTTATTTGACAATTACCTGAGTGCTGCTAGCTGCGCCTCCGGCTCCAACCAGTCGTCTGCCATAGTGACAGTGCAGCGCCGGCCGACCTCCGCTTTCACGTCTGCCAGGTAGGAGGCGCTGCCGGTGGGCGCCTGCCCCTTGGACGCCGCCAGCAGCGCCTTCACCAGAAACCGCGCCGTCTGCAACAGTTGGTGTAAAGCTCAGAGGGTGCACTTCGAGGTCCTACTACTGGACCAGCTGGGCATGTTGATAGGCCGGGCTGCCGCTCGGCGCCTGCTTGGACGCCGCGCGCAGAACCTTCACCAGGTGCCGCTCTGTCTGCAAACACAAGTACACACAATCTGAGGATAACACTAGAAGGGTTTAGATGAGAGGCGCTGCCGGTGGGCGCATGCCCCTTGAATGTCGTGAGCAGCGCCTTCACCAGGTACCGCGCCGTCTGCGGCGCGGTCAAGGTTGAATGAAACTTCAAATTCTACTGTTTGTTAAAGTTGTTAAGGGGCATTGCCGGTCGGCGCCCCCGCTGCTTGGACATCGCGAGCAGCGCCTTCACCAGGTACCGCGCTATGTGCACGGGTCGGGCGACAGGAGAACATCGGATGGTTGTTGCGCGAGTGGGATCCTCTTGCATGCTGCGGCGGGCCAACGTTCGACTTACGAACAACTCGCAGCATGCTTGGCGCTGCATTTGAGGGGAAGCTACAGCAGAACACAACAATTCCTGCATGTGCAACGACGATGTGTACCTGTAGGCACAGGACGTTGTTGTCCCCCTCCCAGGTTGCATTCTGCAAGCACAAGCAGATCGTTGGCTGATCAGCCATGCTGGCTGCATCGAAGGTGCAAGGCATTGTGCAACCACCACTTTTGCAGTGTGCTGAGCGGTGACACCGGTCCCAAGAGGCTTTTGCATTCAAACTCCATGCATCTCTGCCATGCATGTCTGCCGCACCTGCACGTAGCTGGCGTAGATGGAGGGCAGCCCCGACAGCAGGCTGTAGCCATGGCCGCCGCAGGCGAGGCGGCACTTCTCGATGCCCTCACATGTGATCCAGGTGCACAGTGCCTGCAAGACCACAGAGTGCTGAGTGCCTATTACCATTAGTATCACTAACAATACGTCGCATTATTCCTTTGATCCTTAGATGAAGGAACGAAGGCAGCCTGTGGCGCTTCTCGATGCATATGATCCAGGTGCACAGCGCCTCTGCACACAGTCGAGTGCAGTTAAAATCAACGTCTGGATGCACACACGGTTTAGATTGCAAAGCTCCTTGCGGTGCGCTTTCTGAGATGCATGACTTCAGGCGCCTAAGCTTGGCATACCAGATGCTGCATGACGGATACACTCCAGCTTAAGTGTACCTTCAGCGCGGACAGCGAGGCGTGCAGCTCGGGCAGCATGGAGAAGTCGCCGGCGTCGCGGCCCTCCTCGAATGTTCGGTAGTCAGCCATACCCGCCTGGAGAAGAAAATAAAATGTTGAGATTCCGGGACAAAAGTCCAGGTTTCGACATCGTTGCCTGGCGGCGAGGCCCTCCTCAAAGCGCAGATAGTGCACCATGCCCGCCTGCGGGCATTCATTGGAAGCTCAAGCTCAGAGTGGTGGAGTGTCCTCAAGGTTGAAGAAGCCGCCAGCGTCGCGGCCCTGCTCAATTTTCCGGTGGTCCGCCATGCCTGCCTGTGGAGATTACGGCGACACAGGTCAGCGTCACAGAAGCGAGATTGCTAAGCAACATCTGCAGACCTGGCCCATAGGTTGAGCATGTACACACAGCACCAGGGGTGTCGCAGCCAGGCGCAAGCCCCCTGCTGCTCAGCAAGGGCTGCATCGCTCATCGTGTATGGTGATGCGCACGCCAGTAATGGCACGAGAGGCTCTGGCGCACCTGGCCCATGAACTTGAGCGCGTAGGCAGCGGCGACCAGCGGCAGCAGCTCCGCGCTCACGTTCTGGTAGTCCAGCACCTGCAGTCAAGAATGCGGTGTTGGAATCCCGACCAAGCTGGCAAATGCGCGCGTCGTGGGCGCATCTGCATAGCTGCTCTCAAATGTAACATCATCATTTATACTCAGACAAGTGCGATTTTGGTTGCCCAGCTTCAGACAGATTCACCGCACCTGCGTCTCCTTCACGCCCGCCCTTGGCGCCGTCTGCCGCCGCACTGCCGTGTACCTCGTCTGCAGCAACCCAAAAAGAAACCAGATTTCACTGGTCTGCCGGAGTTCAAGTGCTGCGCAGATGATGCGGCTTCTATAAGGCCAGAACGTGTCCAGGCGGTGTCAGAAAACGCATTCTGCTGAGCATGCAAGGGGCAGACGAGCAGGATGCGCCTGCACAGCAACCAAACCAAGACATGCAGTCAGTGCTTTGTAAGTACTTGGGTAACAACACCCACCGTGATGGTCACGGCGCGTGCAAGGTATTCCCCCGCCTCCTCCACGATGGTGGCGCGCACGTAGATCATGGTGGAAAAGGATGCCTTGGAGTTTGCCGGCGGCGGCGGAACATACTCCCCCTCCGGCGTCACCTTGGCGAAGCGCATCAGCATGTTGTCTCGCGCTGCGCAGCAGAAAACAAAGCCGGCATTGGCTGAAGCATAGTGGCGTCCTTTGCAAGACAATAAAGATGCAGGTGGGGTGCAGCAAAGTCGTGAAGTGAATGGTGTTGTCCTGGACGGGGCGCAACCCAGGGCTGGCAAGTGATCGGCGTGGGCACGATAGCGATTGTGTGCCGATTCTGAGGCGCACGTATGCAGACGTAGTCGAAGCGCAGGAAGCCGTTGTCCACGCCATTGTACCCTGCAGCACGGAATTGTTTGCGGTCAGATGTTTGCTGTACGATGTCGCAAATGCACGGATTCCTCGATCGAGCAGGTCGCTGCGGCACAGTGCAGCTCATACATCGACGGTTGCGTCTCGTGTCAGCATCTTTGCGTCTCGTGTCGACATCTTTCAATTGGAAACATGTGCCTACCGAACTTGGGGCCGATGTCGCCGACGGTGATGCCCGGCAGCGGCCGGTGCGTCGCCAGCGACCGGATCTGCACGATGAATGCGTGCGGCCCATAGTCCTGCGGAGAAGCATGGTGCGATTTCATTAACAAATACAAAAGGTATCAAAGTACACAAGTGCGAACAGGTGCAGCAGTCGGAGCAACTGGGGTTCTGGCCAACAGCCGCAATAGTGCATGGTGTCACATGCAAGCTGACTGCTGGACAGAGGGGGCACACGATGAGGAGTCTTCACACAGGGGACTCTGCAGCAAGCTTCACCTTGCCCTTAACGAACAGGCGCGCCATGGCCACCACATGCGTTGCCGTCTTGCCCAAGCCTGCAGCATGGGTGAGAAGATATTCGAGATGTAATACAACCACCTGTTCATTTGTGCCTGCACAATCAAGTCCGTGAGGATGAGCATTCGCCAGTACCCTGCAGATCAGGTAAAGGGCCAATCGAGCTTATTTGTGGCATAGAAAATGGGAGCTTCTACGATTCTGGGTGTCGCAGATAGTTGCCGCCGTGCCACTCTTGGAGCTGCGGACAGCGTTGGCCAGTGAAGGAGAACAGCGACTGACCGGGAGTGACACCAGAACAGCATCTCCAGATAACTCACCGCCGGGCCACCACTTGGTACTGGACAGCGTCGGCGAGTGGACCACAAACTGCTGGCTGTCGGGATCGTACGTTGCCGTCGTTTCCAGGCCCCGCACGAAGGTGCCATGCCCCAGCTCCGTTTGCGCGTACGTCCCAATGATCTGCAGGGTAAGGAAACAGCAAGATACACGATTGAAAGAACCGTCTCACCAATAACATCGTGGACAGGTTCTCTTCGCCGTGACCCAGCTCCATTTGCGCATATGTCCTGATGATCTCAAGAAAAGATAAACCTAATATTGGAACCCAATTTCTGTGAAGCTAGGTTTCGGTGTCCCAGCTCGGTTTGCGCACAGGCCGCCATAAGCTGCGGCTGTGGCTACTGGCATAGGGCGCAAGGTCAGTCAAACTGCCCAGTGCCAGGCATGCAAATCGTCAACAGTGTTGTCCTGTGCATGCATGCGCAAAGCATATATTTTTAACATGTGTGCCTTGTAGCTCTGGCCACAGCTGTGGTTGCACAAACATGTGTGACATTCGTGACCGAACAAATTACCGACCACCAGTGGGATCCGCATGCACAGATGTGGCGATCGTTGACAGACAGCTGCCAATGCGATGTGCTCGGTGAAGATCAGCTGCTCGATATGATAGTTTCAACATGCATAAGTTTCAACACACCTCCAGGCTCTGGGAGGGCGGCAGCCAACGCGCCTGCTGCTCCCCGGTCGCCTGACCCATGAGCGTTGGGATCCACATCTGCAGCCGTGACATGAGAATTTACCAACCTTCAAGCATCATTGAGCATCGGAATACCCGCTCCTCGGTCGCCTGCCCCATGAGCGTCGGGATCCACATCTGCAGCCGTACATTGGGATTCCATCAGCTCCTTAGGATCCACGACTGCAGCCGTCAGTCAGCAGTCGGTATCCGCCGTGGCGTCTATCTGCTGGGCAACATATAACGTGTAGGGTTGCCGGCAGCCGCTGGCATGTGTGTGGCTGCAGGTCTTGTATACGTCGTGAAGTAGCTAGGATCCAAACGCCGACCGCAAATTCCTGCGTCTGCCAGCTCGATGTGCAGCTCCAGGCCGCCAGGGAAACTGAGCAGCAACCTCCACTTTCGTGCCTTCACTCTCAGACAGAAGCTGTGACCTGTGTCCAGAGAACCGTGGATTGGGTAAAAAAGGCACGGGTAAAAGGCGCACCCCGATGTGGAGCTCCAGGCCGCCAGGGAAGTTGACGAGGGACCGCATGATCATGCCGTCCTGCACGCTGAGGTTCTGCTGCTGCATCACGTCCCTGCAACACAAGCATCACATGCGACTGCTCATGTAGCTGTCGCTGGAACCAGGTTGCCAGGGGCGCAGATGTGACGCACAAGCGCACATCAGCCTTCAGGCACTGCAATGGCAACGTGGCCGCTGGCGCGCGTGCATGCAGGATCTGCACAACATGTCTGCAAGTGCAAGGCTGTTGAACCTGTAGCATAGAATATTCACATGCATTTGAGACATGTGCATGCACCA
>JAABUK010011973.1_pt1 | contig 11152 bp, 13 predicted proteins | sample 5559141 | NCBI WGS metagenome assembly JAABUK01 (sample SAMN10711869, study PRJNA513367) | rock metagenome | isolation source: Antarctica rocks | place: Antarctica: Victoria Land, Pudding Butte nord | collected 2016-01-03
GCATTGCCTTGTCCAATGTTGACAGTCGCCATTGTTTCTGTATATTCTGTACAAGCTGCTTGTTACCGATCTGAGCTGTATAACATAAAGACGCTGATTGCTCAGGCCCTCTATCGCTGCCGCAACTGTAACACTCTGTTAAACTCTGTAGATAGAACTGCATAACACGGTCCAAACCAGCAGTGATAGTCCTATCCAAGGATGGTCAAAGCAGGGAAAACAGCTGCCAAGCTGCGAAGCGTTCGCAAGTTTGTGTGGTGAGATCTGTCACCCGCAGCCAGGCAGCGTCGTCCTCAACCCTTTCAGGTCACGACGAATTTTGAAATCCCCAGGGATTGTTGTCTACCAGAATACCAGGCCTGTTTTCTAGAAGGCCTCAACATTATAATAGGTGGCGAGCAGGCGCGGCTGCACTTGATTGATTTTTACGCATGTCACACATGGAAAGCTCAATAATCATGAGTTGCAAGAAGATTATCCTTGCATGTCTTACGGAAAGTATATGCTTAACGTAAATCTGGTAGGGTTGAAATTGGTCAGCACTGCAAACAGCGCCACCATCACTACGCCGCCAATGGGCCACAGAAAAACCTGCAAGCACCACATGATCAAGGGCTGCTGCAGGTGAACACGGGCACTTACTCCTCAGCAAACTGTTGACGCACCTCTGTATGATCTAGAAATGGCAAAGCACTATAGCCCAAGAAGTTCAGATAGTGATAGTAGCTCAGCGCCACCACATATAGTGCTACAGAAATGATGGTAGACAGCATATTTCTATGGAGCAGTACAGGCGAGAACAGGAATTGCACCACTGCAGAGGCAAAAAAGTGTGTACATGCCTGACGCATGCTGCTGTGACTGCAAGAGGTATAATTGCGCAGGCAATTGGAAGGCTTACTCACCATACAACAGGATGAACAAGGGGAAGTAGGAATTGCAATGGACATCAAAAGCATACATCCTGCATCACACAAATTGGTCATTTGCGTGTGATGCACTTAGCCTATCCTCCATCTTCAACTGCATCCAAGATGGGGTTGCAGCTATAGATGAATCAGAATCTGCTTCAACTTCTATTGGCAAACAGTAGGAGCGTACCATTCAACATGATGCTCTGTATTATGACTATTTTGGCTCTTCCTTTTCAAAAACTGGTTCGACAAGAACCTGCAAGAAGTACATGAGTCCTGGCAACAGTACATGATACAGAGGTTGCCCTGCCATGTTATCTCACTTTATACCAATGTGCACAATGAAATCTGTGTCCAGCATTGCAGGTTCCATTGCAGCACATCACGAAATTGTACACGCAGAAGAGCAAACTGCAAAGGCACTTACCAGCCTGCGGTGCATATCACAAAGCCGACCAAGAGAAAGTCAAGAGCAACTGCGGAAGCAACATTCCTGAGAGTATGCCACAAACCGCTGCTGAATCTGCAGCGACAACACATGAAGTTGAAAAGCAGAGAGCTGGCAAACAACAATGTAAGCTCAAGGTGTGTGAGGCTTACGCAACACAGTATGCCAGGGCTGCGCAGGCCACCAGTACTGCACACACAATGACAAATGCTGGATCATCCCTTGCCCACTGATTCTTGGTTTGCCTATGGTACGATGTATGCCGATATCTGCAGGTGTGCCAAGTAATCAGGTGTTGTTGTGCGAGGATATGATTGACACCTTGCAACAGCTTGGCATCAATGGCTTACACTGTCTTGGGAGATATGCACAATTGCAGCATCAACCAAAAGGTGTACCTGCAGCAGAGACTCTAGCTAGGACACAAGCAGCACGTGAAGCGAGACCATTGCCAGGTTGTTGTGTGCTCACTCAAAGTCCATCTGTTTAGGTTTGATGATTCTTCGCAGGTACGTTGGAAGCAGAGATGAGCTCCTCCGCGGAGGAGCCCTTCGAGGTGTTGCATGGGTTGGCAACATCAGTTTTAGCTCGACCCAGTCAGAGTAATTTTGGCGACATTCAACTTTTACCGGCAACAGAAGTGATACAATACACTGTAGCACAGCTGTCAGTCACAAGGTTGTCTGCGCAGCTGCTCTGATCACCGCCATTGCAAGTCAAACTCGGAGTAACCAAGTTGCACACGCAAGTGCAAAACTGCGCTTTCCTGCTTCGCGGAGTCAACGAACCCTTTTGTCACTTCCGCAAGTCTGTGGCGAAGCGCAAGTCGACCAGCGCACTCGAATTGCAGCTAGCTGGGTAATTGAGGGATTACCTAAGGGGTAAGACCGTATCTCGTAACGCCATCATTAGGTAGTGTGAGACAAAGGTAGTGAGTGACATTTTGAGGCAGACAAATCGCACATTAGGCAGAGACATCAATGTAGGTGCCTACAAAGTTTTCGGCACATGTGTCTGTGTTGCACTAAATATCGAGCCAGTTTTCCTGTGCAGGTCGAAAGTCACCTTCAAGGTCACCTTGACATCGGATCCAAAGCTCCCCTATCGAGTGTAAGCAACGCTGTTTTACGACTTTCCGTTTCCTCCTGTCCGTTGCTTCAGAATGTGACCGTGCGGGGTGTGTTATAGATTCAGCGTCCCTGAGCAAGCTCCTTTCACGGCAGTAATGAAGTATGCAGCAGAGGAGGTACAATTTTAACCTGTCTGTAACTCTGTTTACATTTTGCAGCAACTGTAAGCAATGGAATCTGTTCTGCAGTTCAAGGTGCCTGCACAGACAAGTGCTATTCTCACCAACGGTAAGTTCCAGGTCTTCCTTGTTCCCCGTCCAGAAAGTGACTCATCAACCCATGCGCTGCAAACCAATGGAAAGTGGGTGCAACCCGTACTGACTGCATGCAGATGGGGTTGGCATCAACCCCTCTCAGACAGCTGGAAATGTTTTTCTGAAGCATGGGTCAGAACTGCGACTTATACCACGAGACAGAGTAGGAGGGAGTTAATGACCACTGTCAAGCCAACGATGGACCCCTATTCAGATTACGCCATGTGCTAGTGCAGCCTTGGTGTCTGGTGCAGTGCAATATTGCAATTGTTCATTCATGTATGGTATGTTTTTAAGAAATACTGACTGTTGAGCTCACAGCATACATTTACTGCAATTGCTTGGACCAGCAAAGAATCCAAAACTTCAATTTGCAAACAATGTGCATCAGATGATCAACCACTCTATTTGTTTTACTTCAGAAGAGGAAATGCGATGACTTCACGTATACTTGAGTGATCTGTAAGCAGCATCACCAGCCTATCTAGACCCATGCCCATGCCTCCAGTAGGTGGCATGCCATACTCAAGAGCTGTGATGAAGTCATCATCCACAGCAATCTGCGCATGCCAAAGCATAGTCATTGTCAAAGCAAGGAAGGACACTCAGCCATATCAACAGACACCAGAAACTAGAAGGCTAGCATGCACAAGCAAATCAGCAGCGCTGCATATCTGCAAACAGCACAGTTCAACTCCTGCAGACCCGAAGCCGACTTTTCACCAGCAATGAAAGTATCACAATACAATCTCAGACAGTTCACCAACATGGACATTTGATCAGTACAAATGCATGCTGATCTGGCAAATCCCTCTTCCATCAGAAGCATGCAACCACCAGTGCATTCACACTCACACCATGACCAACACAGTGCCAGGCACACAGCATGTAGCACAAGGCCACCACGTACACTTGTCAAGCAACCTGACTGATGTACCCTTTTACCGTTCGACACATATTTTGCAGCTCACCTCGTGTGGGGTGTCATCTGGTTGCTCTGACTGGCTGCCATTGGTCAGCGACTGAGCCTGTGCTTCACTTGCAGCCTTGCCAGCCAGTTGGTGAGCAGCCACTTGAGCCTCAAGGCGGCGCCGCTGCTCAACAGGGTCTGTCAACTCAGAGAAACTGTTTGCCAGCTCGCGCCCTGCAGGAGCAGAAAAAACAAGCATACTTGAGCAAGGCTGGAAGTTTGCACTTGCTAGATGAAACAGATCAAAGATAAACAAGATTGAGCGACACTCAGATCTGCGCTTGCTGTCTACTGTAGATGTTGTTACTGTGTAGGATCTGGCCCATTGGACAAGCTACTGGGCAAACACTGCTGTGCAAGAGAGATGAGATGCTTGTCAAACATATCTTTTACAAAGTGTTGATGAGGCAGACCATCTACAAGCAAACTGACATCACACAGGTTGTCTGTTTTTTAAGAGCTCCAAGAGGAAGCTCCTATGAGAGCTTCAGATGCCATATTCATCCAGCGAAGGTGCAGCATGCAATTTCAACACATCAGGCACTTCACACATGCATGTCTCAGCTGTGTTTGAGGGCACACAACACACACCTGCAACATACAACTCAAAGCGCTCAACCAGCCCTGCTTTTGTTCTGTGAGGCTTGGCCAGAGGTGAGATCTCAACAGGGAAGTCTAACACAAAGGTAGGCTGCTGCAGCGTGGACTCCACAGCTGCCTCAAAGCACTCGGCCAGGATTTGGCCTATGCTCGCTGCTGACTGAATGTTGCGCAGGCTGGAGCTCTTGGAGCCGTCCTGGTCTGCTGCGTGTTGCTCCAGGGCTTGTGTGGCTGCTGACTGGGCCTCTTCCAGGCTCTGAAAGGAGGAGAAGTCCACTCCTGCAGCAACCACACAGCATGGCTTGTGTGAGGTGCAACACACAGCATGGCTTATGTGAGCTGCATCTCTAACATGCAAGAGAGTTTGGTGCAGAAGATTAGACACACAGACAAGCTGATGGCCCATGATTGCTCAGATCCATGCTAGAAGACACAGAAAGACAGAAGCTGCTTGGACGGCAGTTTACACATTGCTTGACTATGTGAATACTTGTGCACAGAGCATGACATGACCTGGCTTATGCAATGAAATCTAGTTCGAACTAATCCTCTGCTGATGCCAGATGTGTGTGTACATAAGTATAGACCAATTGATTGCTTTGTCAGCAAAGTGAGTCACGTAAACGCGTGAAACATTGACTCCTGAGCGGTCTTGAAGCTCTGCTTTGCATGATGCATTCACATTGCACGGTATCAGCAAGCTGGCACAGAGCACAGACTGAGGCATGATGGACTTGTGCCATACAACCATGCACAGAAAGGCAGCTACGCCCAGTCTGCCCAGCTAAGCATGTGATGCTAAGGTTTACTTTGGATGTAACTTCTGGAGTAATAGCATGACAGGTGTTCTCACCAAGAGCTTCCTGTACAAGCTCATGCATTGTTGCCCTTCTGAAGGGCTGCTCCAGATCCAGTGTCTGGCCCTGGTAGGGCACTTGTTGTGTGCTACATACAGCCTGCATCACAATCATGTGTTGACAGCTTGCTTCACAACAGATCGATCACTGCTAAAGCTGTGTAACATAGGTGTGTCCAAACAAGACTGTGCAACCTGTGGAATGTGACAGGCGGCAATAAAGACTGGGAAAAAGTTGCTGTGCACAAGCAGTGCACACCTGCGCTGCTTGTCTGATGATATTCTCTGTGATGTTCATCATGTCGTTGTAGTCAGCATAGGCCTGATACAGCTCTATCGAAGTGAACTCTGGGTTATGCCTAGCGCTGATCCCCTCATTCCGAAAAATCCGCCCTATCTCGAAGACCTTCTCAAAGCCGCCAACAATGAGACGCTTCAGGTGCAGCTCTCTGCAACATCACCAAGACTATGGCTCAGGCATGCACTTGCCTTCAGTGCTTGCACATAGGAGTGCAGCATGAGCTTTAATGAAACTCAGATGGGAACAGGTGGGTGCTCAAGACAACCAGGCATGCAATCTCTCCTGTGAAACCCACAAAACAGAGTTGGACCTGATGCCAATCCTTGCTGAATGGCGTCTCTGCCTTTGCTGAAGTACAGGCCAACAGTTGCCAGTGTACAAGTTTGTAAGCTGCCTTGTGGACATGGGCTAATGGGACTGCATGTCGGAGCAGACACTACAGTGCCATGAGCCCAACATGATGAGCAAGCTATGCCATGACAGCTCACGCCATGTGCATCTTGGGTACTGTTGTTTGAGACCGTGCCTTTGACTTCTGCTGTCACAGCATTCGTGCACACTTGTGGAATCATTAGTTTAGATACACAAACCCAGCATCCTTCATGCAACATGCTGCATCAATTGGTAGCAGAGTGTTCATAGCAATTTACCGGGGGCGTCAAAAATCTCAAATCAGGTGAAGAAGGGCCCAAAAGGCAACTTACGTGGCAATGCGCAAGGTGAAGTTGCGGCTCAAGCTGTTGTGGTACGTGACAAAGGGGCGCGCATCAGCACCACCTGTAAACAGAAAATTCACAGTTGGGGTAAGGCTGTAAGGGCCAGAAGTATGTGGCTTGCCGTAAAGATGATGTCACCAGTAGTGCAGGCTTCTTTCATGCATGTGATGGGTACATCACAACCATTGATCACATGGACATGGCTGAGCAGATGTATTTGTGAATGCAGACAAAAGCAGATGTGAGGTGAGCACTGACATATGCTAACACATGCAGCATGAAGTCAAACAATGCCTCAATAGCAACAGCCCTCTTGTTTGTAAGCAAGTCTCAATGGCCCGGCAACAAGCATCCAACTGCTAGCACTGATATGAGCCAGACACATATGGCCAGCAACCATGGGCCCAACCTGCAGTAGATTCCAGGACAGGTGTCTCCACCTCCAAGAAGTCTTGCTGCTCCAGCATGTGGCGAATGGTTGACATGACTTTGGACCTCTTGCGGAAGGTGTCTCTCACACCCTCTGTAACAATCATGTCTAGGTACCTGAAAGCAAATAGATACAAAGTGTGAAGAAGGGGCAGAGAACCAGATAAGAAGGTGAGGTGGAAGAGGGGTGGTCATTTCCAACGAGGGTTAAGTGGTGAAGTGGCGGGCAGTGGTGGTGGTGGTGGTGAAGGGAAGGGCTGCAGTGGCAAAGGGAAGCAAGTAATGGTTTAGTCACTCAACACTGGACAGGGGGAAATGTTTCCAAAAGAAGAGATTCAATGCAGAGGGACAATCCAGTGTCCAGTGCAGAAAATTGCAACTCAGGGCTGAGACAAAGAGCTGTAGTGACAATGTATGTTTTGAGTAATCTTGTAACCAATCAACATCTTGCCGAGTCAGGATGACAATCAGCCTACGACTAGGCAGCATGCTGCAACTGCTGCAGGACAGAAATGCGCAGCCAAGGGTGTTACAGACTGACAACGGATTGTGGCGTTTGCGCTTGAATGGTTTACCTCTGACGATGTCTAAGCTCCACATCTGACAGGCCGTAGTACTTGTCTGGTAAAGGTAGTAAGGACTTAGTCAAGATCTGCATGCCAAGCAACGTCTGCTGCAGGAGATACGCAAGACATGGATTTGATATAAAACAGGCAACACAGATGCACAATGCTTGGACAAGACAAGAAGACTGGGAAGTAGGCCTTCAGAATGAATGACATTGAATTGAATGTGCAGTGGTGTGCACACAGAGGTCTGGAGTGACCTGATATTGTTGAGAAGGATTCTGGTAAAGGAATTGGGCAAGCTTCAGAGAGCACACCTGCAGGTCTTGAGCAGCAACGCTGAGCTCACCCTTGTCGGTCCTCTTCATCGGTCCTGTGACACCCACAATGTCTCCAATATCCAGGAAAGCCTTCAGGTGCCTGTTGCCATTCAGTCAGCTGTTGAAAAGCTGGTCAAGCCATGCAGCCAACACGGAGACATGCCAAGACAGAGGCACTGCTGGTGTTTTCACAGGCACATTACGTAGGACTTGTGGACTTACTTGAAGCTGTCTGGAGCAGCTTCATTCAGAGCTGTCCTCTCAAGGTACAGCTGAATCTCGCCGCTATCATCTGCTAATGTTGCAAATGCCAGCTTGCCCATGAACCTGCGCGCTCTGACTCTACCTGCCACCTGGACAGGGGCACTGCCTTCTGCCAGCTGTCCAGCGGGCAGATCACGATGCTCCTCGTGTAGCTGAGCTACAGTGTGTGTCTTGTCGAACTTATAGGCGTACGGGTCTTTACCCATATCACGGAGCTGCTGAACCTGCATAAACAGAGGGGAAGATACAGCTTGCAAACTGGACCACGAGTTTGCTCGGCTGAGTTTGCCTGAACACACCGACCTTGTCAAGCCTCAAGGCTCTGATGTCCTCCGCAGAAGACGTACTTGCTGCATTGCTGCCTTTGTTGCTTTTTTGACCGTGCTGATCGCTTGTGCGCGACTCAGCTCTGCAGATAGGTCACAGGGTCACAATAAATTGACATCACGGGTTCGCACTCTGTTTCAGAACGACTTGGGGACTCACTTGTCAGCCGAGACGCTTGAGCAAGCAGCTTGTTGGCGCAAGTAAATTAGCCTGGTGGTCAGTCTTAGTGGCTTCCGGGAAAGCATTAGGTTAGCTCCACGCAAAACAGCACAGCTAGGCAAGGGTCGTAAAGCCTGCATCTTCTGTACAACGTAGATTTGTCAAGCGCCGGTAGGCTCCGTTGCCGCTGAACTAAAACGTAGTCTTCAACCTGGTGTTCCAATTGAATGCACAAACATGTGAAGCACGTGATGTCTTGTGACTGTAATGATGGCCTCCGACATGCATTCCAATGCACTTCAGTGCATCGCGCCGCCTGACACAACTTTGCTTGACTGCATCCTGTTTCTGACATGATATTTCTGTGATCCAGGCACTTTACCAAGCTCTGCCAATCAGTGTGTCCTTGGGAACGTGTATCTGAGGTCCAATCTATCAAGGAAATGCAAGCAGTTCTGCTGTCGACGGCCTCTCACGGCACAGATCGTAGCATTTGCGTACTTACAGATTTGTAACTATTTATCACTCTTTGCATTTCATATTTGCCTTTTGGGTATCTCTTCGCAGTCCGTTTGTCTTCATATTGCGTTTTGACTGTCACTTGGTGTCATCTAAATGCAAGCAATTCTGCCGCTAAATTTTGCTCATGTACTCTGCATGCTTGCCTCCTGTACTCTGCATGCATGCCTGCTTGCCTCCACTCACACGTTATCTGTACTGACACCCACTAAGATTTGTCTTCACGCAGCTCTGGCGTACTTTATCATGATGCGATTCACACCGGGGCATTACAAACCCCGGTTTGCAAGGAACAGACATTACCTAATGGCGCATACATCGCCTAAGTAGCCCGTGGTGTTGTGAATGTGAAAAGCCTGACAAATGACAAAACAAAGCTTTTATTGTTTACTTAATTGTCAGCTTGATTCTTATAGCTGAAATTTGCGCATCCAAAGGGCAGAAGACAGGTGGCACCAAAGATTGTACAACTTGCAGATGACAAGCTACTTTGAACCCTCTGAGACCAAGGGATTCAAGCCCACAGCTGTTTTGGCAGGTAGAAAGCGCCAATTATGCCATCAAGGTGTGTGTGTAGTATGTCATTCAATGTTTGTCAGGCTTGGCGCAAGTGAACTTCCCACTTTGCTCTGCAATTCAGTTTGAAGCTCTTTCTTCCAATTGGCAGCTTTGGTGCTCTGCCATGCGCGACATTGTGACAGCTGACTTTGGCAAACATCCAAGGCAGTAATAAACAGTTGATGAGTATAAATCAAAGCTGTGGATTTTCTATAGGCTTGCAGCCAACAGTTGACTTGCATGTGCTTGCAACTGTACAGCTGCTGAATTTGAGGGGGGGGGGGGGCAGAAGGGCAGCAGACAAAATTCTTGTAGGGGATGCAATTCGGTAGTAAACAAAAAATGTTTGGTACCATGATTCGCAGAATAACCATCCACTCAGGCATATGCACATATGTTCCTGCATATATATGCCTGCCTGAGCACACCCTACAGGCATGAACATACAAAGGAGCTGAGCAAAAGAGACCAGACAGTGCTGAGAGGGCTAATTGTGACAGTGCAGAACAGACGCCCAAGATGGTGCTGATAGATTGTTCTGAATATGATGCAGACAAGCATCTGAAACGCAGACATCATTCAAAGAAGCCTTTCCTGGTTTGGTGAATATGCATAATTGACTGCCCCATGCTTGTCTTTGCAACACAATCACGACTCATGCTGCACAACAAACTTGAAACCCCCCTCCCCTCCCCTACCCCTGTACAATGCATTCCCTTGAGTTTGTGCAAACCATGACCATGCTGAAACACTAGCTCAACACCAAGCCAAAATATGGATTTCTGACAATCTAAACACTCTTGTTGTCACATGCCAGTAAATGCTGTGGCAAGAAAATGCAAGCACAACAAGTGTACTTGTTCAGACTGCAAAATTTCAAAACAAAGTTCTTGCAAAGACTGCCTATCCAAAAAACAGGAAGTCCCCAATTTAACTGCAAAGGTGCTTTCGACACAGAGTTGTTCAGAGTGCAAAATTCCACAACAAAGTTCTTGCAAAGACTCCATATCGAAAAAACAGCAAGTCCCCAATTTTAACTGCAAAGATGCTTTCGACACAGATTCTGAAAACTGAGTTTGAAACTGAGTGCTGAGGGTGAGTCAAAGTCAGACACTGAGCGCTGAACCTGACAATGCTATGCTGCGCTTCAAATTAACTGAAAGCAGAAAGAACTACTGAATTGCTCCCAAACAAATGCAAATGATTCAAACCAGCAACCACGACGCGAAAATTCTAAAATTGAAACAGCAAATTCTTCAGAAAACTGCGAGCTTGCTATTCAAGCACACTGTTTTCAAAACAACGATACAACATCAATGCACAATCTGAGTCTGAGTCCGAGTGTAAATCTGAATGCTGAGGGTGACTTTCAGATTGGAGTGCAAGCTCCATGTGATCAGCTGCTTTGGCTAGCTGTTTTGTGCATAAGAAATCTGAGCTGGGTTCCGACCGCAATTCACACCAGTCCATACCTGAGTGGCAGACTGTGGTCTGAGCAACTAAAGAGTGAGAATGAGATTGCAAGCCTAAAAACCTTAGGCTTGCAATCTCACCAGTTGTGAGAGAAATGAGAAGTTATGCAGCAGCTGAATAGGCACTAAAGCCTGGTTGTGCCTGCCCTTGTCTGAAACGTGCTTGGCACACAAGCATCTGCTGAACATTGCACATTCCAAGGCCTGCACTGACTGACAGGACAACCTGTAGCAAAACAGCCGCATGCTTAAAAGATACAACGCCTTTTGCTTTGGTTGATGGATCACTCCTTGACCTTGCAGGTGTACAGCCCGTGTTGACCATTAAATGATGGGTTCGCACATCGCT
>JAABUK010011974.1_pt1 | contig 11152 bp, 13 predicted proteins | sample 5559141 | NCBI WGS metagenome assembly JAABUK01 (sample SAMN10711869, study PRJNA513367) | rock metagenome | isolation source: Antarctica rocks | place: Antarctica: Victoria Land, Pudding Butte nord | collected 2016-01-03
AACTGAGTTTATCAAGTGGCTTTTCATCTTTAAGGTAGGCGTTAGGCAGATCTGTATTCAAGCCACCCTTTGAATTTTGTTGCTGATCTTGTAACTCGTTTCCCTTTCCACCGCCTAATGCCCAAAATAGAAGGGTCAAAAAAGGCAATACTAATAGCGGTAATATGAGGAACAATTTTCGTTTCCTCAACAAATGTGTAGATGGTGTTTGTGTTTCCATAATAGTTATTTAAAAATTGATTTTGATTGAGACATTTTTTCGAGAAGCCGAATACTATCCATAAGTCCAGGACGATCCTTTAAAATGCTGTCCTGAATTTTTCTTCCAGATGGCGTAAGATTTAAGCTATCCAAATAATTTAAAAACTTTTGTATCCTGGGGTGCCCATCGTTTGCCACTTGCTTATGAGATTTAAACATTAAATCGCCAGATTTAATATCGGCTCCGGTTTTTACAAATCTTTCAACCTGGATAAATGTTTCACTCTTAGTTGTGAAACTGTACTTGAGTCGGTATATGCTATAGCCGATTGAGATAAAACAAAAAGCTATCAGCAACCATAATTTTCCTGCTTTCGAAAGCGAGTTGGTTTTGCACTGCAGATATTCAGCCCATTTCTGCTGGAATTTAATAGTTGTGTTGAATATGTGTGTGGCAATTCGCTCCTGCTTAACATTCTGCCCTTTTTCTTTTTTTACGACTCTGCGGTTGAATATGGAAAACATAACCTAACGATTTTCGGTCTTTATATCCTTATTGTCAATAGTTGTCCAGCGTTCGATTAGGAACCCATGAGGATTATTATCAGATCTACTTACATCCCGCAGGTAGCCTTCAGTTACAAGACTTCTTAAAACTATGGTGGTAGTCCTTATAATGCTTTGTGTCGCATAACAACGGAAATTGTATGGATAAGTCCTAGTATCGATCTGCACACTGTCGATCTTAATCTGCTGGCTGATATTGCCGGAAATGATATTTGTATAATAACCGTTCTCTTTGAGGTTATCGTAGGCTCGTTTGGCAGAGGCATCGGCAAGATTAAGTGCCTTATTGATATTGGATTGAATTACTTTATCATCCGGGTCCAAGGTGAAGAAGTAATGATGAAAAGTTTGTACGTGATCTTTGGCTTCTACCACGATGTTATCTTTTCGATCAGAGGCCGAAGCATCAAAGGCTTTACCGTTGGCCAATATATAGACTTTACTTTGTAGATTGGCCACTAACTGATAGCTTTTGTAAAGTGTAAAGCAACAGAAGATGATACTTCCTATAATTACTACCAGCGTGAAACTCCTGACATAACGAAACGCGCTGTCAATATTTTTCATCTGTTTGAACATGTGTTTTTTTTTAGATTATTTACCTGAAAGCTTATCCTGCATATAGCTAGATTTTCCAGAATTATTTCCATCGTTAAAGTATCCGGAACTTGTGCCATTACTACTAATGCTGCCAGACATTCGACCTGCTGCATTTCCCATGGCATCCGCTACCATGCCAGCGCCCCCGGTAGCGGTGTTAAGAGCAGTTCTTGAAGTATTGCTGAACATGCTGCTTACTTTATATAGGAGGGTGTTACCGCCCCCGGCATGTACTATATAGTTTGCAACTGAAGGAACGGTGAAATAGCCAACGATACCAATAATCATAAATACCAGGTAAGCCATATCAGTTGAACTGAAAAAAGTGTCGCCGGCATCTTGTACCTGGTTAATATCGATCGCCAACATTTTTTCCTGGATTTTACTAACGATGGACCCAAAGATATTTGCAACCGGTAACCACAGAAAGACGTTTATATACCTGGCTAACCATACTGTTAATGTGTGCTGAAAACCGTCAAATACTGCTATGCCGAAAACAATTGGTCCCAGAATGGCGAGCACGATGAGATTAAATGTGCGAATGGTATTGATACACAGAGCTGCAGCTTCATATAAAATCCTTAAAACTTCGCTCATCCACTCTTTGATAGAATTACGAAAATTATAAGAAGCCTTCGACATGGCGAACTTAATATCATTACCTACGTTTGCCATGATACCTTCATTTGATGCTGTTGGATCATCAGGATGAGTATATTTATACCACTTATCTCTATCTCCACTTCCTGATTCCCCAACATACATTTTCCACGTAGCTGTATTTTTAACAGCCTGTTCCTTCTGTTTCAAGAGAACGGCAATTGCCTTGTCCGAATCTTTTACCATAGCACGGGTTGCCGTTACCGTGGGCTGCATAACTCCGTTAATTAATGCCAGGACAGATGGAAAAATCATAATTGCAAAGCCCAGAACAAAAGGGCGAAACAGGGGGAAGAAATCGATTGGCTCTGCATTAGCTATATGCCGCCAAACGCGGGAAGCAATATACCAGGTAGCAGCAAAGCCCGCAATGCCTTGTCCTACACTAATAAGTTTGCTACACAAAGGCATCATTTCGTCATACAATTGTTCGAGAACGCCTTGCAGACCATTCATCTCATCTCCTAAGTTTTGCGCTTTTAATAGGTAGGGCAAAAACATTCCCCCTGTTGCCAGTAGGGCAACTTTTATACACTTGGCCATAGAGAAGTTTTAATTGGTTAATCCATATATTTTCATGACGCTGGTTGCATCATTCTTTTCCCGTGCTCTTTGTACAGCCAGAATAGTGGTGTTATTATTAAACTGTCGAAGAAAGATCAGCTTGTTCTGCATTTCACCATTTATTCGATCGATTGCGGACAAGCGCTCATCATCAGACATACGGAGCTTATTGGAAGTTATTACGATGGTCAATTCGTCCAGGTTATTCAGGCTTTCCTTAAATAGATTGTCGTACACTTTACTCAGGTAGTCAATTTCTTCGACATTAAAATTATCGTCCTGCTTAAACCTGGATAAAGCATTCTTGTATTCCTTCACTATTGATAACTGGCCGTTTATGATATCGGCGATTCTTTTATAGTTTCTTACGGCGGGACTAATCGCCATTAGTCCATCAAGGAATGTTTTATGTAGGTCGAAGTTCCCTTTTGAAAGATCCTTTATTGTGGAGTAACCGGTACTTATTATCTGGTAACCTTTTTTCAAATCGGTCAAAATCTGTTTGAACTGGGCAAGTTTTTCAATATCAAGCAACAGTTGTTGTACTTCTTTACTCTGGGCAAATATTTTAACATGTATTCCGACAGTTAGTATAAATAAAATCATTACTTTTTTCATAGCTTTTAATTTTTTATTCCGTTTATGGAACGACTGGTATTAACATCATTCTGGTCTTGTAAACGTGAAACCGCTAAAACCTTCGATGCGCTCAAAAAACTTTGTACAAAAGTGTTTTTGGTTTGTAGATCATTGTACAAATTATCAATCCGTCTCAGGCGTTCGTCATCTTTCATTTCGAGTTTATTACTTGTTGTTACCTCAATGAGTTCATCTATTGTAATAGTGCAATCTTCAAGCAGCCTGGTAAAGACATTATTCATATAGCTAAGTTCATTTTCACTAAATTGATTGCTTTGCTTCAGTTGCTTGTACGCGCTGTTAATCACTTTTAATATTTGAACCTGAAGTGTAATACAACCCGCGACTTTTTCGGAATTCCTGATCTTTGGATTTACGGCTTCTAATGAGTTAAAATAGTTATTATGGAGATTGAACTCGCCTTTCTTAAGATCGCCTATCACATTTAGTCCTGTCCTTGCAATTGAATACCCTTTTTGGAGGTAACCAATATAGACCTTCAAAGCGGCTATTTGTTGTATCATGAATTTCTTTTGAGCATTTGCCGCTTCGGACAATGTGGAAATGATAATTATTGTGAACAGTATTTTCATAATGTATGTTTTGAAGATCTGGGTTAATCAAGTCCGTATAATTTCTTAACAACATCCACATCGTTTTGAACTTTAGCTCTTTGCAGGCTTAACAAAATACTTTGCTGATTGAATTCCTTCAGATCATTATAGTTAACATCCACATGATCAGCAGCAGCATTTATAATTTCCAGGCGTTTCGCGTCACTCATTTGTGTTGTGAAAGAATTGACCACTAAAAATAACTGGTCGATGTTTTTTAAGCTTTCATCAAAAATGCCTGAGTAAACTTTGCCTATGTACGAAAGCTCATCTGAAGTAAAGTGTTTATCTTGTTTGAACAGGCCATATGCGCGTTTGTATTCTTCCGTTAACCGAATCTGCTTTTCTGTAACATCTTTAATCCGTTTGTAGTAAGATATAATCGACTTAACCTTTTGTAGCTCCTCATAATAATCTTTATACAACGTCTTTTGCTTTCCAACCCAATCACCAATCTCGTCAAGTTTAAGTTTTGACGTGGCATTCTCTAGTGTCTTCTGAGCATTTTGTAACCAGATGATTTTATTTTGCTGCCGTTGTATTTGTAAGTCTATCGCATTAATCACTGCTTTAACGGCTGCTTTAATAATATCAACAATAGGTATTTGAGCATTTGTTTTTTGCACTGGAGTAATTGTCCCAATAGCAATCATAACAATGATTATTAATAACTTTTTCATAGTGACTTTGTATTAAATCCTTTACTTATCATTTTTCATATCAACTGCAAGCGCAGCAATGCCTTTTTGCATATCGCCGTATTTTCGGGCATACTGCATTACTCTTACCTTTTCTGTTTCTTCGGTTGTATATGCGAGGTATTCTTCCGGCGATACTTCGGTGCGGTAAACTTTGGAAACCATTCCACCCAGGGATATGAAAACCTCTTTATATTTTTTGGTAGGATCGTTGGCTTTATTAACCGAAAGGACCAAAGCCTTTTCTTTCTCGGTTAAGCCTAACAGATCCTGAATCAGATCAAATTTGTTTTGATACTTGGATTGATCCAGCAGGATCTTACAATCACTGTTATTAATAATAGCCTGCTTCACTACAGGAGAGGAGATGATATCTTCCACTTCCTGAGTTACAACAATAGCCTCACCAAAAAATTTCCTTACTGTCTTGAATAAATATTTGATGTATTCGGCCATCCCTTCCTTTGCAATAGCTTTCCAGGCTTCTTCAATCAGGATCATTTTGCGCACACCTTTTAACTTGCGCATCTTAGAAATAAATACCTCCATAATTATGATAGTGACAACCGGGAACAGGATAGGATGATCTTTTATATTATCCAGTTCGAAAACAATAAAGCGCTCTTTGAGTAATTCCAGGTTTTCAGTAGCATTCAGCAAATAATCAAATTCACCACCTTTATAATAGGGACGTAATACATAGAGAAAGTTATTTACATCGAAATCTTTTTCTTTTACCTTGTCGGTAGTTAGCACATCAACAAAATCTCCCTGAAGGAATTCATAAAAAGTATTGAAGCAGGGAAATTTAAATGGTTCCAATTCTAGCTGTTCATAGTATAATTGTAGAGCATTGGATAAAGCGACATATTCAGAACGGTTAAAAGTTTCATTATCTTTTTTCCATAATGCCAGGAGCAAAGTCTTAATGCTTTCCTTCTTTTCAGTGTCCAGGCTATTACCCTCAGCAATATAAAAGGGATTAAATTTTATCGGATTCTTTTCATCATAGGTGAAATAATATCCGTGAACCATATCGCATAACCCTTTATAACTATGACCGACATCCACCAGAACAATATGGGTTCCCTGTTCATAGTAACTTCTAACCATGTGATTAGTAAAGAACGACTTGCCGCTACCACTGGGCCCCAATATAAATTTGTTTCGATTGGTACAGATCCCTCGTTTCACAGGTTCGTCGGATATATCTACGTGCACAGGCTTTCCAGTTAACCTATCACCTAAACGGATACCGACCGGACTAAGTGATGAACGATAAGAAGTTTCCAGGTTTAAAAAGCAGGTTGCCTGTTCAGCAAAGGTGTCGAAGGTGTCATTCATTGGAAAATCGGCGGCATTTCCTGGAATTCCTGCCCAGAATATCTGTGGTGCTCCTATAGTTTCCTGCTTAGCAACCGCATCCATTTGTGCGAGCGCAGATGATACCAGGTTCTTTAAATCTTTCAACTGTTCTTTATTATCAGTCCATACCAACAAATTAAAATGAGCCTTAACTGGTAATCGTTGCTGACCGATTGCTTCGTTTAGGAAATCGTTGGTAGCATCTCTGGCAAGGCTATTTTCACGGGAATAAGCAGATAGTGATTGCAGTCTCAATCGTTTACTTTCTAATTTCTGTATGGTCTTCTGAGCGTTGTCGATAAAAATATACTGGTTGTAAATGTGGTTGCAGGGCAACAATTGTCCAAGAGAGGAAGCAAAGCCGACACTAAATTTTGTCCGGTCAGTAGAGTACTTATCATAATTTATTCGGGAACCACACAGTGACGGTAAATCTTCTGCGTCACCTAACGTATACAACTGAACATGCTGGTTGCCGACTTGAATACCATCTTTTAAACCAATGTCTTTAGTTAAATGCGAGCTGTCATTTTCGGATAGAAAGCAATAGCGTTCAATAAAGCCAATGCTTTTATTGGAACTTAATAAAGTGTCCTCTTTAAGCCTGGTTAATTTCACGAAGCCGCTGTCTTCTAAAATTCTTTTAAACTGTCCGGCACTATCCAGGAAATCCTGTAATATCAGGTTGCTCAATACTTGCTGTGGAACTATTGATCTGCGAAGGAGATTTGAGAATAGTGATGTAGAAACCTTCCTGCCTATCGCCTTTTTAGTGAGAAGTATATAACATGTATGGTCCAGGAAAGGACGTTCATTAAAAAATAATTCGCTACTCCTTGTTAAAAAGCTATTGTCTTCTTTCAAAAAATCGGGTTGGTACTTGCTATCAATGAACCAATCCTGTTTATGAAAAACAGAGAGTCTGGGTAACAATTTTACAGCTTTTACAAAGGTTTGGTGATAAGCTTCGTATTCCTGGTCTGATAAACTGAAAATTTCGGGAAGTTCTGCTTTGAACACTATTGTAATGTCACCTTGTTTAGAAAGTATGCAATCATGCTCAATTCCAAGGATTGGCAAAATATCATCGAGTTGTTTTTCCATTTTTAATGAGTTTGGAGGTAAATATTGTTCTACTGTTACATTTAATTGTGTGTGGAATACTTTGTTTGGCAATCTTTTTCATCATTCCATGTTCACCATATTTATTGCTCATCCCATAAATTCTTATCACTGATAAGGTTCCTCCAATTAGTATTAGCCCAAGACATATAAATGCATTGATACCGATTATGTACAGGATGGCAAACAATATAAGAAGAGCAAGAACACAGCCACCCAGGTACCAAATGTATTGGGCTTTTAGTCCTTTAAATTCTATGGATTTATTGATGCCTTTGTTGATATGATATACACTATTGCCCATTGTACAAATTTTTTCTCTATATTAATTGATTCTGTTAAATGCCGAAGAATGATTTAATGACTGTTGCCACTACTACAAGAAAAACACATGAGCCAAACCATGCCGCGGCAATTTTTCCAATGTCAGGATCACCGGCATTCCATTTTTGATAAACCTTCACAGCTCCGATTAAACCAAGAATTGCTCCTACTGCATACATCAGGTTGGTACCGGAAGCAAAATAGCTTCTCACTTTTGTATTGGCTTCATTAATACCTGCATTTGCATCCTGGGCCATTACACTAAATCTTGAGAAGAGTAAACCAACAACTACAGCTGGCCTTGACAATTTCGCTAATACCAGAACTTTCATTTTCAATCGCGTCATTTTCATATATTTTATTTTAAAAATTGATAATACGGTTTAGAATCTTCCCGGTATCCTCCCCGCCAACTGGCAGGGAGGTCGGGAAGTGCTTACAACACTCTACTCATTCCATAACATCACGCGCTCTTCAGCATCGAGTAGAAGGTAGCCTTGTTTTTCACATTCGGATGCAATCAGGTTATTAATTGCCACCATAAAAGGGGAGCCTTTTAGGAATTGATATTTTCTTATCAAATGTTGGAGTGAATAAATAAATTCCTCCTTGATGTAATTTTTTGAATGAGCTGCTGCGATGACTTCTTTAAGGCGAACTGTTAATTCCTGCACCTGCTCAAACGTTTCATCTGTTTCTTCAATGGAAGGCATATATTGTTTGTGAGAACCAAATAACTCTTGTTGGTTGTCTTCTATTAGTGAAGGTTGAAGTTGATTATTTTCCAGTTCGTCTGGTGAAGAAGTATAGTTTTTTCGTTTACGCGAGAACCTATTTTTAAATTTATGTGAATAAAACTTGATTCCTATAATCAAGTAATAGATTACAACTAGAACAAAGACAGTAGCGATATAATTAGCCCAAGAAACAGAACTGAACATATTTAGCATTTTTATTTTTTAATCTTTCGCTGACCATTGAGTCAATGAATAATTACAATGCAAATATGCTATTATCAGATACTCAAAAAACAGTAAACGAGGTAGGACAACCCCACTAACTGTATTGAGAATGAATGAAATATATTTTAAAAAAAACGTTTCCCTTTTTTTTTAAGTTGCTCAGAGGAATGTAATTCTAAAATTATTTGCCAACAATAGAAAGATTGTAAAGGTGATCTTAACCGAAGCTCTTCAATTTTGAAAATTTTGCTGTTATTTATTACAGGTGTAGAAAAGTTTCCGAAGACTTAGCTTTTTTGTTTCGCGAAGACGTTTAATGTTATAGGCTAGTGTTAAGTTAATTGTGAAATGGCGTATAAATTGCACCTTTGGAAAAACTGTGTACAATGATACGTTATACTATCAAATTGATGAAATCTGAAATAGAGGAATTAAAAGCTATTATTAAGAAAGGTTCTCATAGCACTCAAACGTTCCGTGTTGCTTACATTCTTTTAAATTGTGATGAAGGGAAGTATTCTGAAAAAGTGACTAATGAGCAAATAGGCAAGATGCTAAAAGTTGGGATGCGAACTATAGATCGGGTCAAGAAGCGATTTATAGAAGAAGGTTTTGAGTCTGTATTAGAGAGACGACCACCCGGTCGAATCTATGAAAGGAAGATGGATGGCGATACAGAGGCTAAACTAATAACCCTATGCTGCAGTGAGCCACCAAAAGGTTATGCCAATGGTCATTGAGATTATTAGCTGACAAGATGGTAGAACTAAAGTATGTGGAGAGCATTACTCATGTAACGGTAAGGAACTTTTTAAAAAACGAACTTAAGCCCTGGAAGGTAAAAGAGTGGGTGATACCACCTGAGAACAATAGCGAGTTTGTAGCAAACATGGAATCTGTATTGGATGTATATAAAAGGCCTTACGATGCTGATTATCCGGTAGTTTGCATGGATGAATCGCCCAAGCAGTTAATACAGGAGGTGCGATCATCAATTAAAATCAAGCCAGGTCAGCAGGCCAGAGTGGATTATGAGTATGTAAGGAATGGGGTGGTAAATATATTTATGGCCAACGAACCCTTGAAAGGAAAACGAATGGTGGAGGTTAGAGAATTTAAGACTAAAAAGCAATGGGCAACATTTATCAAATGGATTGCAGATAAGCAATACCCGCACGCTAAAACAATAACATTGGTAATGGATAATTTAAATACGCACTCCCCATCAGCATTTTATGAAACCTTTGAGCCGCCAGAAGCTAAAAGGCTTTGGGATAGATTTGAATTTATATATACTCCTAAACATGGCAGTTGGTTGAATATGGCCGAAATAGAACTACATGTACTAAATGGTCAATGCCTCAATAGACATATAGCAACCATAACCAAAGTCAAAGAAGAAGTTAAAGCATGGCAAAACAACAGAAACAATAAAAAAGTAAAATAAATTGGCAGTTCACCAATATGGAAGCAAGAGTAAAATTAAAAAGACTTTATCCGTCATTTCACAATTAACTTAACACTAGGTTGATTATGACTACGTTCTCATAGCTTGTTTAATATATTAACCCAACGGAATAAAATATCTTTAACTCCACTTATTGTTCCCCGGTCCGGATTATGATATTTTGTTTCCAAACTTCCGAAAGCAATGTTTTCTCTTTGTAAGGTAGTAACTGTTCTGATTGCTATACGTAAAACATGGGTCACAACCCGGTTGGTTATAGTTTTGTCAATTACCATTAACCTTAATAATAACGCAATTTTTGCAACAGATAACGAGGTATGGATTTTATCTTCCTGTTCAATTTCTTTTTTCATTTGTAATTCCGGTATTGAATTAATTTCCAGGAACTTTACTTCTTCTTCAATCCATTGATTCACCTGTTCCTTCAAAGAAGGCATGTTTGCGGATAAATAATTATTAAGTTTGGTGCTTAATTGATTCATATTCTTTTGTTCAAAACGTAAAGCAGCAATCTTTTCTTTTTTTGAAGACAATGTCTCGGTTAATGCATTCAACTTACCGTATAGGAACGACACATAATTATCATCGTTAAAGTTGAAGTAAAACAGAACTTCCCTAATGGACAATTCCGAAGCTAAAGTATTATCCGTTAGTAATTCATTCATCAGATCTTTCTGATAAACCAACTCGTTATAAGTTGCTACTGTTTTTTCCTGTAAACAAAACTTATTAAAATTATTTTCCATAACAGTAATCAAGTCTGTCTCTATAGCTTCGTTTTCTTTCAAGGTATTTTGTACCAATTTTAATTGCCTGCATAGCTCCTCACTTGAAATCATAAGATATCCCGCAGGGACCCTTTCATTACGGTCGAAATAGTTATTAAAAAAATCTTCAATAAAATTTAATGTGGATTCCAGGTGTTGACTAAGAGTATTATATAAGGAAAGGACGCTACTATCGACTACTGGATTTTGCTTGTACGAATATAATTTATCCAGCAGGCGGATTAGCATAGCCTGGTTTAACTTTACAAATTGTTGTTTATCTTTGATTTTGGGTTTATTTATAATGCCCTCAAAAAGCAAAGCGCGAACTTTTTCTCTTTCAATTTCTGACTGATATATAAACATTTGAATAGACTCGCCTGAAAGCAAATTTAGATTAGTCTGGGAAGGGTACAATGTTGTAGATATCAACGAATCCCATTTGGATAATAAGATTGCCATAATACTGGTTTTAATGGCTTTGTTGCATGAATAATTTTAAGCGGCTCTGATTTTGATAGATTCAGGCATTCCTATACTGGCCATTCTGTTCAATGCGTAACATTTGATTTTTACCTCTACTTGCTGCTGCTCGATG
>JAABUK010011976.1_pt1 | contig 11150 bp, 10 predicted proteins | sample 5559141 | NCBI WGS metagenome assembly JAABUK01 (sample SAMN10711869, study PRJNA513367) | rock metagenome | isolation source: Antarctica rocks | place: Antarctica: Victoria Land, Pudding Butte nord | collected 2016-01-03
GGCTGAAGCTGCGGAAATTCGCCAAGGAAGAGATCAAGAAGCGGGTCGACGAGGCCGCGCGCATGCTCGACATCGAGCCGCTGCTGGACCGCAAGCCGAAGGCGCTGTCCGGCGGCCAGCGCCAGCGTGTCGCCATGGGCCGCGCCATCGTGCGCAACCCGAAGGTGTTCCTGTTCGACGAGCCGCTCTCCAACCTCGACGCCAAGCTGCGCGTGCAGATGCGCACCGAGATCAAGAGGGTGCACCAGATGGTGCCGACCACGACCGTCTACGTCACCCACGACCAGGTCGAGGCGATGACGCTGGCCGACCGGGTCGTGGTCATGAACGGCGGCATCATCGAGCAGGTCGGCCCACCGCAGGAGCTGTATCACCATCCGGCCACCAAGTTCGTCGCCGGCTTCATCGGTAGCCCGGCGATGAATTTCATGCCGGTCAAGATGGTCGGCGACAACGCAGCGCTCGGCGTGCAGCTCGATGACGGCCAGACCCTGCCGATCTCGGCAGCGCGGATCGAGCGGTATGCGCCCTATCGCGGCAAGGAGATGCTGCTGGGACTGCGGCCCGAGCACATCACCGACATGATCGACAGTGCCAAGCAGAACCTCGAGCCGATGTCCATCAAGGTCGACGTGGTCGAGCCGATGGGGATGGAGACGCTGATCCACTTCTTCATGGGCACCACCTACGCGGTCGCGCGGATCAGCCCCGACACCGCCGCCCATGCCGGCCAGACGCTGCCTCTGCACGCCGACATGAACAACATGCACCTGATCGACCCGGCCTCGGGCAAGGTCGTCTAGCCCAGATGGCCGAAACCACCACCGTCGCCGTCGCCACGCTCGAGGACTATATCGGCCGCATCTTCCAAGCCGCGGGATGCGGCGCCGAAGAGGCCGGGCGCACCACCCGGCACCTGCTCTCGGCCAACCTGACCGGCCATGACAGCCACGGCATCATCCGCGTCCCGCGCTATGTACAGTGGCTGCAGGACGGAATGGTGTTCGCCGGCCGCAGCCTCAGCGTCGTCACCGAGACCGCCACCCATGCGGTGGTGGACGGCAACCAGGGGCTGGGACAGACGGTGGGCGAGCAGGCGGTCGATCTCGGCATCGCCAAGGCCGGCGCCGCCGGGCTCGCGGTGATCGCGCTGCGCAACGCCGGCCATATCGGCCGGATCGGCGGCTGGGCCGAGCGGGCGGCGGCGGCCGGGCTGGTCTCGATCCATTTCGTCAACGTCGGCAAGGGCGAGATCGTGGCCCCCTTCGGCGGCGTCGAGCGCCGGTTCGGCACCAACCCGATCTGCATCGGCGTGCCGCAGCCGGCCCAGGACGGACAGGCAATGCCGCCCTTGCTGCTCGACCTGGCCACCAGCATCGTCGCCGAGGGCAAGGTCCTGGTCGCCAGCAACGGCGGCAAGCCGATTCCCGCCGACGCGCTGATCACAGCCGACGGCAAGCTCTCCGCCGAACCCTCGGATTTCTATGGGCCGCTCGAAGGCACCCGTGCGCGCGATCCCGGCAACGGCACCGGCGCGCTGCGCGCCTTCGGCGAACACAAGGGCAGCGGCATCGCTTTCATGTGCGAGATCCTGGCCGGCTGCCTCTGCGGCAGCCCCACCGCCGGGCCGCTGCCGAGCGGCAAGCGCGGCGGCATCGTCAACGGCATGCTGTCCATCTATCTCGACCCCCACCATTTCGGCGCCGCCTGCTTCGCCGAGACGGCGCGCGACTTCGCCGACTACGTGCAGCGCTGCCGCCCGATCGAAGCGGGCGGCGAGGTGCTCGTCCCCGGTCAGCCTGAGCAGCGCAACCGCGCCGCCCGCCTGCGCGACGGCGTGCCGCTGCAAGCCGAAACCTGGGCCTCGATCCAGGCGACCGGCACCGCCCTCGGCCTCCCCGCAGCCGCCCCGAGCTGAGCTGAGAGCCGGTCGCCGATCTCTCGTTTGCGCTTGCAATCGAGTGCGCGGCAGACCAGGGACACCGTCGATGACGCTGGAACGGCCATGAGCGACGACGCGCTCGTCGACGAACGCTATTATCAGGTCGTGCCCTCGGGCTCGCTCGCCGAACGCGTGCTCGTGGCCGCGCGAGACCGCATCTACGCCGATTTCGTCCGCCGCATCCGGCCGCAGCCCGGCGACCGCCTGCTCGATGCCGGCGTCTCCGACGTCACCAGCCCCGCCGCCAACCTGCTCGAGCGGCTCTATCCCCATCCCGGCCAGATCACCGCCGTCGGCCTCGGCTCGGCCATGGATTTCATCAAGGCCTTCCCGCCCGTGACCTACCAGCAGATCGAGCCGCACGCCCCCCTGCCCTTCGCCGACCAGTCCTTCGACATCGCCTGCAGCAACGCCGTGGTCGAGCACCTGGGCAGCACCGAGCACCAGAGGCGCTTCGTCGCCGAACTGGCGCGGGTTGCGCGCCGCGTGTTCATCACCGTGCCGAACCGGCTGTTCCCGGTCGAGCATCACACCGCCCTGCCCCTGGCCGCCTGGACCGACCCGACGTTCCGCCTGGCCACGAAGCTGACCCGCCGTGCCGAATGGTCGGACCCGGCCAACCTGATCCTCATGTCGCCCCGCCGCCTCCGCGCCCTGTGCCCGCCGGGGCGGCGCGGACAGGTCGGAATCGCCGGGCTCAAGCTCGGCCCCTTCAGCTCGAACCTCTATCTCGCGATCGACGAATCCTGATCCGGCAACCTTTGCCGGCCAATTTCAATAGCATGGCTGACTTCCGATCGGGTGATCCACCCGATTGGAACATGCTCCAGGGTCGGAGGGCTGAATGAGTTTCGTGCGCGCCCGCTTCGGACGCAGCCGGATCGCCCGCGCCCTGCGCGTCGTGCGCACCGCGCAACTCCTCCCGCCAGGACGTGCCCGGGTCTCTCCATCCACCCCAGATCTGGCGCGGGAAAGCCATAAGCCATTGACGCGACTGGCTGCCGAGCACGTCTTCTCCCGCGTCGCCGGCGCCGCACCCGTGCCCGGCAACTCGCTCCGCCTGCTCGAGGACGCCGCCCAGAACTACCCGGCCTGGCTCGAGGCGGTGGCACAAGCCCGCTTCTGCATCAATTTCGAGAACTACATCTTCAGCAGCGACGCCGCCGGCCGCCGCTTCCGCGACGCGCTGGCGGCCAAGGCGCGCGAGGGCGTGAAGGTCCGCGTGCTCTACGACTGGATGGGCTGCCTCACCAAGACCCGGCCGGGATTCTTCGGGCCGCTGCGGCGGGCCGGGGCCGATGTGCGTTGCTTCAATCGGCCGCGGCTGGACAGCCCGTTCGGCTGGCTCAGCCGCAACCACCGCAAGACGATCAGCGTCGACGGAGCGGTGGGCTTCGTGGCCGGGCTGTGCATCGGCGATGCCTGGGTCGGTTATCCCGCCAAGCAGATCCAGCCTTGGCGCGACACCGGGGTCGAGCTGCGCGGCCCGGCGGTCGCCGATCTCGACGCGGCATTCGCGCAGAGCTGGGCGTTCGCCGGCGGCGCGCCGTTCGCCCTCCCGCCGGCCCAGCCCGCCAACGCCCGCGCCGGCGACGTCTCGCTGCGCATCATCGGCAGCAAGCCCAACACGATGGGCCTCTACCGCTTCGACCAGCTGATCGCCGCCCTGGCCAGGGATCGACTCTGGCTCACGGACGCCTATTTCGTCGGCACCACCAGCTACACCCAGGCGCTCATCGACGCCGCTCGCGACGGCGTCGACGTGCGCCTGCTCGTGCCGGGCTCGTCCGATATCCCGGTCGCCAAGGCGCTGTCGCGGGCGGGATACCGGCCGCTCCTGGAGAATGGCGTACGGGTGTTCGAGTGGAACGGCCCGATGATGCACGCCAAGACCGCCGTGGCCGACGGCCGCTGGGCCCGGATCGGCTCGACCAACCTCAACCTGGCGAGCTGGGCCGGCAACTGGGAGCTCGATGTCGCCGTCGAAGACGAAGGCGTGGCCTCCGGCATGGAGGCGATGTTCGAGCGCGATCTCCAGAGCGCGACCGAAATCGTGCTCGAGCAGGCCCGCGTGCAAGCGACCGTGCCGCACCGGCACCCCCGCCGCGGCAGCCCCGGGCGCCTGGCCGCCGGCGCGGTCGGGCTCGGCAGCGCGGTGGGCGCCGCGATCACCAACCATCGCGCGCTCGGCCCGGCCGAGGCACGGGTCATGGCCACTGGCGGGCTGCTGCTCCTCGCTCTGGCGCTGCTCGCGATCCTGTATCCGTGGGTCCTGACGGTGCCGCTCGCGATCCTGGCGACCTGGGTGGCGGCGACATTGCTGATCCGCGCGCTGCGCCTGCGCGCCGGGCACCATCTGGCCCTACCGCGCGACACGTCGTCACAATCCTGATGCTTGCCGCCGACGCCGCATCTCCTCACTCTGGATGCCGATGATCAAGATCGTGAGCTGGAACCTGCTCCGCCTGACCGGCGCGACGGTCGAGGATGTGTTGCGCCTGGCGCGTCAGGAACGCCCGCAGCTGTTGCTGATGCAGGAGGCGACCAAGCGGATCGACGAGTTGCCGCAGCGGCTGGGCGGCACCTACTACCGGGTGCTGCAGCCCGGCCGCATCCATGGCCTGGCCTGCTGGAGCCCGCTCGACCTGCCGGATCCGGTGGTGATCCCGCTGCCGGCCGGTGCCATGTTCCGCCGGGTCGCCCAGATCATCGACATGGGGCCGTTCAAGGTCGCCAACGTGCATCTCTCGCATGGCCAATTGCTCAACCGGCGCCAACTCCGCTGCGTCGCAGCCGCCTTGCCGCCGCATGCCGCGGTGCTGGGCGACTACAACCTGGTCGGCCCGACCCTGCTGCGCGGCTTTCGCGACGTCGGCCCGCGCGAGCCGACGCATCGCGCCGCCGACCTGGTGCCGCTGCGGATCGACCGCTGCCTCGTGCGCGGCCTGATCTGCTCGAACGTGCATGCGCTGCATCGCAGCAACAGCGACCACCGGCCGATCGTCGTGCGTCTCGGCACCGCAGAGATGCGGCTCGCCCGGGTGGCCTGAAGCTATTTGGCCCGCTCCAGCGCCAGCCCGATCCCGGCGCTGACCAGGACCACGCCCGACGCGCGGTTGGCCAAGCGCGCCCGCCGCCCGATCAGATGCCGCACCCGCGCCGCGCCGAGCGCCCAGCAGGAGTCGAGCACGAGCGCGATCGCCAGATAGAGCACGGCCAGCACGGCGACTGCGGACCCGGCGCGCGTTCTGGCGAGAGGAATTGCGGAAAGAACGCGGCGTAGAACAGCAGCGTCTTCGGGTTGGTTAGCGAAACCAGAACGGCGCGGCTGAAGATACGCGCCAATGACCGCTTCTGCGCGCTGATGCCGTCGAGATCCGGCGGCGCGGCCCGCCATTGCTGGATCCCGAGCAGCAGCAGATAGGCCACCCCGGCCCAGCGGATCCAGCCGAACCAATCGCCGGCTTGGCTCACCAGCGACGCCATGCCGAGGGCCACGAGAGTCAATTGCAACATGCTCGCCGTGCTGGTGGCCAATACCGTCAGCACACCCCAGCGCGCGCCATAGGCCAGACTGTTGGCGACGATCAGCGCGAGATTGGGCCCCGGGATGATCAGCAGCAGAACGACCGCCAGCGCAAACGCGGGCAGCAGATGCGGGTCAGGCACGCAAGCTGCTCAGCCGACCGACGCCGGCGTGTGGCGGAATGCCCAGAATTTAAGGATTCCGTAATTAAGAGCGGCGACAATGGCGGAAATCAGGATGAACGCAGTGATTGGATGAGTCTGGATCGGCGCCGGAAACAGCTCGGCGACGACCATCGCCAAGATATTGCCGAACAATTGGGCGCCGACATAGCGCGGAAAGGCAGACAGGTGGTTTCGGCCGGATTTGAACGTCAACCGATGTTGCAGGTAATAGACCGGCGGCACCAGGACCACGAGCGTGAGCGCGATCGAGACGCTCGGCCGAACGCCGGACGTGGTGAACATCACGTTCAGCGCCGTGTATACAACCGCGCCGGTGCCGCCGATGACGAGGAATAGCAACAGTTCGCGCAACGCTCCGGTGTCAATGAAGCGTTGCACCGCGGCGGCTTGCGCGGGCCTTAACAACGGAAATTTCATGCAGAGCTCGGCAATGCTTTCGACGGACGCGAGTGCTAACTACCACAGTGGCGGCCTGATCGGAACGTGGGTCGGTTGCTTCGCCCGTCCGCGTTTCGTATAGGCTCCAACATCCAAGGAATGACTGCGATGGACGACGTCAGAGCAGCCCCGCTTGAGCTCACCATCCTGATGCCCTGCCTCAACGAGGCGGAAACGCTCGCGATCTGCATCAAGAAGGCGATGGGCTTCCTCGAGCGCAGCGGCGTCGCTGGAGAAGTCGTGATCGCCGACAACGGCAGCACCGACGGCTCGCAGCAGATTGCCGAATCGCTCGGCGCCCGTGTCGCCCCGATCGCCTCGCGCGGATACGGCGCCGCGCTGATCGGCGGCATCCGCGCCGCGCGCGGCCGCTACGTCATCATGGGCGACAGCGACGACAGCTACGATTTCAGCCGCCTCGACGGCTTCGTCGAAAAGCTGCGCGAAGGTTGGGAGCTCGTCATGGGCAACCGGTTCCAGGGCGGCATCGCGCCCGGGGCCATGCCCCCGTTGCACAAATACCTCGGCAACCCGGTCCTGACCGCGACCGGGCGGATCCTCTACGGCAGCCCGTCGGGCGACTTCCATTGCGGCCTGCGCGGCTTCGACCGTGACGCCATTCTCGGACTCGACCTCGACCTCCCGGGCATGGAGTTCGCCAGCGAGATGGTGGTCAAGGCGACCATCCGGCACCTGCGCATCACCGAGGTGCCGACCACCCTGTCCAAGGACGGCCGCTCCCGCCCGCCCCATTTGCGCAGCTGGCGCGACGGCTGGCGGCATCTGCGCTTCCTGCTGCTGTTCAGCCCGCGCTGGGTGTTCCTCTACAGCGGCGCGCTCATGCTCGGCCTCGGCCTGCTCGGCATGCTGGCGCTCGAACCCGGGCCGGTTCACCTGTTCCGCGCGACGCTCGATATCCACACCCTGCTCTATGCCTCGGTGCTGGTCGTGGTCGGCTACCAGTCGATGCTGTTCTGGGTGTTCTGCAAGACCCTGAACATGACGCATGACCTGTTGAGCCCGGATCCTTCGTTCGGGCGCTTGGCCGACAAGCTGACGCTCGAGCGCGGATTGCTGGCAGCGCTGGCATTGCTGGTGCTCGGTCTGATCCTCGCCATCGTGGCGACCGCGGGTTGGGGCCGGACCGGCTTCGGCGACCTGGCGCCAGACCATACGATGCGGCTGGCGATCCCGTCGGCGACGTTGATCCTGCTGTCGGTGTCGACGGCCTCAATGTCGTTCTTCCTCAGCTTCCTGCGCCTGGCGCGCCGGTCGGAGTAGGTGCGGCGCACTGGAGGCCCCGCTTCCTCATCCACGGCAGCCTCCTGGTTCGGGATCGTCGCCGCCGCGGCGATCCTGCTCTGGCCCGCTATCCTGAACGGCTATCCGCTGCTGTTCGGCGACACCGGGGTCTACATCAAGGACGGCAACCACATCCACGTCACCTGGGCGCGGCCGATGTTCTATGGCCTGTTCATGCGCCCGCTGCATCTGCGGCTGACGGTCTGGCCGGTCATCGCCGCGCAGGGCCTGATCGCGGCGACGATGCTGCAGCTCGCGGTGCGGACCTTCGTGCCGGCCGCGCCGGGGCTTGCGCTCATCCCCGTCACGATCGCGCTCGCGCTCGGCACCTCGCTGCCGTGGTTCGTGTCGCAGTTGATGCCGGATGTGTTCGCCGGGCTGCTGGTGCTCGCGCTGGCCGCGCTGACGCTGGCGCCCGAGCGGTTCGGGCGGATCGGCCGTCTGGCGCTGATGCTGTTCGCGGCCTTCTGCATCACCATGCATCTGAGCCTGCTGCCGCTCTGCCTGGCGGCACTCGTCGTGCTCTGGCTGGCCCGGCTGTGGATGCGGCGTGGGCTCGGGGCGGGCGACCTGCTGCGCGGCGCCGCGATCCCGCTGCTTGCGGTCATCATCATCACCCTGCCGAACGCGGTGCTGCTGGGTAAGGTCTCGCCTTCGCCCTACGGCAAGATCTTCATCCTCACCCGGCTGATCGCCGACGGCCCAGCCCGGCGCGTGCTCGAGCGCGAGTGCCCCCAGCCCGACTGGACCCTGTGCGCATTCAAGGACGAGCTCGGCGACAATTCCGACGCGATCCTCTGGGGCCCCGGCGAGATGATGCGCCGCGCGGGCGGCCAGGACGCCGTGGTCCAGCAAGCCGGCCCGATCATCGCCGCAGCCCTGCGCGCCGAGCCCGGCGCCGTCGCGCTCGATGCCCTCCGCAACACCGCCGCCCAGTTCGTCTCGTTCGCCAGCGGCGACGAGCTGCTGAAACGCTCGCCCTTCAACGACGACGTCTGGAGCCAGGAGTTTCCAGCCGCCGAACAAGCCCGCTACCACGCCGGACGGCAATTCCAGCTGCACGAGCTGATCCCGTCCTGGATGCAGGCGCTGCACATCGGCTTGGGTTTCCTCTCGATCCTGTTCCTGACCGTCGCTGCGTGGTGGGCGATGCGACGCCGCGAGGTGATCGGCGGGCTCTACCTCGTGATCCCTGCCGCCCTGCTCGCGAACGCGTTCGTCGCCGGCGCCTTGTCGGGTGTATTCGACCGCTATCAGAGCAGGCTGGTGTGGCTTGCCCCGTTCGCCGTATTATTATTTCTGCTGGATCGCCGCCGGGCTGCCTCGCCTGAGCCGGCCTGATCGGGGGGGCTCATGCTGGTGGGTGGATGTCACTGCGGCCTCGTTCGGTTCACGACGGCGGGCACGCCGTTCCACGAGACGATCTGCCACTGTGCCGACTGCCGCCGGGTCAGCGGGGCGGCCTCGGTGGCGTGGTTCTCGGTCCGCCGGGCCGAGATGTCTTGGACCGCTGGGACACCATCGGCCTACCGGTCGAGCCCCGGGGTGGTGCGTCGGTTCTGCGGCGCGTGCGGCACGACCTTTACGTTCGAGGACGACCGCCATCCCGAAGAAATCGACCTCGCGACCGCGACGCTCGACGATCCCAGCGCCGTCCCGCCCAAGGATCACGTCTTCGTCTCGCAAGCACCCACTTGGGACGTTCCCGGCGATGGCTTGCCAGCCTATCGACGCAGCCGGCGCGAGGGCTAACGCCCTTCAGGCGGCGCGATGCACGCCCATCTCGCCGAGATAGGCCTGCTTGATGTCGTCGTTTTCGCGCAGCTCCGCGGCCGTGCCGGACAGCACGACGACGCCGGTCTGCAGCACATAGGCGCGGTGGGCGATCTGCAGCGCCATGGCGGCATTCTGCTCGACCATGAAGATGGTCGTGCCCTGCCGGTTGATCGCCTGGATGATGTCGAACACCTGCTCGACGAACAGCGGCGAAAGGCCCATCGACGGCTCGTCCATGCAGATCAGCCGCGGCCGAGCCATCAACGCCCGGCCGATCGCCACCATCTGCTGCTCGCCGCCGGACAGCGTGCCGGCCACCTGCTGGCGCCGCTCCTTGACCCGCGGGAACAGGGCGTAGACGCGCTCCAGGTCCTGGTCGAACTCCGGTCCGCGCGCCCTGGTATAGGCGCCCATCTCGAGGTTCTCGAACACCGTCATGCGCGGAAACAACCGCCGCGCCTCCAGCACCGGCGCGATCCCGCGCGCCACCCGCGTGCTGGTCGGCAGCCGTTCGATCGCCAGGCCGTCGAACAGCACCGTCCCGCTGGTCGGCCGCACGACCCCCATGATGGTCTTCATCGTGGTCGACTTGCCGCAAGCATTGCCGCCCAGCAGCGAGACGATCTCGCCGGCCTGGATGACATAGTTCACGTCTTTCAAGACATGCAGGTCGCCGTAATGGGTGTTGATGCCCCGGAATTCGAGCAGCGGTGCCCCAACCTTGAGATCAAGCAATCTCTTTCTCCAGCGCGGCGCGGGCGGCGCGGCCGAGATAGGCGGTGAGCACCTGCTCGTTGCGCCGCACCTCCTCCGGCCGGCCCTCGGCGATCTTCTCGCCATGGTCCAGCACCACCACCGTGTCGGCAAGCGCGGTGACCACGTCGAGCTTGTGCTCGATGATCAGGATCGACAGCCCGGTCGCGTGCAGCGACTTGATCTGCTCGGCCAGCTCGAGCGTCTCGGCCGGGTTCATCCCCGCGGTCGGCTCGTCGAGCAGCAGGATGCGCGGCCGCGACGCGAGCGCGCGGGCAATCTCGACCCGGCGGCGGTTCGCATACGACAAGCCATTCACCGCCTGCGCGATCCGTGGCGCCAGGCGGTTGCCGAACAGGGCGACGATGTCGAACACCGATTCGCGGGCCGCCGCCTCCTCGTCCGCCTGCCGCTCGGTCCGCAGCACCGAGGCGACCGGCCCCGACCGCAGCCGCGCATGCCGCCCGATCAGCACGTTCTCCAGCACGGTCAGGGTCGGGAACAGCCGAATGTTCTGGAACGTGCGCGCCACGCCCAGGTCGAGCACCTGGTAAGGCTTCAATCCGAGCAGCTCGCGCCCCGAGAAGCGGATCGAGCCGGTCGCCGGCACCAGCCCGGTGATGACGTTGAACAAGGTCGACTTGCCGGACCCGTTCGGCCCGATGACGGCGACGACGCCGCCAGCCGGCACCGTCAAGTCGACGCTGCTGAGCGCCACCAGCCCGCCGAACCGGACCGTCACGCCGCGGATCTCCAGCGCCGATGCGGCATCCCACTCGGCCACGCGGTGCAGGTTCTGGAACCCGCCCCGGGCCACCTCGGCATGCTGCGCGTCGAAATTGAGCGCCGGGGTGCGGCGGACGGCGGGGATCAGCCCCTCGCGCCGATACAGCATCATCAGGATCAGGATGATGCCGAACAGCAACTGGGTCCACTGCACCAGGTCGACCCGCTGCAGCGCCGCGCTGCCGATGGCGGCGCCGAGCTCGTGCGACCAGCGGCTCAGCTGCGGCAGGAACCAGCTCTGCATCAATTGCAGCAACACCGCGCCGGCGACCACGCCCCAGACGCTGCCCATGCCACCGAGCACGACCATGACGATCAGCATGGCGCTGACGTTGAAGTTGAACATCTCCGGCGTCGCGGTCTGCAGCTTGGCGACGAAATACACGCCCGTCATGCCCGCGAACGCCGCACCGATCGCGAACGCCATCAGCTTGTACTTGAC
>JAABUK010011978.1_pt1 | contig 11150 bp, 13 predicted proteins | sample 5559141 | NCBI WGS metagenome assembly JAABUK01 (sample SAMN10711869, study PRJNA513367) | rock metagenome | isolation source: Antarctica rocks | place: Antarctica: Victoria Land, Pudding Butte nord | collected 2016-01-03
GGGGACGAGGGAAACTGGGGGGGGGGGCGACAGTGATCTGCTGGAAAAGGTGGAAATGGGACAGGCCAAAAGAGCGGAGGCAAGCAGTGTCGATGCTCGACGCGGAGACGTCGCATACAGTCTGGAGTCTACATACGCTTTGTACACCTGTTCAAAAACTGTGTGCCATCTCTTATAAAATCCTTCGGCACATCGGCGAGCTCTTGTAATGTCTCAGACATTTGACTGCTTGGAAGAGAAGAAGAGGTGAGGGGCTTGGAATCGCTGGCGGGAGACACTGCACAAGTGGACGTGAAGTGTGAGGGTTGGAAGAGTAGTATCGGAACTGTGAAGCTCAAGAAGAGCAAGTAGGAGTATGGTGTGGTGGTTTAACCGATATTTGTGGTTGCTGAGATCCTGGGGCAGTTGAAAGGTGTTCTTGAATTCAGGGCTCCTTAGCGTGGCTTCGCGGCGGTAGCGAGGTATCTGTTTGCTGCGGGAAAGAAGCTGCGCTCTGTATCCCTCTCACTGGTTCACTGGCCACCATCACATTCACTTCAGCATCTGAACATCCAGGGGAGCTCCAACCCCCAATACTCACTTCTGGCAGAAGGACTCTTTACTTTCTCTCTACCATACCAACAGCCTCCATCTTAACCTGCACAAGGCTGAGTGTCAACCGCTCTCTGCTTCTCTTTTAACACGAAACGAAGCATTCTACTAACCCATGGTCCTCTGTCTTGATTCCTTTGAGTCTTGCTTCGATATCGAGACCTGCTTGCGACACTGTCTGAGGCGTTGAGCAAGGCCCGAAATACATACTGGCACAATACGGGGGCATCATTGTATCAGTTCTCCTTCAAGACTTCTATGTCTCTGCACTTGCCATCGAAGGCAGTCAGGTCATCCATCGTGCAAGTTTGGTCATAAGCTCGAAAAGCCGTGCTGCATCTTGCGTATCTGCAACAGCTTGGTCTCAATTTCACTGTACGTATCTTTCCTTGCAATTTGCTCAGCTGGAGCTACGCGTTCAGCCTTGTCATCGAACCATTTCCACTTCTTATTGGGAGTGAACGCATATAGAAGAGGGATGAAGGTTTCTTCAGCGGTTCAAGTCGTGTTCTCTGCTTGCTAATTGGCCATGTTACCTAGATTCTGTGATTCTCATCATCTCCCCAGCCAAGTCTTGTGTATAAAGACAGCAGACAGACAATTGAAACCTTTCCCACACTTTGATCATGGCACCAGAAGAAGACAATTTTGACATTGATATCTATGGAGATGGAGAAACGGAAGGCAATGAGGGAGACTATAAGCAGGAAGACAATGACATTAGCCTCGATGCGCCGACTGAAGAACACCAGATTGACCATGGCAGTATCAAGCCAGAAGATCTTAGCACTGCAACCTCAACAAGCAACGGCGACACTCAGTACAATGAGTCAACGACAGCCACTCTACACACTGCTCCCTCGCAACAGAGCACGCCTGCTGCGCAACAAGATATCAAAAGGAAAGAAAGCTCGGACGACCGACCAATTGATCCAGGCGCTACGACCGCTGTCATGATCTCAGACCTGCATTGGTGGACTACGGAGGATGACGTTCGGGGTTGGGCGAATCAAGCAGATTGTGAAGACGAGTTGAAAGACGTGACGTTTAGCGAGCATAAGGTAAACGGCAAGAGCAAAGGGTATGCTGTCTTACACACTCATTTTGAAAGTTGACCAGCAACTAACAATGTAGTAGACAAGCCTTTGTCGAGTTCGCAAGCCCACAAGCAGCTTCAGCAATGAAACGTCAAATCGATTATCTTGGAGCTAGTCAACCTGCAAGCAGAAAGTATGCGGTCACGTATTCCAATCCGCATCAGAATCCTTTCAAGACCTATCCCAAGGATGGGCCTGCGCGAGGAAAAGACGATCGTCCGCAAAGAACGCCGTCCAGTGGTTCCTACAACTCTCCCGGACCACCGCAGAATAATTACAACAGCACGGGTGGGGGTTATCGAGGCGGACGGGGCGGCGGATATAACAGAGGAAGTATGAACAACAATATGGGGGGTGGCTTCAATAACAATAGAAATTTCTCGAATCCAACCGGCGGATACAATCCTGCCATGGGTGGTGGATATCAAAGCAACATGGGGGCCATGAACAATTTTGGAGGACTCAACAATCGAGGAGGCGGCATGATGAACAACCGAGGTGGCCTGGGAGGCATGCGCGGAGGCCGAGGGGGCAACATGGGAAGTGGAATGCCGATGATGGGTGGAATGGGCGGAATGGGGATGGGTATGGGCATGGCAGGAGGCATGAATCCAATGATGGCAGGCATGGGGATGCAAGGACCCGGAGGCTTTCCAGGCGGCACCGCCCAGTTCAATCCCGCCTTCTTCAACCAGGGTCAAGCAGGTGGAGGAGGAGGAGGAGGAGGTGATGCTTCGTGGAACCCTCACGGTGCGAAGCGGACAAGACAGGAATGATTTCGGCTTTTCATTATTGTGTTTCACCTCGACATTACACTGCCCAGTGGAGGCTCGAGGGGAGCTTCTTCCGAGAAAGGGCATGGCGTTCTAAATCACGGTACCATGGCGAATGGTGTTAGGCCCACCAGGGTGACAGGTCAAAGACTCAAAATTAGGGAACAGGTGTTTGCTTGGATCTGTAGCTGGTCAATAGAACAATGTGACGAGGCTGATGGGCGCATTCATCGGTGGCGATTGTCTAATTCTCGAGCCAATAAAGTAACCGTAGCTACAAAACGGCACACAGTTTCCAGTCATTGAGATGAGGAGGATGGAGTTAGTCCTCTGGTCCCAGTGGATCGGTCACCAGCCAGGAACCACATCCGTGCCAAGACCTAACGTCTTTCCGTCCACATCATCTACCACTGGCCCCAAGTTTCTTCGTCTTACCACGTTCACACCACACTCGATTACAATCAGCAGCCTTCTCGCGCGATGGATTCTCGGCTGCTATATTCGACCCTCCACGGCTCTACATTACAGTAGCAAGCATCGACTTCTTGAACAGAGTCAAACGAGGAGAAGCACCCCCTTCCGAGGTTCCACACTATTCATCAGAACTCCGTTTTGCTACCATTCCACGGGCTCCGCGCCCTTCTGCTTCCAGATCTGTTCTGGCTGTACAGCAGAAGACTTCATCGGGGCTGCCCTTCCGGGGAAGCTGTCGATTGCCGTTGCGCTTGACACCACGGATCAGGAAATGCTATGCATCTTTGCCGGACGCTCGATGCTTTTAGGCATCTTTACTTCGCATCCTTACCACCGCAATTGCCTCACGTTTCCCCGTTCGCTGATACGTATACTCTGTGTTCAATTTGATCTGACAGGATTACGGTGTTGTACTACATTACGACATCACGCCAATTATGGAAGCACATTCTAATTTTACCTTTGTCGAGACTGGTATCCCCACTTCTAGGCGTGGCACTTCCAAGGGGTCTACCGCCAGAAGTCTTATTTGCAGTCATGCCATGCAACAGGTTTGGGAGCAGCGCCGTCTGCAACGCGCTCAAGGCCAAGGAGACAGTAACTTCGAAATTGTCCTGGAAAACGAAAAGCTAAAAGCCGCAGAAAAGCCGAAGGTCCATTCTCGTCGGCGTCCATCCGAGTATCAGTCGACCAAAAAAGGGACCAAGAGCGTGCGGAAGAACCAGAGCCTGAAACTTCCACGATCAAACACTTTCGATGAAGCGGTAAAGCCTTCGAAGGCGAAGATCCATGAAACGGACAACCTACTTAAAGAATTTCAAGAGGTAGAGCATAAGAAGTGGCGAAAAGCGAGAGGCGTCTCATCTGGTGCTCTGCACGCGAAGTCAGGAGCACATTCCTATGGCGGATCTTCTCAAGCATTTTGGAATTCCTCTTCGACCACTTCACCTGATGCAATAGGAATGAGTCTCATGGATCCATTTGACACCTGTGCAGTCTCTTTGGGATCAAAAGAGAGCCGATACATGACCCACTACTTTCAGGCCCTTTCGTGGCGGTTCACGTTGCCTAAGAAGACTTGGCTAAGATATGCTATACATGACCCCGGGCTCTTGCACGGCGTACTAGCCATCGCTGCAGCTCACTACTCATTTGCAACCACTCGGGGACTTTCAGATGAGGCGTTATTCCATCATGGAAAGACCATCAATCACGTCCAAAAATGCTTGGAAGATCCTGTACTACGCTTCTCGGACGGCGTGATTGGGGCGATCGGTCGCATGGTAATATGCCACCTCATCTTCGGCAATCGACAACATTTCATCACGCATATTCAAGCCCTTCAAAGAAGTGCTGAAGCCAGAGGTGGTCTTGAAAGTCTGGGCATGGTCGGCCAACTCAAGTACATCATTGCAAGCTGTGTCGCAGGTGCTGCGACAATATGGTGGGAGGATGTTCCTGCTCAGCTGAGACATCCATACGGATCTCTCGATTACCCTGCTTTGGACGACGTGCCAGACGCCGAGCCCCATGATCCTGAATGGGGGGCTGCTTTCCGTGAACTCAACAAAATTGGATTTTTGTCGGATACGCTACTGGACATTTGTGAAGCCATGATTGAACTCAATTCAGTTATCAGCTCTCGAAGAAGCTGGAACGAGGCCGAGCAACGAATCTTTGGCGATCAATGCAATAAAATATCTCTCAGACTTGTCTATCTAAAAGAGAAAAAAGCCATCAATCACCATGAGATGACTCCGTGTGATCATATGCAGGAATGCGTGCGCTTAGCAGTGCATTTCTATGTCAGTGCATTTCAGCGCGATGTTCCACTACTTTCCAATCTCTCAATCCAGACATTGCACCAGCTTAGGGATTCCCTCTACCTCACTGACCTAGAGACCACATGGGGAGGTGGCCAGCTAGGGGAGGTCCTGTTATGGGTTTTAATCATCACTGCTTCTGGATGCGTGCGGCCACAAGAAAGGGAGTGCGCTGGAGCACAACTTCGAAAGACTGCAATGCAGCTCGGAGTCACTCAGTGGCTTGAAGTCAAGAGAATATGCCGGAGGTTTTTGTTCCTTGACAGTGCGGTGGAGTGGAAGACATGGCCTTTGTGGAAGGCCTTCGGACCCCGATCGGAGGATGATTTGTCACCTATCCGGCCAGAAGGCAACATATTGCCGATTGATGAGCGGGTCGTGGTCGTCCATTGAGTCATTGCAATGGATGGTGTGCACAAAGCCTGCCATGCCAAGAATTACAGAAACTTCAAATCACAGTGAGCTCTCCAGACCGACAGGCGTTTGGAGAATTGGACACATTCTGCACTGGTTCCGAATACACAAAGCAAAACATCGCCGAATATAAGAGATGCCTACGGCAGCTGTAGGATTTGCTTCTCTTGGGGAATTGAGGTCTATCACGCCCCTCGCTTTGATACTTGGCAGGGCCAGAGGTCCGTGACAGCTTGCTATGATATCAATTTGTTGTGCACTTAGTTGGGATCTGGTCCGAACGATTGAATGCAGGGTATACGACTTCTCCACATTGTTTATTTCATTATTAGAAGATGGTTCTGGCTGTCTATCCTTTTACAAGTGGACAGCGCCGCTAACCAAGGTTCGTCATTCACGAGCGGCATTTTAGTTGGAGGAGAAAGTTGGGTTTTCTCCAATCCTGAAAGCCATTGTACTTGATATGTTTTACTTTTTCGGCATATGGCTGGGTATCTGGATCTCCCGTGATCAGAGCAAGCTTTGATTTGTCATTCCACGACTTTCGAAGACTTTGATTGATGATAGTGCTTTGAAGATTTGTATCACAGCATCTGTCACGCTCGTGAACATGGTATCAGATCTTGAGATTCTTCGCGACAGGTGTCTCGAGTAAGAACGAGGGTGACTGGCGATATTTCCCCTGTGAGAGAGCGTTTGCCCAGCCCAGAGCATGCAGCGGCCTCTGGCTGAATTGACAGTCATCTCCTCCTAGTGTAATCAAGGATTTTGATTGACCGTAGAGCACTAGAAGGATACCCTTCAAGACGTGATCGCGAAACGTTTTCTGCCCCTTCTGCTTCTAGGCTCGCAGGTGAGCAGCGGCTGCTTTAAGGTGAGCCGGAGGTGAGCCACCCTGAGCCATACCTGAGCCGTGCCTGAGTCCAGACCCTCAATATACAGGAAAACACCGACCGACGTGTCGCCTACCGCAGCGGAGAGATAGACCTTCCCAGCCTGCTAAGTAATCAAGTCGGTTCAGGAAATAACTATGTATATCAATGTAATCTAGCTCCTAAAATCCAGACCGCTTAAGCCTTTAGCATCATCACTCATTCAGTTATCAATAAATCCCCTCGGTGAAATCCAAGGTCAGGAAATCATTGTTCTCTGGGATAATAGCCTCAACGAAAGCTTTGTGAGCTGGGTCACGGTTAAGGAAATAATCCCTATCAGCCTCGTTTTGAAATTCGATCAGGAAGCCGTGACTCATTTCTTTCTACAGGCGGTGGAATCAGTGACATTGGAGTAAGAACAGGATTCGATGGTTCATTGATTGTGTCAAACAGCCTATGCCTCAGGGCGTCCATTGGTCAGGGTTTCAGCTAGCCTGCGCCCTGTCCAACGCCCTGTCCAACAAGGCTATTTTGAGCGTTTTCTTGAGTATATAACACTCATTCAATGCCCCATTCTACATAGATTTAGACAGTCAATTCCATCAATTCAACAGACATTCTACTAGCTATTCAAGCAGAATTTGTCTGACAGATTGACTTACGTTGGTTCCTTCGGGACTGTTATTGACACCACCTCTACTGGCCAAAATGTAGGGCCTCTTAGTTTCAGGGTGGAGACAGGTCTCTTTCAAGCCAACAATCATCTTGGAGATCTGGGAAGCACAGACCTATGTTAGAATGCTGCTGCGCACCGGGAGCTCAGGACAGGATGCATGGTCATACGCGCTGGACGGCCTCAGGCTTGGCAGTAGGCTTAAAAGAGACGAGGAGGATATGAGTAATGGGCATCTTGTCGGGTTGTTGACCGGGTGACGATGGTCTTAGATAGAAAGCGGTGGATAGAAGTAAAAGGATGATGATGGCGACGGGGGCGACACAGCCGAAGCTGAAGATGTTTTTCCGATGTCGATCAGGCATGCAAGCGAGCGGGTAGAGGAGCATAAATACTCGGAGATGGACGAAGTTGGAAGTAGGAAGTTGAGAGCTTGAGTGTTGAAATTTGGTTCCGACGTCTTGAGCAAACCGCTGCCACGCGAAGTCGGCGACGGCAAGCCTTCCCCCCCCTCTTGCTCTGACGAAGACTGAACAGCATGTCTGCAAGTGACCAGCAGGCGCGTGACAATGAGTCTGTCGTGTCTCTGATCACGACTGCTGTTGGTAGGGTACAGCAGGTGATTGCTTCTGCAGCGACCTCACCTCCACTTCTGTCCTTTGCCCGATTGGCTGCCTGCTGCATGAATCGAGCCCCCCTCTTCAGGGCACACGGGAACCTCCATCCCTCGAGGTCCCAAGTACCGCGGAGCCTGATGAAGTACCAAGCTGTACCAAGCATACGATGGTCTGATTGGCTGAGCTGTGCTTAGTCAGCTGACGTCTCCGTTAAGGACTCGGATTTGCTACGAACGAATTTCTTTTTCTTTTTCCTTTTCTTTCTGTTTCTTTTCTTCTCGTTTCTTTTCCTTTTTAGGGTGTCAGTCAATGTCACCGTGAGAGCACATTCTTGTATGGGTGGAATCAGTCACATGGAGCCCAGGCTTAATAAGGCATTGGACCTGGACTTGGAACGGGATGTGAAAATGTGTTTTGTTTATGATGTTGTATATCATAGCACTCATAAACATTCGAAAAACCCGTAGCTAGTTGATTCCTCGCTCGACCTTCTCAGCCAACGTATCTGTATCTGTACAGCACAGCTCAATGACATTGAGAGCTTGGAATCTTATCCCGGGGGACAAAATCTGGGGTACCACCCAGCGAACCAAATACATCACCAATGTAATTCGTTGCTTTGATACCGTTCTCGAACTCATCATACCAGCCGTCCAAAATTCCTTCAACGACCTTGATGCCCGAAAGGTACAAGTTTCGAATTGCGGGCTTCAGACCTCCTCGATCCATGGCAAATGGCAGAGTAGGAGATTCCTTGTCCAAGTGACTCCGATCGAAGTTGGAGCCGGTACGCGTGAGAATAATACGGGAGAAATCGACTTTATCCTGAAGTGCTGCCCTCAGAAGAGCTGTGATGATGGCCGAGTCTTCCAGTGCTGTCATGACATATTCGGCTTTACCGGTTGTGTAAATCTTGACAACCTTTTCCATGGCTACACAAAGAAGATGGCCGTGAAAGAAGACGTTTGAAGAGGCCACGTCTCCTTCTAGGATACTTGGTGGCAGTGTAGCGGCATGATACTCGTTGCTTGGTGATTTGGAGTATAGGGCTCGATGTTCTTCAGCAGCGTCCGAGTCTTCAAGAGCTGCAGTTCGGGCAAGTGAGAGCGCAGTTCGTCTTAGATCTTCATTCAATTCGTAGATTTCGGAACCATGGAGAAGTTTAGGGTAAGAATCTGGTGTCTCTGCTCCCATAGGGATGTAGCCCGATTGCCATGTCGAAGGGATTTCTCGGCCGTCGAACTCTAGTTGAGTGTCCACCTGGATGTTGTATTTGGCGAATGCAACTGCACCGGTTGTACCCAGTTTTGGATTCACACCAGCGATTCCAGTGAGCAAAAAGTACGTTTTAGCCAAGTCAAAGATTGGCGAAGATGTGATTGTTTGAGCTGACAAGGCGGCATTGATCACTATTCCCATTGTCAGCGATGAGCATCTTTGGGATCAGCATGATGAAATTACAAGCAGTTCCTATCACTAAAAGGCAGACAGCGTAATCTGGAGTACAGTATATCTCATCATATCCCCGAGAGAGGCCTGCCATGGTGAACTTGTGACTGAAGTCGAGAGCGCTGTCTTTGGAGAGCCAGTTTTCTGCTTCCTGATCAAACTAGATCAGAAGAAGATATTAGAGTCAAGAAAGTCTCTTTAGAACAAGACCTTTGTTACCATGGCGAAGATGAAGACCTTCGGCGCCATCTTAGGTCGTGGAGCGCCGCTCGACAGCCCGATTGCACTGGCGGTATTGTCAACGAACTTCCCAAGAGGTTCCATTGGGGGTGATTTCTGGGGTGGAAACAATCTGCCTGCTGTTGTTGAGATTTGAGGTGCGAGCGATGCTTAGAACGCACACGAAAGCAAAACCTATGCTTGTAGCGAGGCAGGCGGCGGAAGAGAAGGGCAGAGGATCGTAGGTTGACTCATTGATACATTGCACGGATAGAAGCGACCGAGGGAGTGCATTGACTATGACTTGACAGAGACTCAAGAGCAGATACAAGCGGATCAGCTGGGTTTAGTTGTGGAACTAGCATTTCCCTCGCGGTGTTTGCGCATAGTCATGCAGGCGCCCTGACTATACTCCGGTGCGTCGGCGACCAGACGGATGGGTGTGGTGCGTTGGCAGCTGCACCAGGCAGTCCTTGTGGCCAAATCTACTCACCACTCACTTAGCAAAAGCGCGACATCCTCTTTTATACCAAGTGCAAAGTGCCAGAGTGGAGCAGAAATCTGTTGCTATGTGTTCTATTCAGGGGCCACGGCTAGTGCACTTATACAACAGTAACTGCCGACCACCAAGCGCTTGCTGCAACCGAACAAAGCCTCACCACACCAAGCCCACTCGCCCCCCCATCCCCTCCGACGATTCCACTGTGATCGTCTGGCGAATCGGCATGGTAGGGCACGGCAGGGCGTGGCAGGGCAGGCCACCCCATCATACGCGACGGCTCCATTGTGACATGAGTAACTTGAATTCTGTGGCTGTCATACGGTACCATCAGCACCATCGGGTACTAGTAAAAGGACGGCCGTATTTATCGAACCTATTAGCTGGTCAGGCTGATAGTGCTGTGGACGGTACAATTTCAGCACCCAGTACGTGGTCCTGCAGGCTGGAGGGCAAGATTTCGAAGCTGGCCTCTGCCACTCAATAGGACTTTCTAAAAGAGCAACTTGAACATCTAGGCCTGAGCAGCCGTCGCCCGAGCTAGCTGATGAGACTCAACTACTCAGCAGTGTACGAGGAGCTGCCGGATGTCTCTCTCTACACTGTAGCTATCAAAATTCTCCCTAGCAATTCTAGCTCCAGTGCAAAGTATCTCTTTCAAGAGAGTAAATGCAGTCCCAAATGGGTCCTTCAATACCTTTGCCAACTCAAATATGTCATCATCTCGAGAAAGAAGCCCCATCACCGCTCCCGAAGTTACCAAAGGTCTTGATATCAGTACACTCTCCACTCTTGACCATACTCGACCCTTAAGGACTCTTTCGCTCGGTCGGCGCCCTGAGACTTTGTGTCGATATTCAAGCTAATTGTTGCCTACAGATGGCGGAGGTGTTCGAGGCCTGTCGTCCCTCATCATCCTTAGACGAATCATGTACAACATCAAGCCCACTGACGACCTCTACGACATCACGAAGCCTTGTGATTACTTTGACATGATATGTGGTACTAGCACAGGGGGGTTCGTACCATACGATCTTGGATTCTCATGATACTCGTATTCGCTGACATGAACAGGTTAATTGCTATCATGCTTGGGAGGCTTCGCATGGGTGTTCAGGAAACGATTGATGCTTATTTATCATTGGCAAAGAATGTGTTTCACGAAAAGGCTCATGCCGCGATCTTTTCTAAATGGATGGGATCTGTGATTGGAAAACCTCGTTTCAGTGGCAAGAAACTGGCGGAAGCAATCCAATCCATCGTCGAGAAACAAACCGGGTCCAAGGATACACCCATGCTTGACACCCGAGAGGATGCGTGCAAAGTGTAGATGGTCCATTCCTTTGTTCCCCTCAGCTTCCATGATTAATGACTCATCTTTCTACAGGTTTGTGTGCGCAACGAGAACTGCGAATACCGAACCCGCTCTCCTGCGTGCCTACCGAAGCAATGAAGAGGACAGCAGCCAAGGAGCTATTTGGCAAGCGGCCAGAGCTACTTCCGCCGCACCAACCTTCTTTCCATCTATTAGATTTGGCAACCTGATGGAGCTAATCTGCTGGGCTAAAAGCGAAATCGCAGTAGCCAGTGCTACTACGACAATTATGTACCTCGCCACAACGAATCCGACAACACACCCCCTCGAT